>Ga0099364_10014078_pt1 | contig 10680 bp, 6 predicted proteins | sample TergutTh196P3_FD_73070 | JGI IMG/M metagenome (GOLD analysis project Ga0099364, IMG submission 73070) | Microcerotermes parvus P3 segment gut microbial communities from Pointe-Noire, Republic of the Congo - Th196 P3 | ecosystem: Host-associated > Arthropoda: Insects > Digestive system > Gut ...
AAGCCACCTTATCGACGCCCTGCTGGCGGAGGGCCGGTCTGTTACCGGCATAGATAATTTCTCGATTGGGGCACGCTCTAACATCGAGCACTTGGGCAGGAATTCGGGTTTCACATTTTACGAATCGGATTTGTGCAGTTTTGAGGAACTAAAAAGGATTTTTGAAAAAGAACGGCCGGATTATGTTTTTCACTTAGCGGCAAATTCAGATATACAAGCAAGCTCGCAAAACCCCATCATAGAATACCGCAATACATACACGACAACGTTCAACCTTTTGGAATGCATGAGGCTCTATGAAGTAAAAAAACTCTTCTTCGCCTCTACCTCGGCGGTCTACGGCGAAAAGGAGGGAGCAGGTATGGCCGAGGGCGACGGCCTTCTTGAGCCCATATCATACTACGGCGGGGCAAAACTGGGCAGCGAGGCGATTATATCAGCCTACACATACATGAATGACCTGCATTCGCTTGTATTCAGGTTCACTAACGTAGTCGGGCCAAGGCTGACACATGGTGTGATTTTCGATTTCATCAATAAACTCAAAGCGGATCCCGCGCGGCTTCAAATACTGGGCGACGGGGCGCAGGCCAAGCCTTATATGCACGTATCGGATATGGTAAGAGGCATCATGCTGCTAAAAAACGCCCCTCAAGGCGTCTCAGTTTATAACATAGGGGTGGAATCCCGGACTACAGTTACCGGTATAGCCGACATGGTCTGCGAGCAAATGGGGCTCAAAGGCATACCGTACGAGTACACCGGCGGACGCGGAGGATGGAAAGGTGACGTCCCGGTTTTCTCCTATGACCTCGAAAAAATCCACCGGGCCGGGTGGCGCGCAAGCTTTACATCCGATGAAGCTGTGGCGCTGACTGTAAAAGAGGTCCTCTCTTGCGCGCCGTGATAATGGCAGGCGGGAAGGGTACCCGGCTGCGCGAGCTGACAAGGGACGAGATTCCCAAGTCCATGGCCGTCATTTACAGGAAACCGATTTTGGAATGGCAGATTGATTGCCTCCGGCGCAACAAGATAAGGGACATCTGCATAGTCACCGGGCATTTAGGTGAAAAAATACGGGAATACTTCGGGGACGGAAGCAAATTTGACGTTTCCATCAGCTACTTTCACGAAAATTCCCCGCTAGGCACAAGCGGCGCATTGGCACATTTGGAAGAAATCCTTGCAGACCCGTATTTCCTGCTGGTATTTGGCGATACGATTTTTGATATAGACATAGGGCGCATGGAATCATTTCACCGCAGCCGCAAAGCAAAAGCCACATTGTTTGTCCATCCGAATTCCCACCCCTATGATTCTGACCTTGTAGTAATGGATGCGCAGGGGTGCGTAACAAAGTTTGACAGCAAGGCAAATGTCAGGGACTACTGGTATGACAACCTAGTCAACGCAGGGTTTTATATATTGTCCGGAGAAATATGCGCTAATATTCCAAAAAACAGCAAAACAGATTTAGAAAAAGATGTATTGATGAAAAACTGCGGGGCATCCTTAGATATATACGGCTACGTCTCGTCGGAATACATAAAAGACGCAGGGACGGCAGACAGGCTGCAACAAGTGGAAAAAGACATCCGAAACGGCGTGGTGTCCGCGAAAAACCTTTCGCGCAAGCAGCGGTGCATATTCATTGACAGGGACGGGACGATCACGAAAGGCAGGGGGCTTGTATACCGGGTTGAGGATTTAGTATTAGAAGAGACAGCGGCGCAAGCCATCCGGTTGATCAATCGGTCGCCATACTTGGCAGTAGTTGCAACAAACCAGCCGTCAGTCGCGAGGGGATTGTGTGAAGTTGCGGATATTGAAGAAATGCACAGGAAAATGAAAACCCTACTGGGAACGGATGGGGCTTATATTGACGCCCTTGAATATTGCCCGCACCATCCCGACAAAGGCTACCCCGAAGAAAACCCGGCTTATAAAATCCGGTGCGCCTGCAGAAAGCCCGGGGTCGGGATGATTGAAAAAGCAGCAACAAGCATGAACATTGACCTCTCCCGGTCATGGATGATAGGGGACACGACCAGGGACATCCAGACAGCGAAAAACGCAGGGATGCGGTCGGTACTGGTGAGGACCGGGGAAGCAGGAAAAGACGGTGCATACCCTGCGGTGCCGGACATGGTATGCGACGCCCTGCTTGAGGCGGTTGAGCATATTCTGGGGGAGGAGTAGCAAAATGGACTACCGGCTTAAAATCAAAGCGTATCTGCATAAGGAAATAGGGATACTACAGGCGCTTGACATAGACGCCATAAACGACGCAATGAACCTGATTGTGGAGACGTTTGAGCAGGAGAAAAACATTTATATTTTTGGAAATGGCGGCAGCGCGGCGACCGCTTCGCACTTTGTCAACGATTTCAACAAAGGCATTTCCGAATACACAGAAAAGAAATTCCGTTTTTTGTGCTTGAACGACAATGTCGCAACCGTCATGGCTATCGCAAATGATATCGGCTATGAGGAGGTATTCCGCTTCCAGCTCAAGGGCAGGCTGTTGCCCGGGGATTTGGTAATCGGCATATCCGGCAGCGGCAACTCTGCAAATGTGATAAATGCCGTCGAGTATGCGCGGGAGCGGGGGAACAGGGTCATAGGGATTACCGGGTATGACGGCGGGAAGCTAAAAGCGCTAGCGGATGTGTCGCTGCATGTGCCCGTGGATGACATGCAGATAACGGAGGACGTGCATATGGTCTTTGACCATTTGATGATGAGTGTGTTTTATGGGACGCTATCAGTAAGACGGGGCGGGTAAGATTGCGCGTTTTGTATGCAAGCAATGCGAATCAGCTGTAAATTGCATGAAGAGGGAGATTATGAAAAAACAAGACCTTAGAGCCTTTGAGTCATCAAATGAGCTGACAAAAGCAGCAATATATGATTATTACGATGAAGATTACTTCCAGAACGGTCAGAAAAAAGGGACAGCTTATTGGAACTACATTGAAGGAAGTCGATCTAGCAATACATATAAAGAAATCGCTCAAAGTATTAACTATGTTTTCCAACCAAAGATGGTACTAGAAATTGGCTGTGCAACCGGTATTATTATTAAGCACTTGAACGACTTGGGAGTAGAGGCATATGGAGTTGATGTTTCAGAGTTTGCGATAAAAAACAAAGAACACGTAAATATAATCCTATCTGCTTGCGACAAACTGCCTTTTAACGATAAGGCATTTGATTTGGTATTCTCTTGCCATGCATTAGAACACCTTCCTGATGAATGCTTCAAGGCATCAATTGCAGAAATAGATAGGGTTTGCTCTGGATATCAGTTTCATATGTTACCTATTCTACAACAAGGCCCGTATATCGGAGATGAAAAAGCTATCATTGAAAACTTGAAAAATGATCCAACGCACTACCAGTTGTATACTGTAGATAAATGGATGAGCGTTTTCGGTGAATACTATTGGAAGAGAGTGAACAGTTTAATTTGTTTTGAGAACGATACTCAAAGCTGTGAGTTAACAACATGCCAGTTTACTCTACAACGAGAATATAATGATGATCAACAGATTATCGAAAGAACAATTGAGCTAAATAAGGGGAGGTTTAAGGCAGCGCTTGATGCTGCACGCGTTGACTCATTCATTCAAAGTAACGAAATCAGCGCTGATATTGTTAGCTTAAGTAAAGACTTGCTTGAAATGAAAAAAAGCATGGATTATATGTTGAACTCCACATCATGGAGAGTAACTAAGCCGTGCAGAGCAATTATGCGTAAAATTAAACGACAGCGATAGGAGCTTTGGGTAAAAGTCCTGAAAGGGCAGATACTATGAAAATCACAGAAGAAAAACTATCAGGTGTATATGTCATCGAGCCGCAGGTGTTCAGCGATGCAAGAGGATGGTTTATGGAAACCTACCATAAGCTCAAGACTCCGCAGATAGAATGCGAGTTCGTGCAGGATAACCATTCGCTCTCAGTAGCGAAGTGGACATTGCGCGGCATTCATTTTCAATATCCACCAATGGAGCAGGCGAAACTTGTGAGATGTGTTAGCGGAGCTATACATGATTTTGCGGTTGATTTGCGTGCAAACAGCGGTACATATAAACAATGGATATGCATCGAATTATCTGCAAAGAATAAAAAGCAGATTTATATACCGCGCGGGATTGGGCACGCTTTCTTAACACTTACAGAAAATGCTGAAGTGGCATACAAGGCTGATAATTACTATAGCATGGAGCATGACGGCGCGCTGCTGTGGTCAGACCCGGAAATTGGTATTGATTGGGGTGTGGATCGACCTGTGTTGTCGGATAAGGACAGAAATGCTCCGTTACTAAGGGATCTGCGACTATAATTAAGTAGACTACTAGATTGAAAAGAGGTTTTGAGGAGGTTTTTGTAGGTGGATAATACGGGAGAGCGCTACTTACCCAGCGTGTGGCTAAACTCTACGGACGAAACCGGTATTGAGCACATTCAACGATACCAGTTTGTGCTACCACACCTCAAACGGATGACTGTATTAGATGCTGCTTGTGGGGAAGGATACGGCAGCGCCATGATTGCGGAAGTCGCACAACAAGTCGTTGGTATTAATGTATCAGATGAAGCTATAGAGCATGCGCGAAAGAAGTACCAGATAGACAATCTATCATTTCGCCATAACAGTATCGAGAGTCTTCCCTTTAGAAATGACAGTTTTGACGCAATTGTTTCATTCGAGACTATTGAACATGTCTCAAAAGAAGTACAAATGTCCTTTATTAAAGAAGTCAGACGTGTGTTAAAAAATGAGGGGATATTTGTCATTTCTTCCCCTAACAAGCGGATGACCGATTATTTTAATGCAAGTAGCAGTTTTCATAAAAAGGAACTATTTCCCGAAGAGCTGTTGCGATACTTAGATAATGAGTTTGAATACATCAGGCTATACCACCAATACCACGAATCCTCTTGTTTTCTTCTCAGCGATTACAAAGCTAACACAAGCGTGAGAATACATGGCGCTGAAAAGCGTTTACATGACGAAGCCATTATTATTGCTGTCGCATCAGCAAATGAACAGAGCATTTGGGAGAACTTAGTGGCATTGCCGTCCGAGTCAGTCTACTATGAAAAACAAAGACAACTAATCAACTTACACAAAACAGTTGCGGACCTTCAAGCTGAGAATATAAGACAAAAGACGTGCGGTGAAAAGAAAATAGCCGAGAAAGAATTGGAAATACAAGATTTGAAAAGCGCAGTCTTGATTGAGCAAGACGAAATTCAAAAGCAAAGGGAAGCTTTTATAAATTCAACATCTTGGAAGGTAACTAAACCATTCAGGTGGATTACCGGCAAACTTAGAAGATATAAGTACAAAAATAATAATGAAAAAATGACGGCAGAGGAAGATTTGAATAACAATTCGCGTACATCACTGCACCGCTCGTTATTACGAAAGAGTGTTAACAAGATAAAGCGTGAAGGTTTTTTGAATTTCTTAAGAGCCGCCAGGCCATATATAAAACCATTAACAAGAAGGACTCTCCACTATGAGAACATTGCAAAAGAGCCTCAAGAGTACGAATTGCAACCAATTGCTCCTATTGATGGAGTTGATATCCAAAGCTCTCCTTTCCATCTCCTCTATATCATTGGAGTGCCCGAAGGAGAAAGCAAGCGTTACAGGGTTTATAACATTCTTGAGGCACTTTTGCCATATGGCATTACAGGGGAGGCTGTATTTTCTGCGGATGTGCCGGGTCTACAGCTACACAGGTATTCTGCGGTCGTCTTTTTCCGCTGTGCTCTTGATGATCTCAATGGTTATGTTCTAAAGGAATGCAATAAACTTTCAATTCCAACTATTTACGACGCAGATGACCTAGTTTTTGACGAGTCTATTATTGGGCAGATTGATGGCGTTAGATACTTGGATGAGGAACAGTACAGAATGTACGTCAGTGGTGTAAGGCTGTACAGAGCTATGCTGGAAGCATGCGACTATGCAACGTCACCTACAAAGTATTTGTCAAAATACATGCAAAGCATAACAGGGAAAAAAGCATTTATCATACCAAATGGAATGAATCAAAGCCATATAACTACTGCGTCATCATTAGAAGAAAGCGAACATACATCAGAAAAAATAGAAATTGGATTTTTAAGCGGCACGCGTACTCATAATATGGATTTTGAACAGGCTACCGAGGCGCTTGTTTCAATTCTATCAAAACATAGTAACATTTCATTAGTCATAATCGGGCTTTTAGATTTGCCTGCTCCCCTGAAGCCGTTTCACGAAAAGATTACTCACTTGCCATTAATGGATCCCGAGGCACTGCTGCGTTATTGCAGTCGTCTTTATGCGGTGATAATACCTCTGGAATATGAAACGCCTTTCTGTAATGCGAAAAGTGAGCTTAAATACTTTGAGCAGGCACTTATTGGCGTACCGGTAATTGCAAGCCCAACGAAAACATACAAAGATTGTATAACTAACGGTATAAATGGCTTGCTAGCGAAAGACACCCATCAATGGGAAAACGCATTAGAACGCATTATAAGCGACAAAGCTTTCAGGGATTCTTTGGCAAAAAACGCTCGAAAGCAAATTGAGGGGGCATATTTTCCACATGCGATAGGAAAAATCGCAAATGAGGCGTATAGGGAAATATTGCAAAGCCATGCAGCTAGAAAAGTGGATTTGAACAATCTTCGTATCGCTTTTTTGATTCCCGAACCGGAAAAAGGTGCCGGTGGACATAGGAACATATTTCGCATTGTACGACGTTTTGTCGAAATCGGCCACAGAGTAACAGTATATACATTTGACCCGACCTTGCACGGAACAGACAAATCGCTTAGAGAATTTGTGACCAACAGCTTTTTTGAAACAGGCGCAATGTTTGTAGCGGGTTGTGAAAACATCGCTTGCTGCGATATTATAATAGCTACCTTTTGGACAACCGCATATATTGCACAAAGGTTTCGGCACCGTTGTGTTTTAGCGGCTTATTTCATACAAGACTTTGAGCCGTATTTCTACACTATGAGTGAAGCGTATGTCCAAGCATATGAAACATATAATTTGGGATTAGCACACTTAGCAAGCGGAAAATGGATGGCAGAGATGGTAGAACGTGTATCTGGAGAAAAATGCCCATATTTTGAATTCCCCATTCAAAGGGAGTTCTATTACTGCTCCTCCATTCAAAAGAGGGAAGCTAATAAAGTTGTCTTTTTTGCTCGCCCTGATATGCCCAGAAGGTGCTATCAATTGGGAGTTGATGCGCTTAAGCTGCTATATTGGAAGAGGCCAAGTACCTGCATTGTCCTATATGGCGATGAAGCGTACAAATACTCAGAACATGGTTTTGCATATCAAAAAGCAGGAATGCTCAAAGGACCGCAGGAGTTAGGGGAGTTGTACCGTAGTGCTGATGTGGGCATATGCTTCTCTCTCACTAACCCCTCGCTAGTCCCCTTTGAGATGATGGCATGCGGATTACCGGTTGTAGACTTGGACTTTAATAACAGCCAGTTTTCGTATGATGGATATGATGTAGCCTTGTTATCAAAACCCACACCCCAGGCAATATGCGATTGCATTTGCATGTTATTAGAAGACACAGAAGAGGCGGAAAAAAGAAGATTAAACGGACTTGTTTTTACCGCTAAAATGCCAGACGAGAATGAGATCGGAGATTTCGCAGTAGCCGAATGGGTTAAGGCTTTGGAAAGGGAAGTTAGTGATAATTTGACATGAAATGTAGATATTATCAATCATTCACTACGTTTTCCCAAAGGGCAGTTAGAAAAATCAAAAGAAAAGGATTTGCCAGTGCAATTAAGATAGCTAAGCAATTTGGTGTGTCTTTTTTCAGCGGATTACACCTCAAGCGCACAGTTTCAAATGCAATCAATATACTTTATGTAATTGGGTATGAAACTGGTGAAAGCAAGCGATATAGAGTTCATAACATAATAGAGGCAGTCTTGTCACATGGTATTTTTGGACAGAGTGTATATCAGGAAAGTTTACCTTATATAAACCCGAAGGGATACAGTATTGTAATATTCTTTAGATGTAAACTGAATCTTTACACTATAGGATTCCTGAAAAAATGCAAAAGGCTTTCAATACCTGTTGTGTATGATGTTGATGACTTGGTCTTTGACGAAGAAACAGTTGATAAGGTTCGAGACGATGATGGCTTAACAGAAAAGCAATACAGCATGTACATTTCCGAAGTTCGAAAATACACTGATTTACTTAAGCTATGTGATTATGCAACTGCATCGACAAAGTTCCTATGTGAGTACATGCATGAACTGTCAGGGATAAAGGTCTTTTACATTCCCAATGGATTAAATAAATTGCAAATCGACACTGCTCTAAAACTGTCCATAGAACCTGCTACAGACTTAACCATTGGCTTTATTAGTGGCACCGATACACACAACAGAGACTTCATGTGTGTGGCATCTTCACTACTAATCATCATGGAGAAATACCCACAAGTGCGTCTTACCATTGTGGGCTATCTGAAGATACCTTGCAGTTTCGATAAGTTCAAGAGTAGGATTGAGCATCTGGCATTCATGGACTATGTTCAGCTTTTGAAATACAGCAGTCAGTTTTACGTCGTTGTCGTCCCATTGGAATATAACTCGGATTTTTGCAACAGTAAAAGTGAGTTGAAATACTTCGAGCAAGCGTTGGTTGGTGTTCCGGTGGTTGCTAGCCCTACAGAAACGTTCAAGGCTTGTATAACGGATGGATTCAATGGGCTCCTGGCTGCTGACGAGATTCAATGGGTAACAGCCTTGGAGCGCTTGATTCAAGACAAGAAATACCGCAATACTTTGGCCAAAAACGCAAGCGCGCAAATTCGTGAGGTGTACTATCCCGACAAGATTGGCAAGTTGGCGTGCGAGGTATATTTAGAAGCAACTCTTTATTAGAATACTGTGGGGCATGGGGGTTTGCGATTATGGTCGTTTATCATTTTGAGCATTATGGATTCATCTCTCAATTACTGACAATAAGGCTAATTAAACATCGTCATGAATCTGCGGTTTTGGTTGGCTGTAATTTAGACGATAGAGCAAAATTAACACAAAATCTTATAGCATCAGCACTTTTTGACACGGTTATTTCTTATCCAGAGGGATTGGGATTTTTAGAGACAACAGAAGCGCTAGTTATTGAATCAGTCACCGACTATTTTGAGAACAAGTTTCAAAAACATGGCATTAATATAATGCAAGCAAGTAAGTTTTATACAGGTAGCGATTCTCATAATTCTTTTGCTGTTTACTTGTGCAGTAAAAAACTTGTTTATACGAGCGTTGAAGGAGTTAGAGGCGAACTCAACAATTACAGTAAGTACAATTGGCACTACTTGGGAGGGCTTACGAGCGAAGCCTACTGGAATTTGTACAAAGTAACTGCGCCAATAACCGCTGAAAGAAAATGCTTTATGCCAGTCATTGTATATCCAGATTCTCCCGTTGAGGAGACAGAATATGTGGAACGATTTAGTTTTGATGACGAAATCACCAACATTTCTGAACATGACAAGGATCTTATTATCAAGTGCTTTAACATACCTGTTAAGTCCTTGCAACATCAACCAATATCCCTTTTGCTACCAAAATCTACCGGATATGTAGTGTGGAGAATATGGGAGCACCATACAATAAGAACCTATAGCCGTGGACAAGAGCTCAAGTTACCATATGATTCTAAACTAATAGAACATTTTTATGCCATAATGCTTGATTACTTTATCTCTCCTAGTAATCTTCTTTGTTGTAATCAGCATCCTCTTTCAAATGTTAACTACAGTATAATAACAGGGAACGAGGCACTTATACTTGACAAGGATATACCCATTGACTTTTTGAAACTTATCCCAAACATCAAAGTTCATCAGGCAATATCCTTTATAACATCAGCAACGGACAAAATATCCGAAATTGTAGAAAATGATATTAGGTTAGGAGAAAGCTTTGCCTCTGTGTATTTTTTTTATAACAAGTTGTTTTTTGCTTTCGTTGGATTAAAGGAGTTGTTTCAATATGACAGCGCTTATTACTACGGTATAGATGAAGATGCAGTTGACACACTTCATAAGTATTTATTAGCCGAGAAAGGCAGTAAGCCTAAAGTGCTTGATGCACTGCCTGAATTTCTTGATGACAATTACTACATTGTGAATACTTCTATTCATGCATCGAATCCGCTTGCTGAAAAGGAAAAATTGACAAAAAACCTAGAACATGCGTCATGCGACAGTGTAATCGTTTTCTTGAATACTATTAATGATTTATCCTTTTGTGATTTACAGAGACTGGAAATACTAGATTGTATTGTGCCGATTGTAATAAAAAAAACGCCCATCAAAGAGCAACCTCTTTGTAATCTCGAAAATGAGGTTCTGTTTCTTTACACAAAAAACCTCAACAAACAGAAAAAGTTAAGAGAATTGACTTTTAGTAAGAGATTAAAATATACAGGAGTAGAATTGACTATTGAGGTGTTAAGTGAAGGCGATATAAACGCAGAAAAACAATACTGTATAGATGGGTTGCTCAGACAAAGCGATCTGCAACGTGCGTATGACAATGTCATAGCCGCAGAGGTTAGAGCGCGAGATGCCGTCATTGCCGACCGAGATGCCGTCATTGCCGACC
>Ga0099364_10014079_pt1 | contig 10679 bp, 11 predicted proteins | sample TergutTh196P3_FD_73070 | JGI IMG/M metagenome (GOLD analysis project Ga0099364, IMG submission 73070) | Microcerotermes parvus P3 segment gut microbial communities from Pointe-Noire, Republic of the Congo - Th196 P3 | ecosystem: Host-associated > Arthropoda: Insects > Digestive system > Gut ...
TTGTCCGAGAGGAAGCCGTATATGGGGTTGTCGATTGCGTCGATGATGGCGTAAATCATCAGGATTGTGCCGAATTGGGAGCTTGAGAGCAGCCCCAGAGTGTTGACCCAAAACGCCGGTGCGTAGGTTTTGAACATATTCACGGGGATGGACGTGCCGAACATTCCGAAAGCGTATCGGAAAGGCTTTGTTTTTTTGACAGTTTGCATACTTACCTCACTTATGTAGTTTTTGCGTTGGCAAGATTATAGCATAAAAGGGGGTGATTTTCAAGCTACTGAACACAGCTTCTAAGTATTGTGCAAAATCTCAACAACATCCCCATCGCCCATGACATATTCCTTGCCCTCACTGCGGACAAGTCCCTTTTCCTTTGCGACCGTCAATGAGCCGCCGCAGGTGTTCATCAGTTCATCATAGCCCACAATCTTGGCGCGGATAAAGCCCCGCTCAAAATCGCTGTGGATTTTCCCCGCCGCCTGGGGCGCTTTTGTTCCCGCGGTAATAGTCCAAGCGCGAACCTCTTTTTCCCCCGCGGTGAAAAAGCTAATCAGCCCCAAAAGAGCATAACTGCAACGTATCATCTGGGCAAGCCCGTTTTCCTCCACGCCGCTCTCACGCAAAAACTCATCCCTGTCCTCGGGGGGCAAATCCGCGAGCTGCGCCTCCAACTCAGCGCAAATGGGCAACACCAACGCTCCGCGCATTTTGGCAAAATCCCGCACAGTTTCAAAGTATTTATTGCCGCCCTGCGCCAAATCATCCTCACCCAAATTACAGACATAAATAACGGGCTTTGCCGTCAACAGAGGTTGCTCTGTCAACCATGCCCGCTGATTTTCGTCCATCTCCGCCAAATTCGGAAGTTTTTCCCTCTCCAAATCGCCTTTGAGTTCCTGAAAAAACTCTAATTGCCCCGACAGTAATTTATCATTCTTTACCGCTTTGCTCAATCGGGCAAGCCGTTTTTCCAGTGTATCCAAATCCGCAAGCACCAACTCGGTTTCAATTATGGAAATATCCCGCAACGGGTCGATAGTACTCTCCACGTGCATCACATCGCCGTCATCAAAACAGCGTAACATATGGATAATCGCGTCCACCTCACGGATGTGGGACAAGAATTTGTTGCCCAGTCCCTCGCCGCGTGACGCGCCCTTGACCAGACCCGCGATGTCCACAAATTCGATGTTGGCGGATATGACTTTTTTGGGCTTGTAGACTTCCGCTAGCTTGTCCAAGCGTTGGTCGGGAACGCTGACCACGCCAACATTCGGTTCGATTGTACAAAAGGCGTAATTGGCGCACTGCGCCTGTGCGTTAGTGATTGCGTTAAAAAGCGTGCTTTTGCCGACATTCGGCAAACCGACAATGCCAAGTTTCATGTATGTACTCCTAAAATCAAATTTCTTAAAAAGCGCCAAAAAGAGAGCGTTTTAAGCTACTGGACACAGGTTCTTAAATAACATAATCCGCTTCTCCCCCCTTATTGGCATTATCCAAAATGTTTTGCAGGGTGATTGAGTCCAGATAGTCGGCGACGACTTTTTCAAGTCCCTGCCACATATAAAGGGTCTTGCAGTGGCTTGCCCGCTGACAGGAGGCGGCGTTTTTCTCAATACAGGCGATAGGGGCGAGTGAGCCGTCCGCCGCGCGTAAAATGTCGCCAACGGAGTATTGGGATGGTTCTTTAGCGAGCATATAGCCCCCATGCTTGCCGCGGTTTGAGCGCAAAAAGTCCGTTCCCGCTAAAAGGGAAACAATCTGCTCCAAATATTGTTTGGAGATGTCCTGACGGCTAGCAATCTCTTTCAGAGCCACAAAGCCGCTGTCCCGATGCTCCGCCAAATCCAAAAGCATACGCAGAGCGTAACGCCCTTTGGTTGAAAATTTCACGATTTCATCTCCTTTTCTAAGACCTGTCTTCAGTAGCTTGAAACGATCTCTTTTTGGCACTTTATCCGCCAAACGTCGTTAAAAATACTCGGAATGAACAAATCATTCCTGCGTTTTTTGCCTCGTTTGGCAAATAAATCGCTCAAAAATAGTCTATTTAATCTACTGAATACAGGTGTTTTGGCGGCTGTAATCTGCACTATCATGGTTGCCATATTTTGAACGAAGCCCCAAGACTTCACCCAATATTATACACCAAAACAGGAAAAAAAGCTAGGCTTTTCAACAAGCTCTTTAGCTAACCAAAATGCCTGCGCACAACCATTGCCCCGTTGGTAATCGCTCTGCGGTGGAGTTTTTCGCTTGCCGCGTCCAGTTCCTCCAACCTTTCCGCGCCAAAAAGCTCGCGGACAAAACGCTTGCGGGAAAGTCCTACAAGCAAAGGACACTCTGACAGCGAGGAAAGATTTTCCAAAAGCTCAATGTGTCTGCCAGTGTCTTTGCCGAATCCAAAGCCAGGGTCAAAGATGATTGCGTTCCGGTCAACACCGAAACTCATCGCCCGATCAAGGCTTTGGGAGAAAAATTCACGAACCGCCCGAACCACACCCTGATGATATTCAACGCTCGCCGCCGCACCGCTTTGTCCGGCGGGATTGTGCATAATCACCCACCCCGCCCTGTATTTTTTTATAAGTTTTGCCATTTTACGCAACACCGCGCCGCTCACATCGTTTATGATTGTAACACCGTTTTCTAGGGCAAACTGGGCGACTTCAGGGTAAAATGTATCCACGCTGAGCGGCAAAGGAATTTTTCCATGAAGTATTTCCAAAACCGGCGCAAGGCGCTCAATTTCCTCCTCTGAGCTGATATTCACAGCGTTGGGGCGGGTGCTTTGCGCCCCAATATCGATGATGTCCGCTCCCCGCTCCGCCATGTCAATGGCGTGTTCCAACGCCGCTTTTGGGTCAAGAAACACTCCCCCGTCACTGAAAGAGTCGGGGGTAACGTTGAGTATGCCCATGATTTTCGGGCTATCCAAATGCCACGCGCCATCTGAAAACGCCTGCATCATGGGGCTTTGTCTAGGGTAATGGTTACAATTTGAGTCCCCGCCCCGCCAGTCAATAAAACGTACCGCGCATCGGGGTAGGAATTCCCCCCTGCGGGGACAATCTTGATGTCCATTCCGTCAGCGTCAACGTCCATATCCCAGGGCAAATAGATTATCGTCGGCGCGTCACCGCCGCCCTGGGTGTAGCTAAGGGTGAACACGCCCTCGCCGTGGTCATAGCGGTAGTTCACATCTGTGCCGTTCACTGCCATGGGGTAGGGGCGCACGAGGAAATCTAGCACATGGCCTCTCAAGCGCCAATCCCCATAATATGCAAACGACCAACCATTTTCGTCGAAAAATTCCGTAAGTACACGGCAATGCTCCACAAAGGGTGTGCCGTACCAACCGCCGCCCCATTCGCCCACGAGGACGGGGACATTCAGCCGCTCCTGACTGCGCCTGTGTTCCTTAAAGATTGCCAAAACCCTGTCGTCACCCGGCTTGTCGTACATATCGGTGTCCACAACCAGGTCATAGCCGTGGGGCGCAAATGCCACATTCGGCTCAATCTCGCCGTTGACACGTGGCAACTCCACGGAGTAGGGAATACTCAAATTGGAGAAGTAGCTGTTGTCCATGAAGATGATACCCTTGTCGGTCTTTTCGCGGACAGCGTTAGTCATTTTCTCCAAAAACGGCGTGTATTTTTCCACATCAAACTTGCGGATTAGCTCATCCCCCGCACTGGTAATTTGGCGCATAGTGTCGCCGTCGAGAAAGTTTAGCAGCTGCAGCCGCTCGCCTCGAACAATCACCGAGAGGATGATTTCTCCAAGGTCGCGGGGACGGCGTATCATCACCTTGACTAAATTCCAGATTAGCTTGCGAAAAACCTTGCCGCCGTCTGTGCCGGGGTGGGGTTCGTTGAAGAAGTTGTAGCCCAGGAGCGCGGGGGAGCCGCCGTAACGCTCGGCTAGCATAGCCCAGATCTCTGCGTAGTGCTCCTGTAGTCCCTTGCCGTATGCCTCCGTGTTGTTCCAAAAATTGTCAAAAGCGTTGTGTACACCCTTGCCCCAAAAATAGCCCTCAGCCCATACCAAATATTGGCGCTTTTGTAGTTTTGCGCCGTCAATCAAGCACGCCCAATCCGGGGCGCCCTTGCCGCCATAGCCCGCCGCCCCGCGTCCGTAAAGATCCTGATGGAGCTCCAACATCAAGTATACGCCGTGTTTTTCCGCCGCCTTAAAAACAGGGTCGATGGCGGCGATGTAGTCCCAGTCGAACTGATCCGGTTCCGGCTCCAACATAACCCAGTAAAGCCCAAGGCGCATGGAGTTGAAGCCACGGGCGGCGTACTCAGCAAAGAACGCATCATCCAGGTTTTCGGGACCGCCGTACTTGTCCACAACGTAGTTGATGCCGTGGAAAATCCGCTCCCGCCCCTCGCTGTCAACAAATCGCTGCTCCTGAACGTTGATTGGCAGCATGGGAGTTTCCGCCGCCGCCGCGCCAATGGATAGGCTTGTGATAATGACGGCTAGGAGTAAGAAAAATGCCAGTATTTTTTTGAAATTTGCTTTCATTGGATGCTCCTTATGGATATTGTATATTTTAGGATTTATGTTACGGGAAAGTCGTACAGCTGTTTTTCTTAACAATATACCGCTCGGGGTCTGTTTCGTCGTCATATAAATACACGTCAGGGGCAAGCTCCCTCAGGCATTTTTTAATGTAAACCTGCTTTTTGGCGGGTCGCAAGAGTTTCAGCACATCCACCAAAAAGCCCTGCCAGTCAACCCCATTGTCCAGTCTCTTATAATTATTCAATTTGCCGATTTTGTAGTGTTCAACGCTGTCATCGCGGAGGGTACGTTGGATAAGATTCAGACTTTCCGATGGATCAATTACCGGCTCAAAACTAGCGAAAGTTCGTATACCCGCTCTGTGTAGTTCTATTAGTGTCTCCAATCTGTCCTCTGGGCTTGCCGTTCCTGGTTCCCAGTGTCTGCTTTTTTCGCTATCCATGAATGTAAGCGTGGCGCCAACCATGATACCATCGCCAAAGGTCTTGAACACATCCAAATCCCGCAACATCCGCTTGCCGCCTTTTGAGAGCAGCGCAACGGGGGCGTTGTAATACCCTAAAAGCTGCAGGGCGGCGCGGGTGGTCGCGCTGTCGTCGGCGTTGCGGCAGTAGACATCACCGATAAAGGAGAGCAGAATTTGTTTTGTATAGCTGTTTTTTTGCAAATCACGTTCCAGATAGTACAATACATCGCGACGCGGTGTTGGTATCCCGAAATAGTCGCGTTGGGAACGTTGCAGGGTGTGGGGTGCGTAGCAATATCGACAGCAATGAGAGCAGCCGATATAGAGATTGCAGGCGTGGGGACTGTATTCTCGCGCCATACCAGTTGGGGTGTAGATTACTGGCATAAAATACTCCTTGTTATGGAATTAGAAAATATCCGTAATGCTTGATATAAGCATCAATAACTTCGTAATAGTTGACTTCTCTTACTGAATATTTTGCCAACATTTCATAGAAGTACATGATTGCATTTGTGTTGAAAAGTGATGGGGCTTGTTTATACATATTATCTATCCCAAGTATATTGATGCATTCATTAGGCAACTGCGTAAAAATGTTAGTGATTGCTGTATAAATTATAACCGTTTCACTTTTAATTCGCTTGTTTTCAAATAATTTTCTGCATATTTCAAAAGGTATCCCATAGCTATCACAGTCTATCACATTAAATTGGGACAAATCAAGAGAATCTATTATCTTCTTTGCATCTGCCGTTAAATTACTGCCTTTGCCCGATACTAATTCTACACCAAAATATCTCTCTTTGTCAAATCCACGCCATAAAATGTTGTTACCTGCAAACAAATCAAGCACATACAATCCGTCTAAATGTTCTGTTGCTTTTCGACGCAAAAAGACCTTGTTAGCAACAGATTTATTATCAGTTTTAGTTACACGTCGCACGAAACTCTACTCCTTCTATTTCTTTTAGTGTTGAAATGATGTCGATAATCCTATCATTGTTATTTACATCAATGCTGATTAAATAGTGCACTCTTTGAATTGCTACCAATTCTTTGTTTTGCAGGTTATCCAATGTTGTGATAAATTTTTCAGTTTCTAACCCATAATTTGCAAAATCATAGTTTTTCAAGTCTTCTAGTTCAGAGAGGAGTATCGCCTCGTCAAAACCGGTTTCCAAACACAATGCATTGTGTGCGATGACATAAGCCCTTTGTTCGTCCGAATTTAGGTGATCTAAACGAATGCAAGGCAAAGTTCTAAATCCAACCTGTTTTGCTGCTTCGATCCTTCCATTACCCTCTAAAATTGTGTTATCTGTTCCTGAAATTGCAATAGGATCGTTGAATCCAAATTCGCGTATCGAATTCGCGATATGGTCAATTTGCTTTTTAGTGTGCACTTTGCTGTTATTTTCAAAAAGCCTCAATTCGTTTATAGGTATCCATTCAATTCTCATATCATCCATATACACTTGTTCTCCTCCTATAATAATCTTGTCAAAGGTGTTAATTTGAAATCCGTCAAAATCTTTTGGAGTTGAGTATTACAATCTTTCAAAATCGAATAATGTTCATTTTCTTTAATAACAACTTTAGGAGTTTGTCCATCCGTGCAGACCCCAGTAACAATACGAATATATTTTTCTGGCTTTTTGTTCCATTCACTCCATGCTCTATCGCGCATAATTTTTACTTGGACATAATGACGAACTAATTCGGCATCTGCCATAGTTTTTCTGTATCTTGTGCTACTGGCTAAAATTTGATAGATGTGTTGCCACGCCGATTTTTCTTCTTCATTTAGTCCTTGCGGTGGTTCGATAAGTTCGTTTGGCTCTTGATCTTCATAATTTTTCATACTCTCTTCCTTACTACAGTGTTATATTAACCAGTATAACACATATGTTCGAATTTGTCAAGTCCACTTTGTAGGAAAATATTCAGAATTAAGCATCGTCAGTGTTCAACCACAGGCAAAATAAAGCCCATACGTGAAAATTCGCCCGCCTTGAGGTTGGTTTCCGCTAGTTGCAGTTCGCCGAAAAACCAACCCTCTGGATAGGGGATTGTGTGCTTTTTCATGACTTTGGTGTAAAATTTGCCGTCGCCCCGCGCTTGGAGCGCTTCACCCTCACCTTTACCGTAAACCTTAGCGATTTTCGCGGATGGTATGTCGAAATAGTCAAAACCATCAGGCACAGGCGCGTCCGCGCTCATCAATCTGCCGATAATGAAAATCTCCATGCTCTCTGGATCCTCGTGGTCGAGGTTGCCGTTGTGCCAAAGAGCGACAGTGTCGGCGATTTCGGCGTAAAGATACTCGTCCATCTCCTCTAGCCGCGGCAAAAATTCGCAGCTCATCTCGTTGAGTTCATCATATAGTTCGTTTGAGGAGTTTCCGGGAATCGCCATGCCGATCAGCCGTAAATCAGGTGCGTCAATGTAGTTGATACGCTCCATTTTCACGATGCGGTTGTCCACAATGCGCTGAGGGTCTTGGCGAGCGATATAGCCGTAAATGCCCACGCTAATGGCAAAAATCGCTATCACGCCCAGGGCGGTTAACCATCTGCGACCGCGTTTTTTGTTTCGCTCTTTTTTCATAATCGACTCCTGTATTTAAATCTTGTTTTCTAGTTTTCAGGGAGTGTTGACACTATTGAAATGCACAGATTTTTGAGATAATTTTTTTCATTTCAAGACAGAGAAAGGAGAAATACTTTGTGTATTTCTACTGACGATAACGCAGATAAGGAGGAGAATTAGCCGTATTTTTCATCTAGTGCCGACAGGCTCGAATATCTGCAATCCTCAATTTATGTATTTACACGATGTGACTAATTATAGCATTTTGTCGGAAGGATTGCAAGAGGGGAACGCGCACAGAACCACAGCGTACGCATGAAAAAAATCAACATTTTTTGGAATTTTTTCATTTGAGTAACACTTCTTTTGAAAGATATAGTCTCCTAAGTTGAAAATCGGCTGAGGATTTGGGAGAATATTTTTCGTCTGGCAAGGAAAAAAGCGCAGGAATACTTTCGTATTGCGAACATTTTTGACGAAGTCAGATGGAAAATAGACCGCAAAGACCAGTTGATTTTCACGTTAGGCGACTATAATTTCGAGATGAACTTCAGTGCTTATGGAGTGAGAATTTCCATCCTGTGAAGAAGTCCCTAACGTCTTTATAAAAAGTCTGTATACTAAATTTCGAGATAGCGTAAAAACTGGTTAAAATGACGAAAGTGATAAACAGAACAGGTATAGCTTTTTTCCCTGTTTTGGTGTATAATACTGAGCAAGAATACAAGGCGACAACCACTTCAACTCTCCAAACGAGGTAAAAATGAATACTAGCGATTTCGACTATCATCTCCCCGAGGAGTTGATTGCTCAACACCCTGCTGACAGGCGCGACGCCTCGCGGATGATGCGCATCGACAAACTCACGGGGGCATACAGTCACGGCAAATTCACCGATTTACCCGACCTTATGCGTGAGGGCGACTGCCTTGTTGTCAACGACAGCAAAGTGATGCCCGCACGGCTTTTGGGTGTGTGTGAGAAAACCCGCTCCCCTGTGGAGTTGCTCCTGCTCAACGATTTGGGCGATTCTTGGGAGTGTTTGGGAAAACCCGGCAAGCGTTTGCGTGAGGGGGCAAGGCTCGTTTTTGGCGATAGCCAGATCACATTGCAAGCGACAGTCACGAAGATTCGCGATGACGGCAACCGTGAGGTGCGCTTTGAGTATGAGGGCGTATTTTTGCAAATTCTGGATGGTTTGGGAGAGATTCCTTTGCCTCCATACATCACGGAAAAGCTCGAGGACAAGTCCCGCTACCAGACCGTCTACGCGCGGGAGCGAAGCATCGCCATGGACAACGGTACTGCCCGCGGATCCGCCGCCGCACCCACGGCGGGTCTGCATTTCACGCCGCAAATCTTTGACGCGCTGCGTGATAAGGGTGTGAAAATCGCGCCGATTACTCTCCATGTGGGCTTGGGGACGTTTCGCCCCGTGAAAACCGCCCGCGTGGAGGAACATCATATGCACAACGAATTTTTCCACATCCCGGTGGAAAGTGCAAGGATAATCAGCGATACAAAGCGCGGCGGCGGGCGGGTTATTGCTGCAGGTACCACCTGCTGCCGGACACTAGAGGGAGCGAATTTTGACTTTGCTCTGGAAAATCCGCGGTCAATAAGCGGCTCAACGAACATTTTCATATACCCTGGCTGCAATTTCAAGGTCATCGATGGATTGCTAACCAATTTCCACCTGCCTCAAAGCACCTTGATTATGCTAGTTTCCGCCCTTTTGGGTCGAGAGCAAACCCTCGCGGTGTACGCGGCGGCAGTGGCGCAGAGGTACCGTTTTTTTAGTTTTGGGGATTGTATGGTGATTTTGTAGGCGGGAGGAAAAGGCACCCCCTAGTTGGAGGTGCCTTTTTTGTTACTGCTTACTTTGTTACCATCTAAACCGTATAATTCCGTACAACAACAGCGCTTGCAATTTCCCCGCTTTTTTGGGCGATAACTTTCACTGTGGTCTTTTTCGTTATCTTAATTTCTGCTGTTTTTCCAGCCTTAACCTTAGTCGACTTTGTAGTTGGGTTTTTACCGTTCGTTGTGTAATAAAGCGCAGTGCCTTTTGGCGCAGTCAGCGTGATGCTTTCGTTTTTCTTCACTGCTTTACTCGCCGGTACTGCCTTGGTGCTTGGTTTTGCAGTGATTTTTTTCACTGTCACCGTGCAAACCGCCTTTTGTCCGCCTGCAAGCTGTGCGGTGATTTTAACTTCGCCAGCTTTTTTTGCTGTAACTTTGCCATTTTTGTCTACTGCGGCAATTTTCTTGTTGCTTGAAGACCACGTAACTTTTTTGTTTTTGATTGATGGGGATACGCTAGCTTTAAGGGTAATCGCCTTACCAACGCCAAGTGTGGCGCTAGTTTTGTTCACTGTGACCCACGCCCTTGAAATCTTCAGATCCTCTATGAGGTCCATGCAAGTATAAAAATAATATGTTTTACCTTTTACAAGTTTGATGGTGTGTTTTGTTACTTTTTTAGTAAATCTATAATGCCCCAACACTTTGCCGTCTTCATTGAATACATACATGCAGGGTTGAAAATAACGTGGTTTTTTTACCGACAGCACATATTTATCGCTAGCGTTTGCTTTGAAGTAACGGAGCGTGCGAAGCGTAGAGTAATCAATTTTTTTGCCCAATGTGAGAGGTTTTAAATCAGTATCATCAGAAATACCAGGATATTTCTGAAACGGACCCCATCGAAAATCTTCCTCGTTTTTCCAAGCAACTCTGAAGGCTTTATCAGCCTTCTTTTCCACTGCCGTAGCGGCGTTGACGCCCACCGGCACAGCCGCCCAAACCCCGACCGCCAACACCAAGGCAAGCAGAACACTTACCGCCTTTCGCCAAAGCCCCAGAGGCTTGCGTTCGCCCGTTCCTGTTGTCGTCGCTGTGTATACAGCATTTTTTGTAGTTTCCATTGTATTTCTCCTTTGGTTTTTTTATAAATAAAGCGGCAAAGCGCCTTATTTCCGCGACAAAAAAGCGACTACCCCACACAGGGGCAACCGCCGAGGTTTACTATATTAACGCCAGACACGCCAAGGTGCAACAAACAGGCAAGGCTAGCTAGTTA
>Ga0099364_10014080_pt1 | contig 10679 bp, 10 predicted proteins | sample TergutTh196P3_FD_73070 | JGI IMG/M metagenome (GOLD analysis project Ga0099364, IMG submission 73070) | Microcerotermes parvus P3 segment gut microbial communities from Pointe-Noire, Republic of the Congo - Th196 P3 | ecosystem: Host-associated > Arthropoda: Insects > Digestive system > Gut ...
ACTATAAAAACCCCCCGTTTTTATATATAAAAAAAGAGAAAAATACTAATCCTACAACACCAAATTTTTTACATACCCCAGGGGGGGGGGGGGGGGGGCAACGTAACCCCTTGACGTTCAAGGACTTACGGCGAAACAGCCATCGGCTTTCGGGTTTTACCCTCGTCGAACTTCTCGTCGTCATCGCGATTATCGGTATGTTAATCGCCCTTCTGTTACCCGCCGTGCAGGCGGCACGCGAAGCCGCAAGGCGGATGCAATGTACCAATCACCTGAAACAGGTCGGATTGGCAGTCCATAATTTTCACGACACGTACAACGGATTACCGCCGATTATGCTCTTTTTCAATGCGGCTGATGGGGGTAACGGCGTACATCCACCTACCGATGGTCTTGATGACAACCGCTATGGTCGGCTTTCGTTTTGGGGATTGATCTATACTTACGTTGAGCAGACTGCTCTGTACGATAAGGTAACGGAAGGGAGTGGTGCCCGCAATGGTATTGACCGTGTTCCCGGTCAGGCGTGGTGGCGAAGTCTGAGTTCGGCGGAACGGTCGGCTTTCGGTTCAGTCTCCTTCTACCGATGTCCTTCTCGGCGCGGCGGCGGTTCCCAGATTGCCGACGAAACGACAATGTCTCATCCAGGACCGGTGAACGACTATATCATCACTGTCGGTGTCCAATTAAATTCTGGCGATCCTAATAGTACTGATTCTCGATTCCTGAGCGGCGCTGTGCGTACAGATCATAGACCCGGAAGTTTCAATGGACCCTTTCGGCATCCCGTCGTTACTACAAGCGGGAGTCAGTTGACCTCTTGGAATCCGCGGGACTCGTTCTCTTGGTGGGCGGACGGCAACTCGAACATGGTGATCTGCGTGGAAAAACATATGCCAGCATGGAGTTTGGGCAGATGCAGGACAGAAAGTTTTGATGCTGCTACTCAAACAACGCGATGGCACACTGACTGTAGTTATCTGGCGGCTTTTGGCGGTGACGGCGGTCAGGGTAGGGGAGATATTCTCGTAAACAATTTTGCGGGGAGTCTGCTGGCTACCAATAATATCGGAGCCAACACATACACAGGAAGACCGGTTGCGATGAGAGATTCGGAAACATTGGCAGGCCGCTGGTTGATCGATGTTGCGACACCGATCGCAGGCAGTGCACACCCCGGAGTACTCAATGTCCTTTTAGGCGACGGAGCCGTTCGCAATGTTACCAAGTCAGTTAATGTCAACCTGTTTGCCCGAATGACCGTCGTCAATGACGGTTCTGCGGAGCAACTGCCGTAAAGTCCGAAAACGTTACAGAGCCGCAGCCGCAATCTTGGGATTGCACACGTCCGGCGATACAGTCGCCGGTTCCCTTTTCGCTATTTTCCTCTAACATTTGCTACAATCATGCATCGATTATTTTTACCCATTGCGTTTTTATTTTGCGTCGTTTTGACGGGTTGCGGAGATGGTACTGTTCAGAGTTCCGGGACTGTGACGTTTTCCAACGGCGATCCGGTTCCGAGCGGGATCGTTTTTTTCGAGAATCCGCAGTTCAGTTATCGGGGAATCATTCGGGACGGAGTCTACGAAATTGAGGGAGTGACTTCGGGCAGCGGTCTTCCACCCGGCACGTATACTGTTTACGTGACTGGCAGTGATCCCGCTACGGATTTGTCTCTTTTCGAGGAAAAATTTACGAATCCGGCGACATCGGGACTCGTTTTTGAAGTCCAAAAGGGGCAAAAAAACGTCTTTGACATTACGGTAGAACGGCGGCGATAGGACAAGAGGGGCATCTGTTTTTGACACGAACCACACGAAGGTTCGTGTCATTCGCGTCAAGAACAGAAACACCGCTGAAATGTCGCCAAAAAACTGTACATTCATGCCGTCTCAAGTGTGCGTTGTCTCGTCGGCAATCTCCCGCATCAATAACTGAACATCTTCCCAGGTATCCTTCTTTGCAGCGGGGTTCCGCAACAGGTATGCCGGATGGTAAGTGCAAACAACCTTGATTCCGTTGTAGTCCCAAACTTTGCCGCGTAATGCTCCAATCGTTTTTTCCGACGCAAGCAAATTTTTCGCTGCCACCGCACCGAGGCAACAAATGAATTTCGGCTTGATAATGTCCAATGTCCGATCTAGAAACTGTCTGCAATGTGCCGCCTCGTCTGGTTCAGGTGTACGGTTGTCCGGCGGTCGGCAACGCAAAATGTTGCAGATGTACACATCTTCACGCCGAAGTTTCATGCCCTTCACGATAATGTCGGTCAGCAGTTGTCCTGCCCGACCAACGAAGGGTTCACCCTGTTTGTCTTCGTCCGCACCGGGGGCTTCGCCGATAAAAACCAACGGCGAGTCAGGATTACCCACACCGAAAACCGTTTGTGTTCGCGACTCTGCCAAATCTTTACACAGAGTGCATTGTGCAACCTCATCGGCAAGACACTGTAGTTGTCCGGCTTTGACCTCCGGCTTCACCGGAAACGGCGGACGACAGACGGCGGACGACACCGGAAGAACTTCCGCCGAACATTGTTCGATGGTTTTTTCCGCCGTCTGCCGTTTGCCGTCTGCCGTCTTTCTCAAATCTGAGACACCGGCAAGCCGCATGATCTCCAAATAGTCAACAACCCCTTCATGCATTAGTTTCAATACTTTCTCTTGTTTATGCTGTCGCTTGCGCCGATTCCGTTAGGGCATCGACCGTATAGCGGATCTGCTCCTCCGTGTGCGCCGATGTAATGAAAAACCTAAGCCGTGCCGCCTTCTCCTCCACCGCAGGATGCAATATCGGTTGAACATTCACACCGCGATCAAACAACGCCTTCGACATCATGAGAGCCAACATCGAATTTCCCAAAATAATCGGCACAATAGACGTGTCCCGACTCATCCCCGTGTTGAATCCACGTTCACTCGCCAATTCCAAAAACAACTCACTGTTCCGCCGAAGTTCTTCAACCCGATGAGGCTCACGATCCAATAACCGAAGCGCTTCCAACGCCGCCGCACAGTTCGGAGGAGAAATACCCACACTAAACACAAAGCTCGGTGCCGTATATTTCAGATACTCGACCAATTCCTTCGAGCCGCTGATGTATCCGCCGCAACTGGCAAACGTCTTGCTCAATGTACTCATCCAAACATCGACATCCTTACGGTCAACGCCAAAATGTTCACCGATGCCGCGTCCTGTCGCACCCAAAACACCAATCGAGTGCGCCTCGTCCACCATCAACATTGCCGAATGCCGCTTTTTGACTTCGATGAACTTCGGCAATTCAGGGTAATCGCCGTCCATACTGTACACCCCCTCGATGACAATCAACACCCGGCGGTACTCGCCGCGATGCCGGTTCAATATCCAATCGACCGCCTCCCAATCGTTGTGCGGAAAAGGACGACGCCGCGCACCAGAAAGCAACGCACCCTCCACAATGCTGTTGTGTGCAAGAGCATCGGCAAGAATCATATCCTTCTCATTCAAAAGATGTCCGATGACTCCCTCGTTCGTCGAATGACCGCCGACAAACACAACCGTATCTTCGCAACCCAAAAATCGGGAAATCTCGTTTTCCAGTTCACGGTGAATAGGCTTGTTGCCCGACACCAATCGGCTGGCGGAAACACTCGTTCCGTATCGTTCGCACGCCTCTATCGCTGCCTTCGTTACAGCAGGATCGCCGGATGTGTTGATGTAATTGTAATTGGAAAAGTTAATGTATTCCTTGCCGCCAATCGTTGCCCGGTCGTTCGTAACGCCTTCGTGAACATCGAAAAACCGATTGAGCCCCGTGTTCTGAATCAAATCGAGTCCCGCTTTCAATCGCAGATATTCGGGAAACTTGCCGATCCGGTAATCCTCATCGGGGATTTCCGAACTCGCTCTGCTTTTGTTCAAGTCCGAAACTTTTCGGGGTCCCGTGCCGAGATAAAGCAGCACGGCATCGAAAACCTGCTGTGCCGTAAAGAGTTCCGGCAGAATCGATTCGGGAAACTGTCCGCCGAATCGGTCTTCCAGCGACGCAAGGATTTCCATCCGTTCCAAAGAGTCGAGTCCGAGTTCGGTGATGTCGGTTTCCAATGTCAGATGAGCGGCACGTTCCTTGGCGATTTTGCGGACTTCTTCGAGCACAATGGCAGCAATTTCTTCTTTGGAAATGAGCGCAATCGACGGCAGTGCCGGTTCCTTCACCGGGGTCTCCTTGATGAGCATCTTGCTCGGCTTGTCCGGCACCGGGTCGGGTTTGACAGGCTTGTGCCGTGCTTCCGCAGCAAACGGTTCGATCTTTCCCCGAACGATTCGGCTGTGGTCTTCGGAGTCGGTCAGTCCTACTGCTTCTTCCAACGCATTCTCCGCGTCGTCTCCCTGAACAAACCGGAACGAAACATCGCCGGACACCCAGCGTTCGATTTCGTTGAGTGAACCGTCAAGGAAACCGTTTCGGCAAGCGTGGTGCTGAATTTTGCCGCTCGACGTTTTCGGAATACTTCCCGACTTAATGAGGACAATCCCCTGTACCGGAATTTCGTGTTCCACTGCGACCGCCTTTTTGATCGCATCGAAAACAGGAGCGGTATCTCCTTTGAACTGGCGTTCGAGTTCTTGGACAATGACCAAATGTTCCTGCGGCAGTTCGGAATCATCTCTGATCATGATGGCGGCACCGCCGAGCGGTCGCAAATGCGGATCGGCTTTCTGGACGGTCATCTCGATGTCTTGTGGATAGACATTGACCCCGCGAACGATGATTAAATCCTTGATCCGTCCTGTTACGAAGAGTTCGCCGTCGAACATAAAACCGAGATCGCCTGTCCGCATGAAGGGTCCCTCGTTGGTTTCGGCGATCTTTGCGTGAAATGTTCGTTCCGTCGCATCGGGAGCGTTCCAATATCCTTTGGCGTTGCTCGGACTTTTGACCCAAATTTCGCCGACAATGCTGTCGGGACATTCAACACAGGTTTCGGGATCGACTATTGCAATCCGTTCGTCGGGCATCAATTTCCGACCGCTGGAAACATACCGGACAACTTTGCTGACCCGGCTGTCCCTCACTTCGACTGCTCTGCCGATGGACAACTCTTTGGGATCGAGAGAACGGACAATCGGTCTTTTCTTCACATAGCCGCCGGAAACGATCAGTGTCCCTTCGGCGAGTCCGAAGCAGGGATAAAATGCTTCGTAACGGAATCCGCAGCGTTCGAACTTTCGGGCGAACGCTTCCATTGTTTCGGCGAGGACGGGTTCTGCACCATTGAAGGCGACTTCCCAAGTGCTTAGATCGAGTTCGTCGAGTTGTGCTTCGGTAATGTTACGAACGCAGAGATCGTAGGCAAAATTGGGGCCGCCGCTGGTGGTGCCTTTGTATCGGGTGATGGCGGCGAGCCAGCGAAAGGGCTTTTGCAAAAAGGAGAGCGGCGACATAATGACGTTGGGTCTGCCGCAGTAGAGCGGTTGAATGATTCCGCCGATGAGTCCCATGTCGTGATAACTGGGAAGCCAAAAGACCCCGCGACCGGTTCGGGTGTGTTCGAATCCTTGATGGATCATTTGGGAGTTGTGCAGTAGATTTCCGTGGGTCAGGATTACTCCTTTGGGTGCTCCGGTCGAACCGGAGGTATATTGCAAAAAGGCGATGGTTTCGGAGTTGATGTTCGGAAACGTCCATGATTCTTCGAGGTTTTCGTCGAGTGCGGCGGTGGCGAGCCAATCAATGCCTTTGAGGCTGGGTGCTTCGTCGAGCATACCATCGACGGTTTTGATGACATCTGCGTTGGTGAGTGCGACGGCGGCTTCGGCGTTTTTGGCGACGGTTTCGATTCGGAGGATCGACCGGTTTTTTCGCGGCGGATAGACGGGAATGGCGATAACGCCAGCGTAGAGGCAGCCGAAGTAGGCGGCGATGAAGTCGAGTCCGGGCGGATAGAGGAGCAGGGCGCGTTGTCCGAACATATTTCGGTTTTGGAGCCATGCGGCGATTCGTCGGGCTTTCTGGTCGAGAGCCGCGTTGGTCATGGTGATTTCGTCGTCAACACCGTTGGCGAGGTAGATAAAAGCCGGTTCGTTGGGTTCTGTTTCGGCACGATATTGAGCGAGACTGACCAAGTTTGCCGGTCCAAAAAGGATCGCTGAATTCACTGGGGAAAGGCGTTGACGGTTAATGCTGCGTATTATCGGCAAAAGAAGGGAAATTGTCAAGGACGCACGTTAGAAGATGTTACGGGTGGGTGTGTAAAAAATGAGTGGGTAATTTGAAACAGAAGCCGGAATGTATTGTTATTAAGGGGGCAGTGTAATGACGGAGTGTAACGTGTTGCGCCCGTCATTGCGCTACGTTCCATTTCGGCTTGTGTTGTTTCTTGGCAAAAAATATCCAATAAAAAAAATATCCAATAAAGTTGGACACACACACCTCCTCGTGGGCAAAATGTCGGGGGGAGTGATTTTTATCGGCAACACTGCTATAATCGGGGAATGTTTGCGCATCGTATCTACGTTCTCCCCCTTGCGGTACTTTTGACCTGTCTGACCGGCGATTTCACCGATGCTCGAAACCCGCCGCCAGTTTTTGAGACCGATTACGTTTTGCCTGAAACGGAAATCCCTCTGCCCTGTATTCCGACTACCGCCGAAAACACCCTTGCCGTCGGACTTTACGCTGTTTTTCTACTGCTCGCGGGACTCGCCGTCCATTATTGGCGTTCCCGAAAAGTTCTGTTCAGTCTTGCGATCTGCTCCGTTGCGATACTCGGTTTTTTTATGCAAGGATGCCCTTGTCCCGTTGGGATGTTCCAGAATCTCGTACAGGCTTTCGTCGAATCCTCGGCAACTGTTGCGTGGACGGTGATACTCCTTTTCGCTCTGCCGCTTTTAACCGCTCTGTTTTGGGGGCGCATTTTCTGCTCTTCTGTTTGTCCTCTCGGAGCCGTTCAGGAATTGACCGCCTTCTACAATTTGAAAATCCCAGACCGTTATGAGCATACATTAGGACTTTTTCGCTATTTTTCACTCGGAATCGGCGTGTTCTGCGTGTTCGTAGGACTCGGTTACGTGATTTGCCAATTCGATCCCTTTGTCGGCATCTTTCGACACAGCGGTTTGTACCCCGTGCTGGTTTTCGGCGGCATTGTATTGGCAATCGGCATTTTCATTGGACGACCTTTTTGCCGATTTCTCTGTCCTTACGGATCACTGCTCGGACTTTGCGGCTCGATTTCCGCCCGAAAGGTTACGGTAACACCCGGAAGATGCGACCAATGCAATCTTTGTAAGAGTGTCTGTCCCTACAATGCGATTTTGCCGCCGACGACCGAACCCTCTCTAAATGAAAAACGGTACGATTTCGTGAGATTGGTTGTTACGGTGCTTGCACTGCCCGGCATCGTTGTTGCCTTCGCACATCTCGGCGGTCTCATTGCACCTCAACTCACTATGTTGAATCAAGACATCCGCACGGCACGGCTGCTTCACGCAGAAGAGGAACGGTGGATTGAAACAGCAGGAACGTTCCCCGAAACGAGAGGATTGATTCAATGCGGCACACCGTCAGGTGTCGTCTATGAACAGGCATTGAGAGCGGAACAACGCTTCAGAATCGGCGGATTGGGATTAGGTGCATGGATTGGCTTGGTAATCGGCATCAAGTGGGTATCGCTGATGATTCGCCGCCGCCGAACCGACTACGAAGTTGATCCCGCCCGCTGCTTTGCTTGCGGACGTTGCTTCTGGTATTGTCCTAATCAGAAGGAGCAACGATTGTTATTGATAGAACCTAAATAACCGGAAACCCGATGTGTTGCCCTGGCCAGTCTAAGGATTCTCTTGAGCATCAATTTGACCGAGTGCCTCCCGATAGATTCTTGTAACTTCGGCAACGTATTCCGGCGGCTTAAGTCGTCCTTCAATTTTGAGGGCGTGAATGCCGACGGCAATCAGTTTCGATAGCACCGGTAATGCAGCAAAATCGTGCGGACTCAAAATCGGTTTGCGTTTCGTGCCGGCTTGCTCGACTGAATAAGGCAACCGGCAGGGCTGGGCACAGTTTCCCCGATTGGCACTGCGTCCGCCCAATCCGAGACTTGCGTAACACTGACCGGAATAACTAATGCACAACGCCCCATGGATGAAACATTCGAGTTCGATTGCTGTGTTTCGACGCAGTTCTGCGATGTGCCGGATGGACAATTCCCGCGGCAACACGACCCGTTTGATCCCCAACGTAGCGGCTTGTTCGATGGCAACTGCCGAAGTCAAACTCATTTGAGTAGAAGCGTGCAACGGCAAATCGGGGCAGAGCCGATGCGCTAACACTGCCACACCGATGTCTTGAATGATGAGTGCGTCAATCCGGGCGGCAACAACTTCTCGAAACAGTGATTCAATAAAGGGTAATTCGTCGGAGTGAACAAGAGTGTTGAGAGTAAGATAGCCTTTCACCCCGCGTCGATGGAGTGTATCCATTGTAGCACCGAGTTTTTCGAGCGGAAAGTTTTCGGCACGTCCTCTCGCGTTGAAGTTGTGTGGTTTGGCAAGTCCGAAATAGACGGCATCAGCACCGTTTTCGATAGCGGCAAATAAACATTCTTCGTTGCCTGCCGGGGCGAGGAGTTCGGGGAGGTCTCTTGAAAAAGTCATTGCGTTACAACTCCTAGTGCCCTGTTCGCATTAACATTTGGGATTGTACATGAAATTAACAAAGCACTACATCGACTCTTCGTCCTCATTGAATCGAGTTTCGAAAAGGACGGTCACGACGTTCACGGCTTCCGCTGCATCGTCTCCGGTTGCTTCCAAACGTAAAGTCGTTCCATTGCACGCCCCCAATGAAAGGAGATCAAGAACGCTTCGACAATCCGCCACTGCCTTGCCGTTGTGCAATCGCACCTCCGACGCAAACCCCTTGCAGCGTTGAGCGATCATTGTACTCACCCTGGCATGAATCCCGCTACGGTTCTGAACGACGAGTTCCTTCGTCAGCGTCGTCTTTTGTGGTATTTGATAAGTTTGCAATCCGTTCCGTCTCCTATTTTCCGAACATGTTATTGTCGGCTTCCTCAAGCAGCGAAAGGATATCCTCCTTTGTTTTGGACTGCTTCAGGAACCGGCAGAACGTATCATCCTTTAACTGCCGAGTGATATGCTCCAACGCACGAAGATGTTCACTGGGACAATCCGGCGGCGAAACCAGCAGGAAAAAAAGTTGCACTTTCTCACAGTCGAGACTGTCGAAGTCAATTCCATCGCCGCTTACGGCAACGCAACCCACAAGCCGCTTCACGCTCGGATGTTTGGTATGCGGCACAGCAATTCCCCGACCGATGCCGGTCGAACCGAGTTCCTCCCGCTTGACAATCGCTTTCACGATTCCTTCGTAATCATCCTTCTTTATGCCGCCAGCGTCCATAATAGACCGAACCATCTCGCGGATCACTCCTTGCTTGTCGGTCGCTTTAATTTCTGCCCGAACGGCTTTACTCAACACAAAATCGGCAAACTTCATTCGCCAACTCCTTCCATCTTTAGGTTAAATGTTTGTCCTTAAATGATTTGTTCCGGAAACGACGGGCTCACGTCTTCGACGCAATCCTATCCCTCACTCAGTCTTCGAGCGAGACGCCTTTACCGCGCTCCTTCAATTTTTCCTTATGTTTTTTGATTTGCTGCTCCAACTTCGCAACGACCTGATCGACCGAACCGAACAAATCACCTGACTGATAACTGGCGATGAAATCATTCCGTTTTTCGGATTTGACCGCCGCCTCGATGCTTGGTTCGTCAGGTTTCTCTAAATTTACAGTTACGTCAACGGCTGTCAAGCGGTCAAAAAAGCGTTGGAGTTTTTCGATCTTCTGTGTGATTTTTTCCTTTGTGGCATCGCTGATGTCGCCGTGCCGCGTTGAGATGTTGATCTGCATAACGTGAGTAAAAGGAGGGAAAAAACTGTATTGGCTGCAATGGGCGGTTTCCCCGACGTTCAACCATTGCCCCCATTCTACCAAAAAAGTGTTGGGTAGCAAGAGGGCAATCAACCATTGCGGTCAACCGGGGGGAGCCCGCCGACTCCTACTAATTTTTGACACACCCGGTCAACCGTCCAAATCGAGCGTGGTGCCGGTTTTGCCGGAAATGTCCCGCGCTCTCGGCTCCTGATCGGATTGCTGTTGCCGTTGCCGCTGGTTCCATTGCCAGGATTGCTTGCCGTCGGCATCCCGGTCACTGGACGAGGCTTCACTCTCTTTGTTTTCGCTGCCGGCTTGGGCAGCCCGTTGACTGGATTCGGCTGTCCGTTCGTGAACTCTTGCATCGTGTGCCGCACTTGGCATCACAGGGGAAAATCCGCCAATACCCATTGCGTTATCCTCTGTTCCGAAAGGGGAAAAGAAACCATATCTGCTCATTTTAGCGTCTGTGGAGCGCAAAATCAAGTCTCGTTCCCGCTCAGTTGCTCCAATGAGCAAATTGGGCAGTCAACTGAAAGATAAAATTTATACAATTATCTATGCCAGCCCCACGTTTTTTGCATTGATGGCACTGGGAGCGTAGGCAGTGAATCAGTTCCAACGCATCGACTCGGCAAAGACTTCCTGAAACTGCGGAAGCGATGCCAGTTCGCAGTGCTGCGATTGCTGTACAATCCGACGAACAATCTCGGCATTGTCAGGATTCAGCAGCAT
>Ga0099364_10014081_pt1 | contig 10679 bp, 7 predicted proteins | sample TergutTh196P3_FD_73070 | JGI IMG/M metagenome (GOLD analysis project Ga0099364, IMG submission 73070) | Microcerotermes parvus P3 segment gut microbial communities from Pointe-Noire, Republic of the Congo - Th196 P3 | ecosystem: Host-associated > Arthropoda: Insects > Digestive system > Gut ...
ATATTATCGATCATTTTTGTCATTTTTATCATTTTTTTTACCAGCATACTCGACGGCCGGCCGTCAGAACGAAGATTATATGTGATTGTTCCGGCAGGGTCAAGTACACTGACCAGTTCTCCTTTTGCATTATTGATTATTGGATTTTGTCGATTGAACGCCATTTTTTGTTTCGGTTAAATTTGTTCCTGAATAGGAAAATGTTTGTATTCGGAAAAAAAATATTTCTATCCACTATTAACGGACTGTTAGAATACGCTTCAAAATTTTTCCGCACGTTTGTTTGCTCTCATTTCAATTGTGGTTTATAATATCATCCGAAGTGCAATTTAACGGGGAATTTTTATTTAGTACCAACGTATTGGCATTTTCACTCCCATATGGCGGCCACATCTTCATATCTTTCATCTTTTCGTCAGGAGGATAGGGTATTATGGAAAGATTACCATGTTGGTTTCTCAATGTGATTATATCTTGCGAACTTAAATCATAACGCCGCAATATTTTGTAATCACACTGAATGTAGACACCATGTCGTTTTCTGTTGTTACATTTTAAAACTTAAATAATAGGCCAATACTCAAATTGTATAGAATTTCAGCATGCCTTTCTATTCCTAATCTTTCATTTCTAAAATCATCGTTAGAATTATCAATTAAAAACCAACCTTGAGAGATTTTATAATTATGCAAGCCTATTTGTGTTTGTATTTTTATACTAAAAGTATTTCCTATTGGATGACAATAACCAATTTGTCCATAACCTGCAATACCGGAAAAAAAAGTGGGTGAATCAAGATTTGGATTATTATCAAACAATTTATGGGACTCTTTATTTATCCAATTGAAATTAACGGAAAAACGCAATCCTGTATATAAACCTCCTATTAAATAATGGTTTCCCTCAACAAATAATCCATGTGACTTGAATTGTAAATCACTTACTCCTTTATAAGAGGTTTTATTTCCAAAATTCAAGTAGCCAAAATTGAGGTCATTTTTTTTGAAACGTAAAGCCCCATATAAATCTCCTGAAAACGAATTGCTTTGTGCTATTCCTCCTGTTACTCCGACAGAAAACCTTTTTTCACGTGCATCCCTCTCAGTACATAATGATTTATTTGCGAAAAGTATGACCAAAAGCAAACCAATTACAAATCTCTTTTGTTTCATTTGTTTCATTTGTTTCATTTATAAACTTTTTGTTTTTTATTTTACCGTGCAATAGTTCACGTTGTCATAGTTAGTCAGAAATTATTTGATATAAACATTTGTACTGTCGGGTTTGGGAGAAAACTGCCTGAAATGCCATACCTCATTAACAGGATATTTTTCTCCATTGTATGTGAAAAAATGCTCTGTAATATGAAGTATTGTATCATTTTCAATATAGCCGGAACTTTTCTTTACAGATACTAATTCAGTGGGTGTTGCCCATTCTTCATATTTAATTTTATCATCTATTATCAAAAAAACGCCCCAACGAGTTTTCTCTTTTCTTAATACGTCAAAATCACTAATCATTTTTGACTCTATTACATTTAGGTCAAGTGATGAATAATATCGAGTTGAAAATAATACTCCGTTTCTATACAGAAACATAACCCGTGTTCGACCATCATCATTTTGATGATAATAATATCCGTTCAACCTCAACTGATTTCCGTCATAATTCGTTCTTGGTATTGATAGTTTTTCATCAGAAAAAAGAAAATTACAACAAACAATCGTAAAGATTAAATATACAGATAATGAGATAGATATTAATAGAATTGTCTTATTTTTTATCATTTTTAAAAATTAAATATGTTACCACAAAGTTCCTCCACCAAAACCAAATCCCAAATACCATCTCTTTTTCAAGTTAAGTACTTCAAAATGCTTGGTTTGTCCTCCTGTCATAATGTCATGAGCAAATTGATTTTGCAAGACATGGCGTATATCTTCTGAATTACGTCCTATTCTAAATGGGCCTATACCAAAATAAAATGTTCCCAATCTGTATTTATTTGGATTATACTTACCATTTTCTACATAGGTGTCATTTCCATCAATAATTTCAATATAATTATCCCTGTTCGGTCCTGCATCGCCTGTAATCATATTTGTGCCAATTACAAAAGGCCACATATTTATTTGAGCGGCAGCAGTACGGTAGCGGTCACCATCGCCTAAAGGAACTAAAGGTACAACATATTTTAAAAAATTCGGAAGTGGCATATCGTTCTCATATTGTGCGTTTCTAAATGGATTACCAATAGTAAAAAGATTTGTTGTTTGTTTTTCGCTCCATTTGCTGTTATATGTTGTCCCTCCTATTGTGATAAGTCCGGGGGGTGCTAATCCTGCAAACATATAGGATTGTATCCCTGCCTCTCCTCCATATCGAGTTTCCCAGCCGCTTAAATCATTACCCATCAAATCTTCATATTTCCAATTATAGGAAGCACCTGCATGAAATCTGTGACTTATCGGAGAAACCTGCGGCAGACCTATTGAAACATCAATACGAATGCCACCTTGATTATTAAACAATTTCAAACTATGTGTAACAGCAACGGGCGATATTGCTTTTTGTATGGCATACCCGGGCTTCGTATGAAATAAAAACAAATTTAAAAGTAAAATTTCGCCGCTTTTGTCGGTATAAATGAGCGGCGAGTTCATTGCATACGAATAGCGGTTGTAGGATTGCGAGAAATCGTGGGCTTGCACATACGGGTCGGGAGACAGAAACCGTCCGATTGCGGGGTCATAGAGGCGAGCGTTCATATTTACAAGTCCGAACTCGGTAAGGTGTTCGTGTCCGGTGTATCCCCGACCTGATAACAGATGGGGCTCGTTACCGGGTGTATAGGCTAACTGTGTCACCGGATCGCGCAATCGTCCCCAAGCATCATAACTGTATTCGTTCGCTACCGTTCCGGTGTTGTTTACCAAATGGGTTATGCTGCCCAAATGGTCGCGAAAGATATAATACAATGCCCAGCCGCTTCCCTGATTTACATAAACAGCCGGAGCAGAGTAGGCATCGCCGCCTACATATAAAAACTGACTGTTAATCGATGTACCCAAATCCGTTTCATACCGACCGCCAAGATAATAACGGTTATACGTCGTAATGCCGCCATGCTTGATATCCATCTTTTTGCGTTCTCCGTCGCCGGCATACGTGAACAGCGCCTGATAATTGTTTTCGGAGATGCTTGCCGGACGCTCGAAGGAAGTATAGGTCACCGCCTGGTTGTGCGGCGGGATTGCGGTATTTGTTCCGGCATCCACTCCCGAAATCGCATACGGCTTATTTGGGGTGTTGTAGTAGAACATATTGCCCGCGTCGCTTTTCTCCAGAATATTGCCCTTAGTGTCGTACTCCATATTGAAACCGGCGAAAGTCTTTAAGCGGTTCAGGTTGTCGTAGGTGAAATTCTCCTGCAGGTTACGCGTGTTATCCTTCCGGAAAGAAAGGTTTCCTTTTAACGCGTCGATGCTGTACGTATGGTTTTGGAAAGTGCCTGCCGAACTTGAACTTGCTGTCCTGCCGGTTGGGATGCCGTATGTATTATAGTTATATGTACGCGTGACGGGGCCTGTGGTTACAGCGGTTGGCTGGCCGAGCGTGTTTTCACCGGTCAGTTGCCATACGCCAGTACTGCCAAGTTTTATTTCATTCAAATGTCCATAGGTATAAAAATAGTTTTCCGTTGCAATGGCACCAAGATTGGATGTGAACCCTATACTGCTTACATTACCGGCTGACCAGGAATACGTTTTTTCCAGCCATTTCCCATCCGGCGCGTCGTCACGGTCTTTATACAGACGGCCGTAAGTGTCGAAGGTGAAAACACGTGATGTGCCGTTCGTTGAACTCACGCCAGACAGTAATCCGTCGCTGTTATAGGCGTATGTCGTGGTGAACTCCGGCAGCGCTTTCGACAAGATACGCCCGTACTGGTCGTATGTCATTGTTTTTGTACGGTTGTCGGCATCGGTTTCTTTCCACAGATTCCCGTCGGCATAGTATTCAAAAGTGCGGTTCCCTGCGCTTGGGTCATTTATTCCCGTTTGACGTCCATAAGTGTCATAAGTGAATGAAGTAGATACATTCCCCGGAGCGACAATGCTTGACGGCTGGCCGTCCGGACGCAGGTTGTAAGTAATCGTTCCGGCAGGATCGGATACCGAAGTCAGGTTTCCCTGTGCATCGTAATAAAATGTAGATACCATGCCGTTTTCCGTTGTTGTTACATTTTTGCCGCTATAACTGTAAGCATTGCTTTTGCCGGAAGCATAAGCAATGCCTGTTGGACGGTCGTAACTGTCGAATGTTGTCGTATTCCAATAAGCAGGACTGCTGCCTGAGAAAGGCAATGATTGCCTGTAAGCGCGTCCGAAACTGTCATAATCGATGTCAACATGTAAAACAGTTCCATCAAAACGGACGGAACCCGTTCTGACTTCCCTTCCGAATGCATCATAATAAGTAGTTTGCCGCGGCATGCCAGTTGCCTTTGATATCACGCCATAAAGACCGTTAGATGCTGACCAGACAAATTCAGTTGAATCATTTACCCCTTCAGGATGTTCAATAACTGTTCTTCGCCACAGGTTATCGTATGTATAGGTCGTTGCCTGCAATTTATGGTCTTTTGAATTAGATAATACGCCTGTTGTAGGGTTATATTCAAAAGTCGTAAATAACCCCAATGGATCGGTTACTTTCGTAATACGGCCGAAAGTATCGTATTGCATTGTTTTGGTCAGTGCATTCAGTGACATAAACGTTTTAATGGATTCCGTCAAAACGTTTCCAAGCGAATTATAGGTGTATCCGGTTTCTGAAGTTTGAAGGCCGTTGGCATAAGTAATGGTAGTCAGTGGAAGTCCATGATTATGGCTACTTATAAGCATGCGCTTGCTATTGGATGATCCGTTGCGTGAAATTGTTACCGTTTGGTCTGTCAATGCACCTATTATGTATGGCGTTCCAGTGCTGTTATAAGGCACATTAACAGTTGTTTGGGTTATATTATCACCGAAATTGACTGTTTCGCCCGTCATTGTTCCGTAAGTATCGTAAGAATATACAGCAGTTTTTGTCATGACTTTCAGTTTATCCTGTACGGTCTGGTTATCAAGTGTTATTTTGGTAATCTTGTCCGGCTGTATAATTACAGAATAACTGTTTGTAGTTTTATGTACAGGGCTTTCATCTTCAAGCATTATTCCGAACTGGTACGGGTCGAATGTTTGAATGTATTCACGATTACGTATATTGTCTTTTTTAGTGATTTTTGAAAACCCGCAAAATCCTAATCCCTGATTGTGGGCTACAGCGTTTTCATACTTGAAATTGAAATCGCTATACAGCTGGTTATCATAATATTGCTCCCTGCTTGCTATGACGTTTAACGGCCCTTTAATATTCAAATAAGGATAAACAGCGCCCGTTCCCTGCGTGAAAAATGTTCCTCCATAAGAATAGTTGTCGTTCAATTTTTGGTAATGATTTTTTTCAGTCACGCCCCAACCGTTTACAGCTCCGGTAAGCATGTTTTCCTTTGAATCATCTCTTGGATAGGCATATTTCTTTGCAATTCCATCTTTCAGGCAAACTAATCGTCCGAAATAATTACTGCTGTTAATGTCGACAGGTACGATAATAGAATTGATTGCGTTGTTGTCATGCGCCGTAAAACTTTCTGCCTCTAACACTCCGTTGCTGCGTGCAAGAAAGGTAGTGAAGCCTGAACCGTTAAAAACTAACAAATCGGTCCTACCGTCGTTGTTAATATTTTGGGTGTACATTCTATCGCCGTAGTTATTATAAATTATCATATGTGAAGACAGTTCGAATTGACCGTTTCCCATCGAGAAATGTATTTCCCCGTAGGGACTGTTTTGTCCTTGAACCGGAGATACAAGAAAATCAAGTTTTCCGTCTCCATTGAAATCTCCGTTCAACAACTGCCTGCCTGCAAGTCCGCTTTTGGTAATACCTGAATATGTGCTAATTAAATTCATGTTGTATATCGGCCCTGTAAAATCAAAAGTATATATATGCATTCCAGAGCTGTTTATCAGGCAAATGTCGCTTTTTCCGTCGCCATCATAGTCAAAAACCAACAGACGATCCGTATTTTCTTCGGCAATAGCTTCATCCATTTGAGCATTACCTGTAAAACTTACAACATACGGAAAAACATACGACTGGAAAAGTATTGTATTCGATTCAAGATCAAACAGATAACATTTAGAAGTCCCTCCCATTCCACTTGGATTATCACAGGAGACAGCGAATATTTCCATTTTCCCGTTTCCTGTAAAATCACCTGCTCTGTAGAATTTAGGATGAATACTGTATCCATTGTCGTTGTCGCTTATTACTGTCGGGAATTGGAATGTTCTTGTATATTTCTCCCCTAAGCCACTGTATAAATTTCCTGCATAGACTTTGAAAGTAATACTTTCGTTCGTGTTATCCAATGGAACATTGTTGATTTTTATCACTTCGTCTTCTTGTATACTGTCAATATTTGCACAAAATATATCAATAAATCCTTCTTCGGTGAACAAATTTGGCATTGGAACGGCTAAAGAAAACGATCCATTCGCCCCTAATCCGGTATATAAAAAGATTTGTTCCGTACCACTATATTGATTTATATATCTGTTTCTTGAATTTTGTGATGGGCCGGAAGGCCTTGTTTCATTATAATAATGAAGTTTGTGGGGAGTGGAGATTATTCCGTCATCTTCCGTTCCGTAATCAAATTTACCTCTTGTTGTACGTAACTGGTTTGGATTGGTAAAATTGTACCAATCTAAAAGTTGTGTTTCATAATTACTGTAAATATAAGCAGTATTATCAGTACCGTAATAGAATTGCAAAGGATTTAAATACACGCCTCCGCTCAATAAGTATATCTTATCTAAATGAGGCCTGGAATTCCCATAACTATTTCTTATATCATAATAAAAACTGTAAGTACGAAGCGAATTGGATGCGTATTTACATTCAATACTCATTAATCGCTTATTTTGGAAAATCTTTAAACCTCCCTCATAATAAAAGAAATAGTCAGTTGGAGACGATTGGTAATTAAATGTAATGGATGCATTTCCGTAGTCTATACCCGTTATTGTGTGGTGGTTATCTAAATAGTTATATGAATAGTTGATTTCATTGTCAAACCGGTCTGTTAATTTAGTTAAAGGATATGAGAGAAATGTGTTGTAATAATTGTTCAAGTTACCGTATATCCCTACTGTACCATTTGGATACTTTACTTCAAAATATCTGATAACACCGGCTGATAGATAAGCATTTACTTTAATATTTCCATTTTCTGTTTCGTACGTAATCTGAGAAGCGTTTTCGCTAATTTTTATTAAACGTACACCATCTAATATGAATGGATCGTCTTTATCCATCAAAACACCTTCTGCTTTGTTGTTGTAGTAAATGTTTTTTGTAGTGCGCGTTATGGATGATAACCCTCCGAGATGCCAGCCAATCCCAAGAATTCCGATTCCTGAATAATTATTATAGTTAATGGAAATATTGGGCTGAAATCCATTAATTCCCGGATAAATGTCGATAGGAACAGAATAACAAACTGCGCCACTCGGTAAAACTGTGGATGAGTATGGTATATCTCCAACAATCAGATTTTTATCAATCGAATGAGCATTCGGAATATAGCTGTTTGTGTATCCGGCTCTTGTGGTTATGTCATGATCATCAGCCTTTTTTGTTTCTATCGGGGTTATTACCCTTCCCGTTGCCTTATCATAGGTACTTATGACAAGTTCGGGGTATAATATGTTTAAAATGGAATCCGACCAGGCGGATAGTTGATTATCCGTCATTTTCGAAAAATCCGGATATTGAATTTCTGGTCTTTCAACAGGTTTTGCTGTAATCTCGTTGTATTTTCTAATCTCATCGAACCATTGCCGGTACATCTCGTCATTCCAGTCGCCTCGTGAGTTGTCAGGACGAATGGTGGCGCCGGGGACGATTTCTATCTTACCAATACCTGTCACCTGTTCGTCTTGTGCGTATCCGTTTATGACGATTCCTAACATAAAATAAAACAGGGCAAAGGGATATAAATATTTATTTGGTATCATACTTTTTTACTTTAAAAATTTACGGGACAAATGTTCGGCTGATCCGGTTGCCGGATGCATCATAAGTGTACTCGAACGTATTGGCTGGCGGTGGCGGCGCTGAATCCGTATTCAACTGTCCTCCCAGTACTACATCAAAATCGCCATTGATTGTTATCACATCGGGCGCTAAGAGATATAAATCCCCGGTACTTGTAACGGTTACATTCTGTACGGTAAGGGTCGAGCATCCGGTAACGGCTTCGTGTGACGTGACCGTTTGACCGGTATAGGTGTTGACGCAGGACCTCGTTTCGACCGGTTGTGCCAGACTGTCTGCGGGTTGCCCGACAGGAACTGCGACGGGTTTCGCAGGCGGACGATAGGTGCTGTCTGCAGATTCTGCTTCCTTTGTTTCGAGCTCCTGTGATGACAGGCGACCGGAAATCAGGGATAGAAGAACGAGCAGCATACCCGTTATTAAATAGGCTTTTCTTTTCATGATCTCCCCCCTGATTACTTCGTTAAAATCATGCGCTTTGTATCAATCTCTTTCCCTTCGACGATCAGGGAGTACATATACATGCCGGCAGTCAGTTCCGAACCGTTGATGATAACGCTTTGCTGCATGCTGCCGATCGCTATCTGTCTGACTAATGACCCCTGCATATTGAATATGTAGATGAACGCGTTATTTGAGTTTACGGGCAATTCAAATTTTATTTCCGTCCGTGCGGAAAACGGGTTGGGAGTGTTCTGATATAAAACGGCGCGGGGTGTTTCGGCAATGATGTCATTAGCCGTTGCAGAACGTGTGCCGACGAGGGCGGCAGACAACAGGTCAACCTCTTCCTTCAACTCTTTGATGGATTGTATTAAAAGCGGAATTATCTCCGTGTAGTTGATGGATAGATAGCCGTTATCGTTTTCGTAAACCAGGTCGGGATAGATTTTCCGCAAATCCTGTGCGATCAATCCGAAATGATTTTTTCGGAATACCGGCGATTTTTCGTCGAACATTCCCTGCGGCGCCTGAATCGTATCGCTCGGCGGCAATTCATGATATACCTGTTTTAAATTGTAGGATATCGGAGTAAGACTTGTGATGGCGTTCAGTACATTTCTATCTCCCCTATGACTGCTTCCCAGTTCAGTTACGTTTTGTTTGAAACGGTAGTCGGAGGGGCCGATTACCGTACCGTTTATCGTACCTGTTACCTTGACATTACCATAGAAATAACCGGCATACCTTCCATCCATACTAATACCCCCCCCATGGCTGTCGTTTACAGTTCCAAATATTCCCGCTCCATTATTGCTGCCACCTAACATTCCAATAACAGCCTGGTTGTATGTAGCATTGCCGGCTGCGGCTAATATCCCAATGGAGCGTCCACTGTTCGAAGGAGAGTTCTTTCTGGCTTCAGTATGTAATCCCACATAAATACGGGATGAATTCGCCTCCATGATTGTTCGTAATGCAATCGTTAAATTGCCTAAATTACTGCTGCTTCCAGTAGACCATACACACATTGTATTATTATTACTGTAGAAATAATTAGGGTATGTGGGGTCGCCAACATGACCGACTGCCAATCTCGAAATGGGGGTTGAGGACAATCCAATACCTACTTTCCCGTCCGATGTCACTTTCAATTGCGCAAAAATAACGGATGCGCACATACTCAATAAACCAATAAAAATAATCTTTTTCATAATCTTTTAATATTTAATTAATTTGTTTTTAAATAATCTCGGAAATGTTTTTTATTTTTTCGCAAAAATAAAAAAACATTTTGAACTGTAATATTAATGTTAAAAAAATACTGCGACAAAGATACGACTTTTCAAAATGATGACAATAATTTTTTATTGCGATTATTTTGCGATTATTTTGCGAAAATTGCGTATATTTGCAAAATTTTCATATTAATATTATTATTTAATCATCATGGAAAAGGAAAAATTAAGGAAAAAGAGAGAGACTAAAGGTCTGTCACAATGCGAAATAGCTGACAAGATGTGTATGGATGTCTCCAATTACTGCCGACGGGAAAAAGGTCTGAAAAAAATCGCAATTTATGAATGGGAAAAATTGGCCGGAATTTTAGAGGTTCCTTTAGAAGAAATATATGAACCGGATGATAAACAGGTTTTTATATGCAACGACAATGCCACGGTTCATTATCAGGGCACCAACGTCATTTATTCTATCCCTGAGCATTTGCTGGAAACGCAAAGAAAATACATCGAAAAACTTGAAAATGACAATCTTGAATTGAAACAAAGAGCTCACTCTATCACCAACAACAATACTATCTGACCCAGCGCCCAGCACGCTGAGAGTTGAAGCGTTGGTTTTGTCTATAAAACGTCTAAAAGCCCCTTGAGTTTTTTGTAGTAACGGGGCGATACTTCCCGGTCGAAGGGGTGGCCTTTGAGACTGCATTTCAACGTTTTATTTTCGATCTCGGACAGGTGGGCCAGGTTGATAATAGTCTTTTTATTGATCTGAAAAAAGTTGGGCGTTATCGCCAGTATTTCTTTTGACCTTATCGTTGGACG
>Ga0099364_10014082_pt1 | contig 10679 bp, 12 predicted proteins | sample TergutTh196P3_FD_73070 | JGI IMG/M metagenome (GOLD analysis project Ga0099364, IMG submission 73070) | Microcerotermes parvus P3 segment gut microbial communities from Pointe-Noire, Republic of the Congo - Th196 P3 | ecosystem: Host-associated > Arthropoda: Insects > Digestive system > Gut ...
GGTTAGGCCTCTGAAAATATTTTTTCAAAACACACAGTAGTAAAGCCTCCGTAGGAGGCAAACGTAGATAACCCCGAGTAAACGAAGCGCAACTCGGGGCATAAAGACTGCGCACGACTAGGAGAACTCCAAAGTTCAGCGAAACTATATTGTTTTCATTAAATATAGTTTTGGATAGACAGTTGAACTACGGAGTTCAGGACAGTGTGGTCTGCTGTCTCTCCCCGAGTTGCGCTGTCGCTTACTCGGGGTTATCCATATACCAGTCCTTCGGACTTATCTATTACCCAAATCCCCCAGCACCCATGTCAATTTTATAATGATGGCATGATGGCATTTATTATTACTTTTGCCGCAAAAATAATTATGGGCAAAGTATTATATAAAGTTACCTTGACAAACGAGGAGCGTGCCGATCTCTTCTTTGTGTTCCTTGGATCATTACACGGATAGTAGACGATTTTGCATTTGATTGATCAGGCTTTTTCTCGCTTTAATGTCGATGGTGAAATTTGTATCGCCTTTGAACATGGTGTAGTCTAACTTCATGTCTTTCACTATTTTCAGTACCTTGTTCATTTTTTGATATTCAAATGTAAGTTGGCAGTTTTCGGTAACTGTATTTGTCAGTATTTCGGCGTTGGCTAAGGCGTTGGCGGCGGCTTGTTTATAAGCCGCCGCCAGACCGCTTGTTCCAAGCAATATTCCGCCAAAATAGCGTACCACCACCACCAAAACATTGGTAACGCCGAGCGCCGTCAATTGCCCAAGAATGGGTCTGCCTGCAGAATGAGCAGGTTCGCCATCGTCATTGGCGCGGTACAGTCCGCCATCCGCTCCCAAGCGGTAAGCATAACAATGATGCCGCGCATCAAAATATTTCTTGCGCAGACCGTTGACTTTTTCCTTCACTTCATCCTCATCCTTTACCGGATAGGCATAAGCAATGAATTTACTGCCTTTTTCTTTGTATATCCCTTGAGATGCACAGGCAATGGTTAAAAATGTTTCTGCTTCCATGATTCAAACATTCAAGGTTTTCCTGAAATTTTGCATCAGGAATTTGTCATGGCAAAAAGCGCCCGCTTCAATTCGGTTTTTTGTTTCTTCCCAAGGAGCGTCAATGATATGGGCGGATATTTTGCCATGCCCTTGCCGGTTTTTTGGTACAATACCAACGAATCTTTTTTGCCGAAGAAACTTGTCTCAATATCGTATTTCAGAAAATTGCTCTTGGATATTTCAATGATTCTCGGTTTACCGGAAAAAAATCGCAAGGAATAGTACCTGAATACAAGGTTTTTACCACTATTCGAAAAATAAAAATACGTATAGTGCATCTGATACTGATACCAGTAAAATACCAGAAAAGCGATGGACAATGCGCCATAAATGACGCTCTTGAGCATTTGGTCAAAAGGCGCAAAAACTACCGTGACTACGATCAATACTGAAAAGGCAATTACCGCAAAGGTTTTGGTACTCCTTAATGTCAAGGCTTCTTCTTTTGTGTCAATTATCATATATAAAGTCTTTTAAAATGTACAATGATGATAAAGAAGCGGCAAAAATAAAAAAAAATCTAATGCAGCCTAACCTGTTTTCAAATTAATCAGCGGGCTTGATCCGCAATCCCATCAAGTAAAAAAACGTAAGGTATTCTGAAAGAGCAAAATCATCAAGATAGGGTAACGCCTGACAGGGCGCACACACAGGTGCGCCCCTACGCCAACCGCCAATAATTTTTTATCACATTTTTTTCCAAAATCCCAAAAAATCCCCTATATTTGCATTTTTAAACTCCAAAACAGAGTACATGCAAACGCGCAGCGCACATATCAACTTCAAGAACCCTTCTCTGAGCTCCGACAGCGGGCTTAGGCGCGCAGTGTTTACCCCCCCCCCCCGTTTTTTAGCCCATTTAAGGCAGTATTAGCAGATTTTGACCATTTTTGTACCCCGACGGGTTCCATGCGCTTAAACGCGAAATATGGGGCTTTTTCAAAATGTTGGAAATCTGCCTCCGCTTCTTATTTTTATATGTACGAAACATCGGGAGCGTCGTCGTCCTTCGTCAATCTGCGAAAATCCGTTAAATCCGCGTCATCTGCGTGCCACCCTCCGCCATTCAATCGAAATTTTTAACCTTATAAATAAATAAATCAAATGTCAAGTAGTAGTTATATCCCAAGAAATGACGTAGCCTTTTGCCTTTGGGCGAACAAAATGCTCGAATATGCATCGGCAAATTGCGAACGGTGGGGCGTTCACGCTCCGGGCGCCGAAATGTTGAACCGCGTGACCGACCTCGCCGCCAAAGTAGAAAAGTGTCAGCAACCCACGCGCAGCGCCGTTGATACCACCAATAAGAACGACGCACGAAAACTCGTGGAAAAAGAATTGCGCGATTATGTGCAGGGCGTCCTGGCGCGAAACGTGAAGGTGACCAACGAAGACCGCAAAATGATGGCGCTGCCCATCCGCGACGTCATCCCAACGCCCGTAGGCGACCCCGTGGGATTGGTCACCGCCACCGTAAAGTACCCCAACGAGGGCGCATTAGAGTTGAACATCAAACACGTGGAAGGTTCGCCCTTCGACAAACGGGCAAACTACGGCGTGAAAATCCGTAGCGCAGTGTTCCCAATAGAGGAACCGTCGCCTAACACCGTGAACCAGCTCAGCGAAAGCAGATTTACAAGGCGAAAAAAGGAACTCTTCACCTTCGACAAGCAGGACAGAAAGAAAATGGCGTATTTCTGCTTCCGCTACGAAAACAGCAAAGGAAAAACGGGGCAGTGGAGTTCGATTATCTCGGCGGTGATACCTTAGAGTTTGGAGTTTGTAAAAAATCAATTAATATTTAATATTTAATAAATCAGACCATGAAAAGAGTAGTTTTCAGAAGCAGCAGCGCAGCCGCCAATCAGGGTGGGGCAATGGAAGCAGATACCATTTCAAAAAACGGGCAGAATTCGAAAAGCCAGACGAGCCTGTTAAGAAAAGCATGCTTTGCGTTATTGGCGGCATGTTTTATCTTCAGCGGATGCAAAGAGGATAAAGAATTTATCGTTATTTTCAACAGTAATGGCGGTAGCGCTGTTTCTTCGCAAACAGTAAAGGACGGTAAAAAGGTAACCGAGCCAAAGGAGCCGACACGCGACGGATACACGTTCGATGCGTGGTATAAGGAAGCGGCGTTGACAAACGAATGGAATTTCAATACCGATGTGGTAACTTCACAGCAATTCAGAGCCCAAAAAAATCATTTTGATTAATAGTATTTTACAGTATTTGGGAAAAAATATTTTTCCGGTTATTTTTGCAGCGAATTTGAGACAAAAAGCCCGACAGGCGGGCTCGACCGTATCTTATTCATTATAAGATTATTAATTAGTTTTTCAGGTGGCTGATACCTCCCTACGAGGCATTCAGCCTCCTGATTTTGACAAAGTTACTGCTTTTTTTTGACATCTGCAAGAGATATGCAAAAAAAAATCACTTTTTTTTGGTAGATTCAAAAATTTGTTTTATCTTATTTAAAGCAATTAGATAAAACCGAAAAACGGGAAAGAGCCGCCAAGTTGGATCGGTTCAGAAAAACCCAAAAGAAAACCTTTTCCGCAAAAGAAACCGGAAAGGTTATGTTGTGGCAAATCAAAAAGGTATTGCACTGTCATTTCCCAGATTTGCCCTCACGTCTGTCTTCTCTATCCGACCCGCGTACAGGCGTCCAATACACCATTGAAGAATTGGTGATGGCTTCCATTGTACTGTTCTTATTGACATGTGATTCGCGTAATGATTTCAACAACAAATGTCGAGACAGTCAGTTCAGGGCTAACTATTACCGGATGTTCCGTCTGGGTTTACCGCACATGGATGCGGTCAATGACCTGTTCAAAAAAATGGAACCGATAGAGATGGAAGAACTTCGTTGTCGCCTGATCCATTCGTTGATAGAGAAACGTGTATTTCATAAACTCCGTTTCCATGGCCGGTATTTTTATATTGCCATTGACGGGACAGGTATCTACAACTGGGGAGATTCTCCGCCGGAAGAGATTCTCCCATACGCCCTGAAAAAGGAATCCAGCAAGGGAAAAGTAAGTTATTCCAGCGGTATTTTGGAAGCGGTTTTGGTTTGCCAAAACGGAATGACAGTTCCACTGTTGAGCGAATGGATTGCCAATGATGGTCAGGCGTATGACAAGCAAGATTGCGAGTTAAAGGCATTCAAACGTCTATCCGTCCGGTTGAAGAAATACTTTCCGCGTCTGAACATCTGTATTCTGGCTGACGGTCTGTACAGTAATGTTTCCTTGATGAACATTTGTCGTGATCATGGATGGAAGTTCATCACTGTTTTCAAGAATGGCAACCTTCCCAGCGTGTGGGCGGAAGTGGAAAGTCTGCTCCCGTTGTCCGGCGGGGCAGATTCCCGCCGGAAACAGTTTAGCGATTCTACCCACTGGATAACACACCATTACCGATGGATGAAAGATATTGAATATCAGAAGCACAGTATTCATTGGATAGAATGTGTTCAGGAAACTGTTCACCGGACGAGCGGTGAGAAAAGTGAAAACCGTTTTGTGTTCCTGACAAATTTGGATGTGAACCACAGCAATATCGCCTCTATCCTGATGGCGGGGCGAGCGCGATGGTCTATCGAAGACCATTTCAATACGCAAAAGAATCGGGGTGGAAGCCTGCACCACAAGTTTAACCGAAACAATTTCAAGGCGATCAAAAACTGGCATAGCGTCCGTCAATTGGTAGCGTTGATCAATCAGTTGGTCAAATATACTGCGGAACTGGTACAACTGAAGAAACAGGACGAAAAGATGACATGGAAGCAGTTGTGGAAAAACCTCAACAGTTTTTTATCCATGTGTTCAGTCCAAGAGATGATGATTCCTTTTGAGCATTGGAGCAAATCCCCGAGACAGGTCAGATTAGAATGAATCGATGCCGGAAAGCCGGATAGAATCCGGCGCGGAGAGACATCACTCCTGAAGATGATGAAAACCAATTTAAAAACAAAAAGAAGAACCAGAAAATCATTTGTTGGAAAATCAAAAATCCGTCATAACAATAAATGACGGACAAAGAGGGTATTGCCTGTATCGAAATGAGAAACAAAGATGATAAGTTTTTATATTGGAAACTGAATTGCTGTTTTTTTAAAAAATATTTGCAAATGATAAACATTCGTATTATTTTTGCGTTTCTTTAATTGTATTCAATACAAAAAAATCGGTCAACATTAAAAAAAATCAAGTAACATGAGTATCAAAGGTTCAAAAACAGAACAAAACCTGTTAAAGTCGTTTGCCGGCGAATCGCAGGCGCGCAACAGGTACACATTTTTTGCAAGCAAAGCCAAAAAAGAAGGCTTTGAACAGATCGCAGCCTTCTTTGAAGAAACGGCGGCACAGGAAAAGGAACACGCCAAACTTTTCTTCAAATTTCTGGAAGGCGGCATGGTGGAAATCACAGCGGCGTATCCTGCCGGCGTCATCGGCAGCACCGCCGAAAACCTGCTTGCCGCAGCCGAAGGCGAACACGAAGAGTGGGATTTGCTTTATCCCGAATTTGCACGCATCGCAGAAGAAGAAGGATTCAAGAAAATCGCCACTGCATTCAAATTGGTAGCCTCCGTCGAAAAAAGACACGAAGAGCGCTACCGCAAATTGTTGCAGAACATAGAAAACGACGAAGTTTTCAAACGTTCGGACAAGACGGCTTGGGTGTGCCGTAACTGCGGATTTGTACACAACGGCGAACATGCGCCGGAAATATGCCCTTGCTGCGACCATCCGCAATCATTTTTCGAGTTAAAAGCAGATAATTTCTAAAATTAGCCGCCATGATTCAAAAAATCTTGTTTCCAAAGAATACGCATAACACGGCTACATCATTAGCGTTGTTGGTTTTACGTATCGCTTTTGCAGGTATGTTGATCACGCATGGTTGGGGGAAATTAACAAACTTCGAGGCGACAGTTCAAAATTTCTCGGCAATGGGTGGCTTCATTGCCGCCGTGTTGGTCGTTTTTGCAGAGGTTTTCTGCGCTTTTGGAATTATTGCAGGCTTGCTGTACAGACTTGCCTTAATTCCTGCAATCATTACCATGTCTGTAGCGTTTTTTGTTGCACACGGAGGTAAATTGGTGGGTGAAGGTAATGGCGAATTATCCTTTCTTTACCTGATGGCTTTTGTTGTGCTCATGTTCACAGGTAGCGGAAAGTACGCATTGGATAATTTTTTTGCAAAGAAAAAGTAAGTTCAGCGTACCGTATCATTCAAAATAGAAAATGCAGGAACAGCATATTCTTCTCGCTTTCGTACTGACCCTGATTGCCGGACTTTCCACCGGTATCGGCAGTTTGATCGCCTTAATTGCCAAACGCACCAATACCAAGTTTTTGTGCGCTTCGTTGGGCTTTTCGGCGGGCGTGATGTTATATGTGTCGTTCATGGAACTCATCCCGATAGCAAAAGAAGAACTGTTATTGCATCTTGGCGATAAAACCGGACTGTTGTGTTTGTTGCTTGCTTTTTTCGGCGGAATGGGATTGATCACGCTGATTGATTTCCTGATACCCGAATCCGACAACCCGCATGAATTGCAAGGCATAGAAGATATGAGCAAACCCGATGTCCGGCAAAAAGCGCTGCACCGCACAGGCATTGTTTTAGCGCTGACGCTTGCCATCCACAATTTTCCCGAAGGTATTGCCACATTCACTGCAGCAATGAGCAGCAATCTCTCGGTAGCCATACCCATTGCCGTGGCTATTGCCATTCACAATATTCCCGAAGGTATAGCCGTATCCGTACCCATTTTTCACGCCACCGGTAACAGACGAAAAGCGTTTTGGTTATCCTTCCTGTCGGGATTGGCAGAGCCATTGGGCGCACTGATAGCCTATTTCTTCCTGATGCCTTTTTGGTCGCCCTTGATCAACGGGATAGTATTAACCGCCGTGGCAGGAATTATGGTATTTATCTCGTTAGACGAACTCTTACCCACAGCCGGAAAATATGGAAAACACCATATATCCATTACAGGGCTTATTGCCGGAATGATAGTCATGGCTATAAGTTTATTTCTTTTTGTTTAAAAAAATCATTAAAAAACTGAAAAACATGAAAACCAAATTAATTTTAATTTCAGCAGGACTAATCATCCTTTTATTGATCAGCAGTAAAATTTTTTCTTTCAATAGTAATTTATTTAAAAATCAAAGTGTTATGAAGTATGAATTGATTCAGTTGCCCTATGCGGCAAATGCGCTGGAACCGGTGATAAGCCAGCAAACCATTGAATTTCACCATGGCAAACATCTGCAAGGGTATGTCAACAACCTGAACAACCTGATTCCGGGAACAAAGTTTGAAACCGCCGACCTCGAAACGATTGTGAAAGAATCGGACGGGGCGATTTTCAATAACGCCGGGCAGATATTGAACCATAATCTCTATTTTCTGCAGTTTTCTCCGACAGGCGGCGGAAAACCCTCCGGTCAATTAATGCAAGCCATTGACGCTGCATGGGGTTCATTCGAAAATTTCCAAAAGGAGTTTGAAGCCGGAGGTATGGGCGTATTCGGCTCCGGATGGGTGTGGCTGGCTGCCGACAATGACGGAAAACTGTCGATTCACAGAGAACCCAACGCCGGAAATCCGCTCACCAAAGGTTTAAAACCCCTGCTGACCTTTGACGTATGGGAACATGCGTACTATCTCGACTTTCAAAACCGCCGCGCCGACCACCTGAACAGTCTTTGGAAAATTGTGGATTGGAAAGTGGTAGAAGGCAGATATTGAGATGAGTAACAAAAAAATGTCTTTTTCAGGAATTTCCACAATAAACATTCTCGTTTTTTCTTTTTTTTCCTGTTTATCCAATCATGCCCAAAATCAAAATCTCAACGCGGATGATTTTGAAAAACAGTTGATTGCCACAAAAGGCGAACAGTTAATTGACGTCCGAACGCCTCAAGAGTTTGAGCGGTATCGTATCAAAAGCGCAAAAAACATCAATGTCAACAGCGCTGCTTTTCGCAAGGAAATTGAGAAATTGGACAAAAACAAACCTGTTTTGGTGTATTGTCTGTCGGGTGCGCGCAGCAGTTCTGCCGTGTCGGCGTTTCGCAATGCCGGCTTCAAAACCGTGTATCACCTTTCGGGCGGATTAAATGCCTGGTCGAAAGTGGGAAAACCTATTGACGAGGATCTTTCGGGAAAAGGTGAACTTTCGTCGCAGGAATATGCAGCCATTATATCGTCAAAGGGCTATGTATTGGTCGATTTTTTCGCGCCATGGTGCGGTCCTTGCCGTGCGATGCTGCCAATTGTAGAGGATTTGGCAAATACCTATTCCGATAAATTCATTTTGCTGACCGTAGATTTTGACCAAAACCGTTTATTGGCAAGACAGCAAAATATAACAAGCGTGCCTTATTTGGCTGTGTATAAAGACGGAAAAAAGATTTGGGACAGAAACGGACCTGCTAGCAAAGAAGAATTATTGGAAATTCTAAATATAGTAAATTAATAAATATCAATACGTTATAAATTTTGTAATCATGGGTAAAGAAGCAATTAAGATTACGTCAGTTGATACCGAACAACTGATTTCGATGTTAAATTCGGCGCTTTCGGAAGAGTGGCTTGCGTACTATCAATACTGGATTGGGGCAAGGCTGATGGAGGGTCCGATGAGAAGTGAAATAGAACCGGAATTTTTGCTGCACGCCACCGAAGAGTTAAATCATGCGGAGTTGTTGGTCAGCAGAATTATTCAATTGGGTGGACAACCGGTAATTAATCCTTCGCAATGGAGCCAACTGGCGCGTTGCAAGTATGAGGAGCCTTCAGACCCTTATATCGAAACCATTCTGCAACAAAATCTGCGAGGAGAGCGTTGCGCCATTGAAAAGTATCAGAAGTTAGCCGATTTCACTAACGGTAAAGACCACGCCACCTACCAAATGGCTGTTACCATCTTAAACGACGAACTCGAGCACGAACATGACATCGAGGATTGGTTGAACGATATCAACAGGATGAAGGAGGAGTGGAAAAAATTAAGATTGTAAGCGTATGAAAATGAAGATTATGTGGGTGTTTTTCGCACTCGCAATCCATACATCTGCATTATTTTCACAAACTAGTCACAGCGACGCCCACGTGACGGGGCATGTTACCGATAGCAAGACCGGCGAACACCTCCCCTTTGTTTCGATTGCAGTCAAAGGGACGATGTTGGGAACGACCACCGACGCCACCGGTCACTTTCTGCTCATCAACGCGCCTGTGGGCGAACAGACGCTTGTGGCGTCGTTCGTGGGATACGAGAGAGCGGAACAAACCGTTACGATTATCGCCGATAAAACCATTGAAATTAAATTTGATCTTGATCCGCAAACGCTGGAATTATCCGAAGTGGTCGTTACTGCGTCGCGTTCCGAAACCAATCGCAGGGAAACGGCTACGGTAGTCAATATGCTGTCGTCGAGGTCGTTTGAACTGACGGGCGCGTCCAATACGGCGCATGTACTTAATTTTTTGCCCGGACTGCGCGTTGAAACCTACGACCGCACCTGTGGCGCTTCGGAACTCAAAATCAACGGATTGTCAGGGCAATATACGCAAATATTGATAGATAGCCGACCGATATTCAGTACCCTCGCAGGCGTGTACGGTCTGGAGCAACTTCCGGCGGGAATGATTGAGCGCGTGGAAGTTATTCGCGGCGGCGGATCGGCGCTTTTCGGCTCAAGCGCCATTGGGGGCGTGGTCAATATCATCACCAAAGAACCGTTGCGCAATACGTTCACGGTTTCCAACAATACGGGCATGTTCGGAGGTAAATTCGGAGGCAAACTGATAGACGTCAATACTTCGTTCAATGGTTCTTTCGTCACCGACGATTACAAGGCGGGCGTATATCTGTATGGCATTGCAAGAAACCGCGACCCCTACGACCGCAGCGGCGACGGATTTACCGACGCACCCAAAACACAATCGGAAACACTCGGATTTAGAGGTTATTACAGATTAACGGACTACTCCCGCCTTACCGCCGAATACCACCACATACATGAATTTCGGCGCGGCGGCGACCAATTGGACAGACCGCCACACGAAACATTCGCTACCGAGCAGTTACGTCATTACATCAACGGCGGAGGTTTGAATTACGACCTCTTTTCAAAAGACTACACACACAAGTTGAGTATATATACTTCGATGCAAGGCATCAAAAGGGAGACCTATTTTGGTACGTTTCAAGACCTTGATGCTTATGGAAGTTCCACCGATTTTTCCTTTGTTGTTGGTTCGCAATACAGTTATTCAGCAGACAATTTTTTGTTTATGCCTTCGCAATTCATTGCGGGATTGGAATATACTGATAACTCGCTTGAAGATGTCATGCCCTCGTACCATCGGTATATCAACCAATATACGCAAACCATAGGCGGCTTTTTTCAAAACGAATGGAAAGATGAGCGATTCAGTTTGGTATTGGGCGGGCGTTTAGATAAAAACAACAAGATAGACGGCGTTATTTTCAGCCCCCGCATCAAAGCGCGATATACGCCTGTTCAGGGAGTTGACTTACGCGCCGGTTGGTCAAGCGGATACCGTGCGCCTCAGGTGTTTCA
>Ga0099364_10014083_pt1 | contig 10678 bp, 6 predicted proteins | sample TergutTh196P3_FD_73070 | JGI IMG/M metagenome (GOLD analysis project Ga0099364, IMG submission 73070) | Microcerotermes parvus P3 segment gut microbial communities from Pointe-Noire, Republic of the Congo - Th196 P3 | ecosystem: Host-associated > Arthropoda: Insects > Digestive system > Gut ...
TCGACCCTTACCTGCTCCCCGTCCTCTTCAAGACCCTGCGCGAAGAAATCAAGTACAACGGCCCCTCGGTCGTCATCACCGACCGTCCCTGCGTGCTGATCGACGACTACAAGAAACTGCCCGCCTACGAGGTCATCGAGTCCGCCTGTACCGGCTGCGGCAACTGCGTGGACGTCGGCTGTCCGGCCATTCACGTCACCCGCCGCGAAAAGGCCGTCAAGCCCTCCGGCAAGGAAGTGGAACTGGCCTTCGTCAGCATCGAAACGGCAGCCTGCACCGGCTGCGGTCTGTGCCTGCAACCCTGCGCGCCGGACGCCATCAAACCGGCAAAGCCGAAACCGATAAAAGTGGAGTTTGTGTGAAAAACATGGACATGGATGCTCAGCGCCACAAGGCATGCCAAGGCATGCCTCGGAAACGGCGTGTCTTCATGATCGCGGCGACTCTCTGTTTTGCGCTATTGTCCTATACAGACCATGCGGCAGCCGATTCGGCGCTCACCGGAGAACCCGATGCCTACACTCATGTCTCCTCCGCAGTGCGGCAGGACATCCTGAAAACGGCCAGTGCGCTTTTCAAGGCCGCGACCGGCTGTGGCCGCATCGAGCAGTTGGACATCACGATCAAGAACATCAGAATGATGTTCCTGAAAAAAATCCTGAACGGAAAAACGCTCCAACCCCTGCCCTCAGGCGGATTCCTGCTGGACGATCAGGAAATTCCTCCGGACGGTTACGTACAGGAAAACGATGAAATCTGGCAGATCAGCGGCTGTAAAACCAGCCGTGAATTTACTGTGAAAATATTCGGAGACGATCGGGGCGACACCTATTTCGGCGTGTACGATCACGAGAAGCACCCGGCTCCCGACGAGTAAAACCGGCGTTTTTGGCGATAAGCAATGCGCCCGATGTCACTCAGACTTCGACGACATCGGGCGTGCTGACCAACCGGAGGCCCCCCCCTCAGGAAGGCAGCCTCGAATTCAACGGCTTCTCAATCATCTCGACGAGCCGTGTGATCTGTTCCTGCCGGTTCCGCAACCACCCCGGCAGCCAGACCCGCGCGACAGCAGGCCAGTGCATGCTGTCTCGTAACCGGAATGGCGCGCCGTCACGGTCCATTACCGTCAACCGGGATTTCCACTCCGGGCCGTCGAGCATGACGGCCAGCCGCCAGCTTTTTTCCCCGGTTTTTTTCACGGCAAGATCGACCCGAAAGACTGAATGACCCACGCCGGTTTGCGTGACGTATCCACGCTCTTTCAGGGCTTTGGCGATCTCCTGCGCCAGAATGCCGCGTTCCTGCTCCATAAGGGACGAACCCGGCGTCGTCTCGCCGGCGTTGGCCGCAAACACCAGGTAGTCCCTCAGATCCTTCAACCCGGCCGTTATCACGCGCATGGAATCAATGTGTTCCGGACCGAACGAGCCAAGGAGTCTCACCTGCTTGCGGGCGCGCGTGAGCGCAACATTGAGCCACCGCTCGCCTCCCCTGAGACTCAACGGGCCACAGTCCGGCGGCAATACGTTCGTTACCGAATCGGGCGAGAGCACGAGCGAAATCAGAACGACATCGCGCTCTTCGCCTTGCGCATGCTCAAAACTCTTCACGAAAAGCCTCCGGTCGGCAGGGGCCGCAAAGGCATCACGAATCAAGGGGTCTTCCGATCCTTCCAGCAGGTCCAGGATCAGGTCGCGCTGCGGGGCATTGAGGCACAGGACGCCCAGGGATTCGTCCCGGCTGGCCGGGTCACGAAGCCGGGCAATCAGTTCGTCGACCAGCGCACGCGCCTCGATCGGGTTGGTGTCATCCGTGCCGCACAGGAATTTGCCTTCGATCCGCCTCCAGGTGACGCCCGCGTGGGCATCACGGCGCATGGACGGCAAAACGGCAAGTTCCCCGCCATAGTACCGGGTATTCGGGAACGCGATAAGTTCCTCGTTTTCGCTGCGGTAATGCCACTTCAACCAGAGTTGCGGCAGACCGGAATCCAGCGCCGCTCTCAGGATGCTTTCCTGTTCTTCCACGGAGCCTGCCGTCTGTCCGGATCGCGAGGCGGTTTTCATCGCACCAACGGGAGGCAGTTGTTTCGAGTCGCCGACAATTGCGATGGTCGCGCCCCGCCCCATCGCGCCAATCGCTTCGGCTGTCCGTATCCGGGAAGCTTCGTCGAAAATCACCAGATCGAATTTCAGTGATCCGGCATCGAGAATGTGCGCGACCGAGCCGGGACTCATCAGGAAGGCCGGAGCAAAGGTCAACAAGGCTTCGGGATAGCGGGCGGAAATTTCTCTCAGCCCCATGCCGGCGCGTTTGCGCTCGATCTGCCGCACGAGGGCGGTGACTTCGCCAAGGATGTTGTTCGCGCGAAAAGGCCGCCTTGCAAGCAGTCTGGCAGGGCCGGCCTGTATGGCGTATTTGCGCGCTTCGCGCGCGCTTTCCAGAAAGGCGGAAACCGCCTTGTTCTGTGCGGCATCATCAAAGTCTTCCATGCCACAGGCCGTCTGACGCTCGCGTAGCGAGGCCAGCGCCAGGCCCCGCCGCATGACCGTCCCGGCTTCGTCCAGCGGGAAAGCCCGGTGCGCCAGTTTGTTCGCAATGTCGATGCCCCCAGCCCACTCGATCGCCCGAAGTTCCTTGCGCAACGAGGCATGACGTTGCAACTGCAATAGCCCTGTGCCGGCCAGATCGTTTTCCCAGCGGGACATGGCTTCGTCCCAGGTCTCCAGCCAGGATCGACCCGCCAGCCATTGATCGATGTTGTGTTCCGTCGCTCCGATGACGGAGAGCCAGCGCGACCAGGCCGCTTCAATCTCTTTCAGTGTGCCGATCTCCCGCGCATCCCTGGGTTCCAACGCCTTCAACCAGGCCGCCGGAGCAGCCCGCTCCAGCCAGACGGCACGTTGCGACAGATCGATGGCGGCATCCAGTTCTTCCAGCGCCCTGGGACGATGCGCAGCCCAGTTGGTGGGCAGGATCAGACCCACGATGGCAACCGCGTGGGTTCTCAATTCGGCTACCTGGGTACGGAGGCTTTGCGCGCTCTGCAAGACGGCCAGCAGGTTCTCACCTTCCAGGTCGACATCGCGCTGTACGAGCGGTTTGACGGCGGCGCGCAGCGGTTTGCGGCGGAATTCGGCAAACAGCCTGACTTTGGCCAGACTGTTTGCCTGAATCGTCCAGTCGTTGAGCATCGGGGAGTCGATGAGCCCCGGCGCAAGCTGTGAGAGCGCCTCATAGTTGGAATCGAGGAAGAATTCCAGTTTTTCCCGCAACGCGGCGGTGGCGCTTCGCCAGGCGGGACGGTCGATGTCACGGAAATACGCCTTGCTCGGCAAAAGCCCAAGCTGGTTTGCGGTGACACATTCGTTGAGGGTCGCCAGCAGCTTGCCGGGCCTCAACTCCTTGAACGCTTCCGGCCAGCCACGACCCAGTTCCTCGATCCGCTTGCGCGCCTGCGCCAGGTCTTCGAGGGCGCTGGTCAAGGTCGTGAAAGTCAGGCTGTCCACGTTGTCCAACCCGAGGAGCAGCCAATGGTCACGTTCCGGTTGGCCGATTTTCCGAATGATCTGAACCGCGCGTTCCAGCGCGTCCGACATGGCGCGCGGATCGACTTTTCCAATGTGTTTCGGATCGAGTTCCCATCCCGGCCCTTCGCCCAGACGCGCCAGTTCATCGTATGCCGACCACAGGGAAAATCCGGCGGCGTTGGGTGTGTGCAGGCGCGTGAAGTAATCGCGTAGCGCCGTGACCGTGCCGGCGTATTTGTCGAAGGCTGCTTTCCAGACCCTTTCGTGGGCGTCCCCCGCCGCGCGCATGGAGCGTTTCAACTGTTGCCGGATGTCGTGCATGCTCATCCTGGAGCCATACGCTTGCAGCGTGAAGTCTTCCAGACCAATGGCTGCCAGGCGCTGGCTCACGGCTTCGAGCGCCGCTTCCTTGCCGGAGACGAACAGCACGCGCTTGCCCATTTCCAGCCCGCGCGCAATCATGTTGGCGATGGTCTGCGATTTTCCGGAACCCGGAGCGCCTTCCAGAACGAAGGATTTTCCGTCCATCGCCGCCGCAATGGCGGCCATGTGCGAACCGTCGGCAGCCAGCGGGAGAATCAGGTTTTCTTCCTCGAAAGACGCCTCTTCCAGTGACGCCTGTTCGAAGGCTTCCCCCGTGTGTTCGACGAGATGGCGAACGACGGAGTTTTCCATGAGGATCGGCCAGTTCCTGTCCAGATCCTTCCACATCTGGAACGCGGCGCAGTCCAGAATTGCCAGGGTTGCGCTTTCTTCGATCTGCCAGGGAAGTTGCGCCGCGAGCAATCCGGCGCGGATTTTCTCGAATGCCGCATCGAGCGCCCCACTCGCACCATCGAGACAGGGGATGTCCAGCCCGTCGAGCGTCAGGTTATGGGAGGCGCGCAGCCATTCGAGCAGGCAGGGATTGGGTTGCGCCGTCTCTTCGCCGACAAGGGAAATATCGAAGGCGCTTGCGCCCGAAACGTCCTTGTTGCCCGCGCCCACAGTCACGGGAAGCAGGAACAGGGGCGATTTCGCTGCCTTGCCCCGGTTGCCCGGATGAATCAACGCGCCGAGAGTCAGGTACAGATGATGACTCCCCGTCTCCTGTTCCAGTGTCTCGGACTCGCGCTTCAGGACGCGCAAACGCGCCGACGCCCGAGCGGGTTCCAGCCCCTTGAATGCGGCTGCGGCGGGACTCTTGCCCTTGTACAGCGCCTCGGCAATCTCACCCAATTTGCGGCTGCCTTCGACGGCCAGTTCGAGCGCCTGACGGGCGCGCGGCAGATCGAGCAACGGATTGCGCAGGCTGAAATCGAACAGCGACTGTTTCCACTGCCTGATACGGGTCGGCGTGTCGTTCTTGTACTCTGTTGGAACGGCTGCGGTCTCCTCGCTTGCAGGTTCTTCGGCATCAGGTTCCGTCGCAACGGCTTCCGGCGCGACGGGGGACTCTGTCGCAACGGCTTCCACGGAAGCGGATGCTTGCTCCTGCAACGATGCCTTGTCCGCAACAGGTTCAGGCGCAGGCGGCGGTGCGCTTTCCGCCACGGCTTCTTCAACCGGCAAGGGAAGTTCGTCTTCGGACAAAGGCCCGGAAAGGATGCCTTCGCGGCGACATTGCGAAATGACCACGGCAGCCTTCAATTCGTTGGAAAGGCTGCCGACGTAGTCGGAGGCTTTTTTCACGGCTCCGCGAAAACTCAGGGAACGCTTGCCAAGCCCGATGCCGCCGAGTTCCACCGGAATGATGGACTTCATCGCCACGAGTTTGGCGATGACCGAGCCATCGTCGATGACCTTTTCTTCCAGAAAGTCGAACCCTTCGCCGCTGCCAAGCGCCAGCGAGTATTCCAGTTCGGAAACGGCAACGAAGGCGGGAAAGGCGCGGGATGCCGTAAAAATGATAATGGGATGTAGTCCCGCCGCTTCGCAGCACGAGGCGTAGGTGACGGACAGTTCGATGCAATCGCCGAACCGCTGCCCAAGCACCTGCCCGGCCCCTCTGAGCTTTTGTCCCACGGCCTCGAACGAAGCCGGAGAGCCGCCACAGACGATCTGCTCTTCGCGCATCGCCAGGTAGATCGCCTCCGCAATGAGCTTTGCGCGCGCAAGACTGGTTTTGTATCCGTCCAGTTCGCCCAGCCCCGTTTTCTGGAGCATAAGCTCCGAGGCCGAGCGGAGAATATCCGACACCGCCCTGCTTTGGGGTTGCACGAAAACGGCAATGGATTGCCAGGCGCCGGTGCGTTTGAGGAATTCGCTAGAAGCGCCGATCTCGACCGTCGCGGCAAGCGAGACTTCACCGCCCTCATTCTCGCCCGGCCCGTCCGCGCCCGCAGCAGACGCCTGGAGCTGATGTGCGGCAACGGTCAACGTGGCAAGGGCCGATTCATGCCGTTGCCCGATCAGGGTATCGAACTCCGGGAAACGCCCACGCCCGTTGAAATGAATCGCGCTGCCCGTTGGCACGCTTTTTTCTTCCCGACAGGCAAGCCAGCGCGTGGCATCGCTCTCCACGGCCAGTCCGACCGATAGCTCGATGCCCGGCAAATCGTTGCCGGTTTCGTTATAGACGGTAATCGTTCGGATGAGCGGCATGCGGCTCGCAAGCAGCGAGGCGTTGATCCGCCGCTGGAACTCGACCTGCAACCGGATTCCCGATGCCGCGTGATCCAGAACTTCGTATATCGTGCTTCGTTCTTCGGCTGGCACGTTGTTTCCCTGGGGACGAATCCTGTTCCTAAAAGTGTTCGATTGTGATTGTATTCCGGACGAAAAGCCGGAAACTCCTGAAGAATGCCCCATAATGCTGCCCTCTTCGTGATCTACGTCACATAACTCCACCATGTTGTGCGCTTCCGGGCCGTATTTCTTCCTGCCCGAATCCGAACCCTGAGATCGGTTCTGGTCGGTCATGCCCATCAAGTCAGGAATTCGTGCCATTTCCGATTTTCTCCAGCAAGGTGTGGGTTTCCGCGATATCGCGCCTCTGCTTGTGACTGTCGTTTGCTTTTTCATCAAGCTGCCATGATCAGAGCATTTTTAAGGGTATTGCCGCCGATGATGCGCATGAGTTTGTCGGCATACGATGGATCGGTGGCATAGCCCGCTTTTTTGAGTCCCTGCGCAAATCCGGCGGCATCGTTTCTGCCGAGCACTTCGGCATAGCGCGGACTGTCGGTGAGCAGCTTCGCGTAGTCGGCGAACGCTTCGGCCCAGGATGTATAGGACCGGAACGCGGCCCGTTGGTTCTGCCAGCCTCCGTTCTCGAATTCAGACACGAACCTTTGCGCGGTGGTCGGGCCGTTCCAGCCTGGCCCCGCCTTGATGTTGAACAGGTTGTAGCTGGGTGAGCCGTCGGCGTTCTTCAGTTGTTTCGTGCCCCATCCGGTTTCCAGCGCCGCCTGCGCCACCATGAAATGCGCCGGGATGCCGGTCGCGCGGCTGGCGGCATGCGCATGCGGCCAGATGTCGGCGACGAAATCGCGCACATGTTCGGGAACCCGCCCGTTTGCCTTGCGTGCAGCCGCGATGGTCTCGTCGATCCTTGCCGATTGCGCAACGGATTCGGCCACCGAGTTCTTCGGAGTCGGTGGGGGCGGAATATTGGCGGCATTCGGCGGGTTAACGTTCGAGCCTTCTTCCTTGTTCCGCCCGCCGCCCAACTGGCGGAAAAGCGCGTCGGCCAGCCCGATCCCCTTGGATTGCGCCAGATCGCTTGCCAATTGCTGATCGTACAATTCCTGGATGAGTTTCGTCTGCTCGCTGTCGAAAGGACCGTCGGCAAGCGCGGCATTGCGCATGGATTTCAGCATGATTTGCAGGAAGAGGGCCTCGACCTGTCGGGAAGCCGCGCGTAGCGCCTCGTCGGATTGACCTTCGGTTTTCGCCAATCGCTTGAGATCGCTCATCGAGCGAGGATCGAGCGTATTCAAAGAGATGCTTTGCGACACCATGACCTGCTCCAGTCTCAGATGATTTCAAGTTCCGCCCGCAAGGCTCCGGAGGCTTTCATTGCCTGGAGGATGCTGACGAGGTCGAGCGGTTTGGCTCCGATGGCATTGAGCGCCTTGATGACGTCGGCCAGATTTGCGCTGCTGCGGATTTCCCTGACCGTGCCGCCTTCCTGCTCGATATCGACCTCGCCCGAGGTGCTTGCCACCGTGGCCCCCAGGGTTCCGGGCGCGGGCTGGTTGACATCGGTGCGCGTGCCGACCGTCACCGTCAGGCTGCCGTGAGCGACGGCGCAAGTGTCGAGCGTAACGCTGCGGTTCATCACCACCGAGCCGGTACGGGCGTTGACGATCACCCGCGCGCCGGGCCGCGTGGCGGCGACTTCGAGGTTTTCGATTCGTCCGAGGAAGGCCACTCGTTCCGGGATCTCCGTCGGTGCCTGCACCTGGACGCTGCGCCCGTCGAGCGCCTGCGCCGAGTCCGGCGCGACCTTGTTGATGGCCTCGGCCACCCGGCGCGCGGTATCGAAATCGGTCGCCTTCAGTTCGACGATCACGTTCGCGCCCTCGCCGACCATGGCCGGTACGGCGCGCTCCACCGTTGCTCCGCCGGGAATGCGTCCGGCCAGCAGATGATTGATCGTCTGTTGCGCGCCGCCCGTCTGCGCCCCCGCTCCGCCAACGGCCAGATTGCCCTGCGCAATCGCGTAGACCTGCCCGTCGATCCCCTTGAGCGGCGTCATGATCAGCGTTCCGCCCTTCAGGCTCTTCGCGTTGCCGATCGAGGAAACCGTCACGTCGATCCGCTGGCCGGGGCGCACGTAGGCGGGAAGTTCAGCCGTCACCATCACGGCGGCCACGTTCTTGAGTTGCAGGTTGCTGCCCGGCGGCAGCGTCACGCCCAGGTTGCCGAGCATGTTGATGATGCTCTGCACGGTGAAAGGGGTCTGCGTGGTCTGATCGCCTGAGCCGTCCAGCCCGGTCACGAGTCCGTAACCGGCCAACTGGTTGTCGCGCACACCGCCGATGGTGGCGATATCCTTGATGCGTTCAGCGTATGCGCTCGAAGAAAACAGCACGGCAAGGATGACGATAATCACCCTCCAGAGCGTGCGCATCGGAAAATGCACCGGCAGATGCACCTTCCTGACAGGAAACCTGCGCTCGAACATGATTCTCTCCCCGATGCCCGGCATGTTCAGAATGGGTTGATGAAGTTGAAGAAGCGTTGCAGCCAGCCCATGCTGTTAGCCTCCTCAGCGAAACCACTGCCACGATATTCGATTCGTGCGTCGGCTACCTGTGTCGATTGCACGGTATTGGAAGCGGAAATGTTGTCAGCGTTGACTACGCCCGAAAAACGGATGAATTCGTTGCCCTGGTTGATCGTCAGCATCTTTTCGCCCGATACCAGCAAATTCCCGTTGGACAGCACGTCGATCACGGTGACGGTGATGGTTCCGCTGAACGCATTGTTGGCCGCAGCCGCCCCCTTGCCCTCGAACGCGGAGGCCGAGTTCGCTTCTGCAGACAGTCCGGCGAGACTGGAGAGCGGCAGTTTGCTGCTGGCCGCCGCGAGCCCCCCGGACAGGCTGGATTTGCGATCTGCGCTGGCATTGGCGTTCTTCTGCGCGGAGGTGCGCTCGACGAGATTGACGGTGATGATGTCGCCGACGTATCGGGCGCGGCGATCTTCCAGGAGTGAGCGCCCCTGCCCCGGCTGCCAGATTGCGCCGTTGGCGGTGTGCGCCTTTGAGGCCGTGGCCGGACGGACGGACATCGGCTGATGCACGGAAGTGGGCGGCGTCGGCTGCACCTGGGCGCAAGACGCGATGAGCGTGGTAAACATCACCGCCACGAAGGTGACGGCAAGAATGGAGGCGGCGCGTGCAATGATGTCCATGATCGACCTCCCTCAGACTTGTGTCAGGCGACCCAGCATCTGGTCGGAAGTGCTGATGACGCGCGAATTCATCTCATAGGCGCGCTGCGTGACGATCATGCTCACCAGTTCCTCGGCCACGTTGACGTTGGAAGTTTCGACGTAATGCTGGTTGATGACCCCCGCAGCGTTCATGCCCGCCTGTTGGGGCGTCGCCACGCCGGAGGAAGCGGTTTCCAGAAAAAGGTTCTCGGAAACGGCCTGCAAACCGCCTGGATTGATGAACATGGCGATCTGGATGGTTCCGATCTGTATCGGGGTGACGCTGTTGGCTTGCACGACGGAGACGGTGCCATCCTTGCCCACGGTAATCCTGACGGCGTCGGCGGGGATGTTGATGTTGTCGGCAAGCAGGTAGCCGCTGGCCGTCACCATGTTGCCCTGGTTGTCGCGCTGAAACGCCCCGTCGCGCGTATAGGCGGTCGTGCCGTCCGGCAGGGTGATCATGAAGAAACCGTCGCCCTGAATCATCAGGTCGAGATCGCCCCCGGTTTGCAGCGGCGCGCCCTGGGTGAAAATCCGCTCGGTCGCCACGGTTCTTACGCCAGCGCCAAGTTGCAGCCCGCTGGAAATCTGGGTCTGCTGCGTCGATTGCGCGCCGGGCTGGCGAATCATCTGGTAGAGCAAATCCTCGAAAATCGCGCGCTGGCGCTTGAAACCGTTCGTCGATACGTTGGCGAGATTGTTGGCAATCACATCCAGCGAGGTTTGCTGGGCATCCAGGCCGGTACGGGCCGTCCAGAGCGAGCGGATCATGTTGGGGAATCCTTGTTGTCGTTATCGTTATCGTTTTCGGCGTGCTATCGCGGCGCGATCACCTGTGTTGCGGAACGGTCGTTTTCCTGTGCGTTGGACATCATGCGTACCTGCATTTCGAACTGGCGCGCGAGGGAGATCATCTGCACCATCTGCTCGGCAACATTGACGTTGCTCGTCTCCAGGTAGCCGCCGGCGACTTGCACTGCGTCGTCTGCCGGAGCCGGCTGCCCGTCTTGCAGACGGAAGAAACCATCCTCGCCACGCACCAGTTCATTCTCGGGCGGGTTCACCAGTTTCAGGCGGGCGACCTCGGTGGTGATCCCGTTTTGAATTGCGGAAATGGTCCCATCCGCGCCGATCACGATCACGCTTTCGGGTGGAATCGTGATCAAACCGCCATCGCCCAGGACCGGCAAACCCGCGTGGGTTTGCAGCACGCCATTAGCGGAAACCTCGAATGAACCATCGCGGGTATAAGCCTCGCCTCCCGCCGTCTGGACGGCAAA
>Ga0099364_10014084_pt1 | contig 10678 bp, 7 predicted proteins | sample TergutTh196P3_FD_73070 | JGI IMG/M metagenome (GOLD analysis project Ga0099364, IMG submission 73070) | Microcerotermes parvus P3 segment gut microbial communities from Pointe-Noire, Republic of the Congo - Th196 P3 | ecosystem: Host-associated > Arthropoda: Insects > Digestive system > Gut ...
GTGCAGGGCAAAATCGGACCGGAGGTGCTTTACGATCCGAATCAAGCGTTTCCGATTTTGGTCAAAGAGGTTTTGCCCATCGGTTTGAAAGGACTGGTCGTTGCCGCCCTGCTTGCGGCGTTGATGAGTTCACTTGCGTCAGTGTTCAATTCCAGTTCGACACTCTTCACGATGGACATCTACAAGAAGTTTTATCCGCAGGCTTCGGAATGGAATCTCGTGTTGATGGGACGCATTGCCACTGCCGGAATGGTCATTCTCAGTTTGCTTTGGATACCGGTCATCCGGCACATGCCGCTGACGTTGTACGGCTATTTGCAGAGTGTACAGGCGTACATTGCTCCGCCGATTTTTGCGGTCTTTTTCCTCGGCGTGTTTTACAAGCGGGTCAACATTTACGGATGTATGACCGGTTTAGTGGCGGGATTCATTCTCGGTATGCTGCGTTTGACGGTCGAAGTGATGAACAATACCAGCATGGCACCGGAGTTGTTCACGGAGGGGAGTTTCCTTCTGTGGTTTGCAACGACGAGTTTCACGTTCGTGTGCATTTACTTGACGTTGATTTGCAGTGTGTTGATTGTGGGGGTGAGTCTTCTTACGCCGAAGCCTCGCCCGGAGCAGTTGGCAGGCATCACTTACGGCAATGCCACGCCGGAACAGCGTCGGATAACGCGTGAGAGTTGGACATCGCTCGATGTGATCACTTCGGCAGGATTGATCGTGATTATCCTTGCGATTTATATTTACTTCACGGGGTAAATCCGAACTATGGAATAATTTTTCTCCACGAAAGACACGAAAAGCACGAAAAAAGAGAAAATTTCCTGTTTTTTGTGTCTTTCGTGGAAGAAAATAAAAACGTTCCGTTTTGTTCATTCCAGAGCAAAAAGAAACACGCTCTAGAAGTGCCCTTGAGCAGCAAACGTCATGGTATCATGATTTGCCGTCAACTGACCAGTAAAAATTGCGCCGTGAAGAGTAAATGTCTCCGGCGTTAACTGTTCGTAAGTACCGGCATCAATACGAGTCACCGTTCCACGGTTGCCGGGAACATCTCCTTCGTGATCAAGATAATGCTTCCGATGTGCCGGCAGCGGTGTTGCCGGACAAGAAAAGGAAGAACCCCATGGACGCTGCGGCGGAATCGACCATGTCGTAAGTGCTGTTTCCGTTTCCAGCATTACGTCCCAATGCTCTCCAGACGGCGACTGATGGTGCAAAATGACAAAGCGGTATTGCATAAACGGGGCAGGGTGAACTTTGCGGTTAAATCTGAACTATTTTAACCGCAAAGACGCAAAGTTGCCGCAAAGGACGCAAGGTGCGCCGATGCCGGCGTGAACGTTAACAGTTTGAGCATCACTCCCTCTTCACCCGTCCCTGAATGTAAACATCCTGTCCGAGGAGTTGCACAGCCGGACATTCGAGCATCGCGGCAAGGGACATTTTCTCTAAGCCTGTACCGCCGATGACGGGGATTGCCCGCTCGCCGCCGATCAACTTCGGGGCAATGAATGTATGAACCTCGTCAATGTACTGCGAATCAAAAAACGCACCGAAAACCTGCCGCCCGCCTTCGATGAGAACGTGTGTCCATTTTCTTGATGCAAAATGTTCTAATAACCGGCGGAGAAAATTTTCTTCCCGGAACACAGGCAAGACCTCGCAGCCGCTCTCTTCCCATTGCCGAATTTTTTGCGCACTTTCTGTTTCCGTAACAATTAAGACGGGTACTTCGCGGGCGGTTTGTACGAGCCGGCTCTCCGGTAAAAGCCCGTCCCGGAGAAGACTGCCCGAACGATCCAACACCACCCGGCAGGGTATTTTGTTTCCACGGCGGTCTGCCTCGTCAAGCCGCACGGTCAGCATCGGGTTATCCTCTCGTGCTGTTCCCGACCCGATTACAATCGCGTCCATTCGGCTGCGCAACTGGTGGACCGCCTTGCGGGACTCCCCGCCGGAAATCCATCGGCTCTCGCGGGTCTTGGCGGCGAGTCTGCCGTCCAGTGTCATTGCCCACTTGGCGTGAATCCAGGGGCGTTTCTGGTGCAGTAAGGTGAGATAAGGGGCATTGAGCCGGCGAGCCTCGTCTTCGAGAACATGTTCTGTAACCGCAATGCCGGCTTCTTCCATGATTTGAATTCCCTTCCCATTCACCAAAGGATTGGGGTCACGCATGGCAAGGACTACCCGCCGAATGCCCGATTGTAAAATTGCTTCCACGCATGGCGGAGTTTTGCCGTAATGAGAGCAGGGTTCGAGATTGACGTAACAAGCCGCACCGGTCAAGCCGGTATTGGCGGAGCGGATCGCTTCGATTTCTGCGTGAGGGTGTCCGTAGAGTGTGTGGTAGCCTTGTCCGATAATTTTATCATCCTGAACGAGAACGCACCCGACCATGGGATTCGGTTCAACGTATCCTTCCCCCTTTTTGGCAAGTTCGAGTGCCAGTTGCATGTAGTCGTTGTCGGTCATTTTACGTGTAATTTTTTTTTAACCGCAAAGACGCAAAGGAGTGCAAGGTTCGCAAAGTATAATTTCTTCGCCCTGTAAGGGCGACATATACAAGCCTAGGGTTTCAACCCTAGGCGGGTGTGTTGCCGTAAATTCCTTTGTGTCCTTCGTGCCTTTGTGCGAAACATCATCTCTATTATTTAAGTGAGGCATTCCACCACCTAGGGCTGAAGCCCTAGGCTAGAACGCTCCGCCCTTACAGGGCGATTTTTGTGTAGATACTATTGCGCAAAGTATAATTTTCATGCCTTCATGCTGTCTTCCATACCGTTTTCGGGACATCACCGCATCTTCCATGCTGAGACCGTTTCGCCGTCGGCGATAATCAGGAATGTCTCGCCGTTTACTTCCACGCAGAGTAATCCCGTTGGAACAATATTGAGTGAAAAGGTGTCGAGCATGTTGCCGATGGTGTCAAAGACAAAAAATTCACCGCTGGGCAGTGGAACGAGCCATTTTCGTTCGCTGGGTATAGAGACGGGATGGACTTCGTACTCTCCCGCCGGCAGCAGCCGGCTCCATTGACTTTTTCCCTGCCTGTCCAGTCCGAGAAAACGGATGTCGCCGGTGTCCATGTTTTCCCACATGGTGTAGAGGGTGGCACCCAAAATGTGAAACCAAAGGACATCTCTTCCAAAAAGTATCTCCACCGGTTCCGACTGCGTGCCGTCGGAGAAGAGTTGCAGAATAGAATCCTGTGATGTTGTGCGGGAGAGCAGAATAAGGTCGCGACCCTCTGCGGTTGCGGATGACATCTGTTTCGGCTCCCCTTCAAAGTGATACTCCCAACGTAGAGTGCCCTGTAAATCAAAGGCGCGAAGGACTCCTGTCTCGTTTTGCTGAACTGCCAATAGAAGCAATTCTTCGCCGTTGCAGGGGAAAAACAGAAAATCCCGAATGACTTCCGGCTTCTCCGCGCCTGCAGCCACTTCTTGAAGAGCAAGCGGCTTAAACGATTCGTCATAAAAATAAAACTTGCCGTCCAATGTAACCATGCCCATCCTTCGTCCTCGGTGAGGTGCTTCATCAGGAGCATCACCGGCAAGAGCATCGACCTTGATGTTATTGACCTTGATGTTCATGATAAGGGTATCCTTCAATCCTTCCGGTTCTATTCTTTGCAAAACATTTCCCTGTAAGTCCAGCACTGCCAGCACATTCCCCTCAAAGGGAATCAGCAACTTCGGCGGAGACTCCGGCAAGACCGCCATCGTATCCACACCTGCCAGCGGTTGTGTCCAAACCGGCGTGAGCGTGAACGTTCTCGGTGCCGTCCTCGGCGGCGGCGAAGGGTCAGGCGGAACAGACTGCGGGTCAACCAGCCGAAACACATCACTGTCGGTCATCAATTTCAGCCGTTGGCGATGCGCTTCCGCAGCGGGCATCTCCGAGGTGCCGGAGTGAAACGCGGCGACATAGACGGAATCTTGAGGCGGGACAATTTGAAATGCCGCCGGAATAAAAATACCGTCGAACCGGGCATCCGTCATTTCTATTCGGAGTGCCTCGATACTTTCAAAACCTTCGGGCACCGGCAAACCGACGGGCTTGTAATCCATACGCCGTAAAACATTGTTTTCCTGACAAATCCAAAGAATCCGGCTGCCGTCGAAATGACTGATCTGGATCACATCACAAACGGCGTGCCCCAAAGACTGCTGTTCCAGCCATTCGACTCGAGCCCCTCTGGGAATGAAAGTATTCAGAGGCGCATTGGCAAAGAGCAGAACCAGTTGCGGCGGAAAACGGAATACCGACGGCGGAAGTCCCAGTTGCATCGCATCATCAAGGTGAACATCCTGAAAGAGTGTTTCAAAAGTCCACTGTTCCGGGGCGGGAAAACGCAAAACCTGATCAGGCAACGATTGGATTTGCGCATAACTTTCCCCGCCGTCGGAAACAAAGATTCCCTCTTGGATTTCAAGGCGTAGTCTATTCGGTCTTTGGAAAGCGACGGAGCATTTCCAAGACACCGGTTCGGTTTCCGGCTGCAACCCGCCAGACTGCGCCCCGTCAGGCGGGGACACCGTGCCGATGATTTGGAAGGTTGCCTGATCAGAATAAGCAAGGGCAACCCGGTAGGCAGTAACCATTTGGGCAAGGATGGCGAACGGGTCAGGTGCGGGTGTTTCTTCACGCGAAATATCCGGCATATCCGGCGGCTTCGGCACCTCCTCCGGCGGCGCGACGGGAGGAGTCTGGCAACCGGTGAGGAGACTCGCGGCAAACAGCGTCAAAAAAAGGGCAAGACGGCGCATGGTGCTATTGTAGCGTTTTCGGCGGAAAATGTTAGAGTCTCCCGCAGGCGGGTGCGGGGATGGGTGTGTAAAAATTTAGTGGGGATTTTCCCCGTTATAAGGGCGGTTCACCCTTTGTCGCCTAGGGTTGAAACCCTAGGCTATGATGTTTTGCCCTTACAGGGCATAACAAAATCGCCCTGTAAGGGCGGAGCGTAATAACCTAGGGTTTCAACCCTAGGCAACGAGGCGTGTTGCGCATCTTTGGCGAAGGTAAACTCCCACTAAATTTTTACACACCCTGCGGGGATGAAACTGCACTTTGCGAACCTTGCGCTTCTTTGCGTCTTTGCGGTTCAATCCGAATATTCCACCTTCGATCACACATCGCAAACCTTGACGGCATCACGAAGGGATTGCAGGTTTTCCTGGTTTTTCGGTGAAAATTCGTGAGCAACGAACCCCGTAAATCCCGTCTCGACAATCGCCCGCATCACCGCCGGGTAAAAAATTTCCTGATGTTCGTCGAGGTCTCTTCGACCGGGACAGCCTGCGGTGTGGTAATGTCCAATAACGTCCCGGTGTTTTCGGATGGTGTCGATCAAGTTGCCTTCCGAAACCTGCATGTGGTAGATGTCGTAGAGCAACTTGAAATGTTCGCTGTCGATTCCCCGTGCAATTTGTGCGCCGAACTCTGTACGGTCTGCATGGTAATCTCTGTGTCCAATGGGGTTCAGCAATTCCATCACGAGTGTTACCGCATGCTTTTCCGCAATCGGCATCACACGTTTCAAGCCGGTGATGCAATTTTGAATTCCCTCATCGTCGCTTTTTCCTCTCCGGTTTCCTGAAAAGCAGATGATTTGCTTGATACCGGCTTTTCCCGCCCTGGGGATCAAGTCACTGTACAGTTCCAAGAGCGGATCGTGGTGTTCCATGTGATTGAAACCGTTGACCATCCCTACTTTTTCCTGCGGGTCAGGTGCCCGCGATAAGGTAACGATCAAGCCTGTTTTTTGAACGGCTTCCCATTCCTCAGGGTTCACCAGATCGAGTCCCACAATGCCCATTTCGAGAAGTTGCGGTGCAAGTTCTGTGAGAGGAATTCGGCGGAGGTTTCCAAGCCCATAAGTGACGGCCTGCCGGATGCGTCCTTTTACCGGAGAGGAGGGTTGCGTTTCCTGCCCGACCGCACTTATGCTTCCGGCAAGAAATGGAGTGAGTGAAAAACTTTGCAGAAGGCGGCGGCGGGAAATTGCTTTGTTCATTGTTTTCATTGTTTTGTTGGGGTTTCCATTGTTTTGTTGGGAGGTGAATGAAGGTTATGATGCTATTGTGCGCGGTCTGTCGGCGAGCCGACGGCTTTTCGGAAAAAATCTGCACATTTTCTGACATCGGCAACGTTACCGTCAGGATAAATGTGGTCATACTCAATGATAACAGGTCCGGTAAAGTCCTGATCCATAAGTTCTTTCAGAACGGCTTCCACTTGTCCCTCTCCGGTTCCCCAGGCAACGTCGCGCAGCCGTCCTCTGATTTCTGGATGATTTCCCGGATTGGTCCCGTCGAGGTCTTTCAAATGGACGCTCACCAACCGCCCCTTAAAGGCACGAATCACTTCGAGCGGATCGAAGCCGCTGCGAAGGTAATGCCCGGTATCGGGACAGAACCCAAGTGCCGGTGAGCAATCCTGAATCCATTTTAAGTTTTCCCGATAATCCCAGTAAAGCGTATCGTAGGCGTGGTTATGAAGGGCATACCGGATACCGTATTCTTCTGCCCGCTTGGAAACTTCTATGAGTTTTTCCATGATTTTTTTAGAGTCCCACGGTTCATCCGGCTGACGCGGATAGCGCGGTTCACCTTGCAGGAATTGGAGTCCCATTTCTTTGGCAAATTCAAAGTCTTCGGGAGTCCCCTGACTTCCGCCGAGACTCACCGCACGCATACCATGTTCCTCAAGAAGCGACCGGAGTTTTTTTCTCTCTTCCGCGTTCAGGGTCACGGTGCGCCGGTTGTCTCCCGTCCAACTCCAAGTGTTTCCGCCGGCAATTTCCACTTCGGCAATGCCGGATTCCCTGGTGATCTTGATCAATTCGTCGAAGTTGAACCTGCGCAAAGTGTACGTCTGCATTGCCAAAGTGGGCAAAACCTTTTTCGCCGGTGTTTCGGCACAGAGGGGGTGTCTCGGAAATGTTACTGCAGCCGCAGTGATCAGAGCGGACTGCAAAAATTGCCTGCGTGTGGTCATCGTGTTTCTGTGTTGCTAATACTTCAAATACTTCAAACCATGAAAGAGATTGCGGAACGCCAGTTCCACAATCTCTAACTCCTAACTTCTAACTCCTAACTTCTAACTCCTAGCTTCTAACTCCTAACTCCTCCATTCCTTCCCATTTAGGCAACGGGCAGCCCGCTGCCGCCTCACGTCTCCTGCTCAAAGGGATCGTAAACACCGGGAATGGCGACGGCGTGTTCGTAGGTCTTGTCCGGTCCAATGGTCACCGGCGGCACGGTATCGAAGGTCAATTCCACATCGTACGGAAAGATCGTCCTTCCTTTGGCGATGGCATCGTCCCACCGAATTTCTTTGCCGCTGTATGTGGTCATATAGCCCATCACGGCAGTCATGCTCGATGTCGCGGAATGCCAGCCGTCGTGCAGCCGTGTTCCGTTACGCATGGCGTTTGATTGGTCAACATGTTCTTGTTGATAACCATTCAGGTCTTGAGAGCGTCTTGGATATTCCCATCTTGGACCATCGGTCGTTTGTAACCAATGCGTCTCTCCGTGCCCTTTTGTTCCGGCAACGAGTTCTCCGACTTTATCCCAGCAATTCGGCATATGCCGGCACATGCTGTGCATCACGCTTCCGTCGGCATACCGGTACTCTACGTAATGGTGGTCGTAGATGTTGCCGCATTGGTGTATCGGGAATCTCGGCGTTTTCCGCACTTGCCGCCCGCCGTGTCCCACACAGGAAACCGGATGTGCTTGTGGATCACCCTTGCCGTGAATCCAGTTGCCCATGTCGATATTATGACAGTGCTGCTCCACAATGTGGTCGCCGCTTAACCAGTTAAAAACGTACCAGCAGTGAGCCTGAAAACTCATTTCGGTTTCGTTGGGTGCCCAAGCACCGCGGTCTCTTGCGCCGGCACCGTTCCAATAGACGCGTGTGGAAACAACATCACCGATAGTGCCCGCATGAATGCGCTCAATCCATTCGCGATTCCGCTGCTCATACCGCCGTTGGAAGCCGCCGCAAACGGTCAAACGTTTTTCTTCCGCGATCTGATTCGCTTTCATACAACGCCGGTATCCTTCTGCATCCACACAAAACGGTTTCTCAATAAAGACATGTTTCCCTTTTTCAACGGCGTACATGTAATGGTCGGCATGAAAGGCGGGCGGCGAGTTGATGAGAACCAAATCCGCCAAATCTGTTGCGTGTTTGTGAGCATCGAATCCGCCGAAAAGTCTATCGGGAGTCAAATCGAGCACCGTCTTTACATTCTCATCGTTGGACAGTTGTGCGGCACTGCGTTCGGCAATGTCTCTAAACGCGTCGGCGAATGCAACGATCTTTACGGCATCGCCGACGCGAAGGCGGTCCATCAGGCTGCCTATCCCGCGTCCGCCGCAACCGACAAGGGCAACCTTAATGACATCGGAACCAGCGGCATGGACGGGAGGAGCCGCCGAGAGTGCGCCGAGTGATATTCCCGCCGAAACAACACCGGCAGTCTTCATAAATGCACGCCGGGAAGGATGGGTGTGTGAGTTCATTTTTTTGCTCCTTTTTGTAGTGGGTTGACGATTTCACAATATCTCTATGTCACGATCCTGTGCGGGAACTCCCTGTGCAAGCATTTCCTCCCTTGCCTCTCTCCAAAACTCCCGGATTTCCGCCGGGACAGTTGGATTATCTTGAAACACTGCATGGATGAATGCCTCTGCCATTTCACAGCCAAGTGTCTCCGAAACGATGTCCTCCCCCATACAGAGGCAATTGGCTCCATTGACGATACGAATGAGGGCTGCCGTTTTCACCGATTCGCAGGCACAAGCCAGTACACCGGAAAATTTGTTGGCACTGATCGCCGCACCAGTACCGCTGCCGCAGAAATTGAGAGCAATTTCCGCCACACCCTCTTGCAGTGCCTTAGCAACACGTTCGCCGATACAGGGGTATTTGACAAAACTTTCTGTCCCGTAACACCCGACATCGACGATTTCATGACCGCGCTCGGTCAAATACCGGACAACGGCTGTTTTGAGTCTGAATCCCCTGACCGGGGAGCCGACGATGATTTTCATGATTTATCTCGCAACTAAAGTTGATGAACGGGCACCGCCATGTCTGTGTAAGTGTACATGAGAATTGATAAAAAAACAATATCCTAAAAACAATATCCTTGCGGGAACCTCTAAAAATACATCCTTTGCGGTTAAAGAAAAAGAATTTAACCGCAAAGACGCGAAGTTGCCGCAGAGAACGCAAAGTGCCATCCAATGCTGTTTTCTGCAACCTACTCATCTTCCCTAGCAACGCGCATCACCTCTTCGATAGTCGTCAAACCGGCACGTACTTTTCGGAGACCGTCCATATAGAGCGTTGCCATTCCTTCGGACCTGGCAGCCTTCCGAATATCCACTGTGCTCATCTGCTGAAAGGTCATTTCCCGAATCTTGGGGGTCATCATCATCAATTCAAAAACCGCCATCCGTCCCCGATAGCCGGATTTGTTGCAACTGCCGCACCCTGTACCCTTCATAAATGTTGCCTTCGCCGCCTGCTCCGGTGTCAGTCCCGACTCCTTCAATTCTATTTCTGACGGCACGTAGGGCTTTTTGCACTTCTTGCATATTGTCCGAACGAGCCGCTGTGCCATAATGCCGATGACCGAACTTGCCACGAGATAGGGCGGCACTCCCATATCGACCAGCCGCGTGATGGCACCGGGCGCGTCGTTCGTGTGGAGTGTGCTGAATACCAAGTGTCCCGTCAGCGAAGCCTGAATACCCATCTGGGCAGTTTCCAAGTCCCGCATTTCACCGACAAGGATGATGTTCGGTGCTTGCCGAAGCATCGCACGGATGACCCTTGCAAAGTCGAGTCCGATATTGTGCCGGATTTCCACCTGATTGATGCCGGGCAGATAATACTCGACCGGGTCTTCCGCCGTGATAATTTTCCGTGTCGGTGTATTGAGTTCATTGAGAGCCGCGTAAAGCGAGGTGGTCTTTCCTGAACCGGTCGGTCCGGTAACAAGAATAATCCCATTGGGACGGCGGATGAGCGACACAAACTTTTTATAATCGGCTTCGGCAAAACCGAGTTGTGTCAGGCTGACCCGGATGTTGTCCTTATCCAAAATCCGCATCACGACGGACTGTCCGTGGCTCGTCGGCACCACACTCACCCGGAGGTCGAGTTCTTTTTCACTGAGAGAAAGTTTGATACGTCCGTCCTGCGTCCGCCGCCGCTCGGCAACGTCCAGTTTGGACAAAATTTTGAACCGGGAGAGAATCGAACCCTGCAAACGTTTGGGAATCGTGTCCCGCTCCACCAAAACGCCGTCGATTCGGTAGCGCACCCGAACCCGATCTTCAAAGGGTTCGATATGAATATCGGAGGCACGCAGTTGCACCGCTTCTTCCACAATGAGATTCGCCAGCCGGACGATAGGAGCATCGCTGTCGGACACACCGGCTCCGCCTCCCCCACCACCGGAATCGGTTACGGTAAAGTCGATCTGCGTGTCGGTCATTTCCTGAATAAGGGAGTCCGCACTTTCACCGATACTCTGTGTATAGTGCCGGTTGATCGCCTCTTGAATCAACTCCTGTGCCGCCAAGACCGGTTCAATCGGTCGGTTGAGAATGAACCGGAGTTTATCAAGGGTTTCAATGTCATTCGG
>Ga0099364_10014085_pt1 | contig 10678 bp, 5 predicted proteins | sample TergutTh196P3_FD_73070 | JGI IMG/M metagenome (GOLD analysis project Ga0099364, IMG submission 73070) | Microcerotermes parvus P3 segment gut microbial communities from Pointe-Noire, Republic of the Congo - Th196 P3 | ecosystem: Host-associated > Arthropoda: Insects > Digestive system > Gut ...
CGACCGTCGGGCGGCAAGGTGCGGTACTCCGCACAAAGAACCCCCTGTCGGCTATCACCGACGCAGCCGCCCGGTGGTCGGCTACCTACCATTCATCGCCAAAATTTCGGTAGGACCAAGCCGGCTAGGCCCAGACATTTTGGAAAACGGGCAAAATTTAACGATTATTCTTAATATTCCGGTTGTAATGAGACGATCAAACTCAATACGACGTCGGTGCGCTGATTTGTCCGACCGTCGACAGCGATTAGGCAAATTGCGAAATCCGCAAAACTTAGATCGGTGAAAGAAATATGTTAAGTTCGAAATCCCCCTTGGTAACAGTTCTCGTTCTCCTGTTTTTCGTCGGCTGTTCGGCTTCGAAAACGGATCGTGGCTATCTGATTCGGCATGAGTCGGCGTGGGAAGTCAACCGCACCCCGTGGATCGGTTGTCCGCCGGATTCCCACTGCGACGGAGAAAAAAAGAACGGCTTCTTCGATTGCTTGAAAAAAGACAGTGGTGGCGGAAAATCCTGCCAAAAATTCCGCCGACACTGCGGCGTGACGCCGGATTGTATGGCGAAGAATCCTTGCTGTAAAACGCTCGGCTGTGGAATGTGGGTCGATCCCTGCGAACCGATGACCACTGGGAGCCCGGCCCGGGCTTGTGGGTTGACACCGTTTTGCAGTCCGATGAAACCCTGTAGTTTAACGCCGTACTGTGGAAAACCGACCGCAATGGTTCCAAATACCCTTATGCTCGGCAACGCCGCCGTGATGAACGGTGGAATCATCCCGAATACTATGGTAATGCCGTCATCGCCGACGCCAACCGTTCCGCAGCCGACGCTTGCGCCACCGGGTTCGCCGACTCCAACGAAGAGTCCGACCGTTGCAGGGCCCAACGGTATGCGTATCGGAGCCGCTCCCAACAGGCAGCTTCCCGGCGGTGCGGGCGGTATGCTGGTCTCGATGGGTATTGTCCCCGGCGTGTCGACTGTAACGACCGGCGGCCTCGTTGCCGCTGCCGGAGTTGCAACGCCTGCCGGGATCATGACGCCAAACGGCGTGATGTTACCGAACGGTATGCTCCAAAGTCAGGGCGTCATTCGTGTTTGCGTGGCGAATACGAACTGCTCGGCGGCCCGACCCTGCGGCCTGACGGCAGGCTGCGGAATGATTGTTCCCACCGCAACGGTCTCGAACAATGCCGTTATGCTCGCTTCCGCTTTGAATGCCCCCGGAGTCGCAGGAAACGTAATGCCGGCATATGGTAATATGCCCGGTTACGTCAACGGAAACGTGATGTCCGCAGGGGGAATTCCCACAGATCGAACGGGAACCGGAATGCTCGTCAATCCGATCACTGGGCAACCCGTCGCCGGATTGTCAATGAACGGAACCACCCAATTGGGTTATCCGCCGATTGGTTACGCTCCAACCGGGTATTCGCCCGGATACCCTCGGCCCGTTTCTCCCCCCGCTACTGCCGCCGACGAGGCGGACGAGGAGCAAACCGCCGCAGTTCCCGCTCCGCCGCGATCCCAGATGCCCCCTCCGCGATTCCATCCGGTGCCGACGAAACCCGCCTTCCAGCGGAGCGAGGGCCTGCCCACCACTCCTCCCAATAGGCGGGCCGCAAGCGGTAAAGTCCTGACTCGTGAATCGCTAAATGCCGCAATGGAACAGGCGTATCTCGAAGGAATCGCCGATGCCATGCAGGATGTCCAAAATGAAATCGACGCCCAAAATCGGGAAATTGCCAAAGCGGAACTCCAGGCGAAAATCGAACGACAAGCTACACAAATCCAGACTCAGCTCGATGCCCGGCAACAGGAAGTCCTCCAGGCACAATACCGTCAAACGCAACTCCAGCAGGCCCAACTCCAACAGGTTCAATTTCAACAAGCGTCGCTCCAATCTCCGCAATTCCAACAAACGCCGTATCAACAGTTTGCCGCTGGACAGGGGGCTGCCTATCATGCGTATCCGGCAATGATGCAACCGCCAATGCCGCAAGCACCGAGATTCGGTGGTAATCATTTGATCGCGTCCACAAAGGCGGCGGGAAGCAATTTTGCCGCGATGGTTTCCGGCACCGTTTCGCCGCTTGGTGAACTTTTCGGAGTCGGGCAACCGAAAACACAACCGCCCCCATACCGTTATCCAGCTCGGAATCCGCATTATGCAGGAATACCGCAACCAGTTCAAACGGCTCAGGTTGCGGCGGTTCCTGTACGTACCAAGACGCAGCCTGCGGTCGAAAATTATGCCGTTCCTCGCCCTTCCCGTCCGAGAGACAATGCCCCACCACCGCATCCGGTCGCCGCAGTGTCCGAGCCGGATATGTCGGTGGACGAAAACTTTCTTCCGCCGCGACCAACCACCGCCGCAAAGAGGCCGACAACGGTCGTCGAAGTCGACGACGACTCGGAACCGAACATGGTCCAAACGGCAAATTTCACCACTCGCGGCACATGATATGTGACTCCTGTCGTGGTATAATAGAGCAACAAGAGATAATCATTTACCACGAGGTGCGTTCCCATGACACATCATCATCATTCCACCCCGCTCTTCGGACTGGATGGTTTCGGCTCTCCCGGTTCGACGACGATGTTTTACGAAAAATCCATCACGCGCACGGCGGGCGGCGGCGTTGCCAACTGTTCGGTGTCTTTGCGTAACGAATACTATTCGATTTTACATCATCAGAAGGCGCACTGGGAAGAAGACCTTCGTTTTATTCGGGCAATCGGTAGCGGTGGACAGGGCGTCGTTTTTCTCAGTGAGCGCTGCGGCAGCGACGGATTCGTGTTGCCGATGGCGATCAAGGTTTTTTCACCGGAACGTTTCGACAGCGACGTCCGCTACGACCAGGAAATGGAGTATCTCGCCCACATTACGGCGAAGGTTGCCCGAATCCAGCACGACCACCTTCTTAACGTACAAAATTGGCGGTCGATCGACAATATCCGCACAATGGAAATGGAATGGATCGACGGCTTCGACTTGAGCCGGCTGTTGCGGCAGGATGTTCTCGACCGTATCCGCAAGCAGGTCTCGGCAAAGCGATGGAAGCACATTGGAGAAGTCGTGATGACGACCGGTCCGACGCATCCGAAAGTGAAGCCGGGTATTGCGATTCCGATCATCCGCGACTGTCTCGGTGCCTTGGCCGCACTGCATCGGGAAGGCATTGTGCATGGCGACGTTAAGCCATCGAACATTATGCTCAAACGGACGGGCAACGCCAAGGTCGTTGACATCGGTTCGGCGTTCGAGATCGAGAACCGTCCCCCGATGCGACCGTTTACACTGTCTTATGCAGCACCGGAGGTTCTCGAAGGTAAGGAGATCACGCCACGAAGCGACATTGCGAGCCTCGGATACGTGTTGATTGAAATGCTTTCCGGACAAAAACTCTTCGGCGGACATTCCGGCTTGAACGGCTTGGAAGGACGCTTGTTCCTTGCAAGCCGATTGCAACATATTTTGCCACCCGACGTTGCAGACAGTGAACTCTTAATGAAATTCTGCAAAAGTTTGGTCGCTCCGGATCCGAATAAGCGTTTCGAAAACGCGGAAGCTGCCGATTTGTTCAAGGACGGAGCCGCCGATTTCCTGCGTCAACTCGTCAAAAGCGACTTGTCTTGTGAATACGAACCGGAAATCCGCAACCTCCTCGACGACTTCGACGAAGAATCACACACTTAACGTACCAGAGCCGGGCGGCTTTCTTCTACCACGATGTCGAGAAGACGAATCGGAACGACGACGAACCGGCGGACAGAGACAACGACGTTGGGGTCCGCCTTGTCTTGGTTGTCAAACCACGGTAACTGGTTCTTTTAAAAAATGATTGCCACAATATATTGAAATGCCGACTTCCGTTAAAGTATCCGTTATTGTCCCTGTTTATAAGGTCGAGACCTATCTTCGCCGCTGTCTGGGCAGTCTCCGTGCTCAAACGCTGAAAGAGATTGAAATTATCTGTATCAACGATGGAGCCCCGGATCGTTCAATCGATATTCTGCGTGAATATGAAGCCCAAGAATCCCGAATCAAGGTGATTGACCTTTCCCAAAATCAAGGCGTTTCCGCTGCGCGAAACGCCGGACTCGATGCGGCGGGCGGTGAGTTCATTGGCTTTATAGCCCCGGACTGTGCCGTTGACCTTAATTTTTATGAGACCTTGTACAATAAAGCCCAAAGAGCCGGTGCCGATATTGCAAAGGGAATACACAAACGCATCGGTCTCGACGGCAGAGGAGTCATCGGACACGACAACAGAGGCGTTTTCGATAAGGTCAACGAAATGGTGCAGTATTGTAAAGCGTACTTATCTGCTTCACTTTGCTCTGCCATTTATAGCAGTTCTGTAATCCGACAACATCCTCTCCGCTTCCCAGAAGGAATTCACATAGGCGGAGGCATTGTTTTTCAGACATGTTGTATGCTGGCATCGAAAAAAAACACAACCTCCGATCACGTTTTCTATTATACGCACGGAGGAAGAGCCGTTGCCGATGATAGTGAAGGGCTGTTTTTAGATAGTCGGGTCATCGACTCCATACGGTTATCGTTTAATCTCATTTTTGACCATACCAATAGAGCCTTTGATGCCGGAAAAATTGATTTTGTTACCTACGACACACTGTACTATAACAATCTCTGTTTTGCCGTGATGATTGTCCTGTTGACGGATGATGTCCACGAAATGTACGAGTGTTCCGAACTGCTTGTCAAGTCTTACCGGCTTTGCAAAAGACGGGAACAACTTGACCAAAAACTTCAGAAAGAACAAAGCCAATTTTATATCCACCTCAAAGAAGGAGACTTGAAGAAACTAACTCGTTACTTCGTGGAACATTACACATTGGAGGATATTGTACAGGCAAACGATGCCCGCAGTACCGCATACTTCCAGAGATATGCTCCACAACATCATGTACACCGCGAATTGGATGCTTTTGTATAGTGCCTGGTTCGTGTTTGGCTACGGTATTTAACAAAAACAGGATGAGCAACAGAACCCGATGCGCAAGCAAGGGTTTTCCTCTTGACGCCGAGTCGCTTTTTCGGTAGAGTTCGCCGTCCGCCCGTTTTCACTCAAGGAGGAGAATCGAAATGTTGCGTTTGTTGTTACCGTTCGTGCTGCTCGTCGGCGTCGCCGCCGCTCAAGAGCCGGGATCTGTGGTTCCGGGGTATTTCGTTCCACACGTCGGGGGCACAGTCCCCGGCTCTGTGGCGAGTGTCCCTTTGTCGCACAACGACATTCTCTCGCTGCTCGAAGAGCCGTTCCCTTGCAATTCCCAAGAGGAAATCCCCTTCCAACAAGTGCTGAAGCATATCAGCGAGGAAACAAAGATTCCGTTCTTCCTCGATCATCCGGCAATGCGCGAAGTCAATGTAACGCCCACAACGCTGGTCAAATTCCGTTTGCCGTTTTCGTTGCCGCTCCGGGATGTACTGGATTATCTCGCCAAACAAACCGGTACGGCGTGGAACATGAAAGACGGAATAGTGACGATCACCACGCCGAAAAAAGCCGGCGGTGGACTCTTCATGCAAACCTATTACGTCGGCGATCTGCTAGGAGCAGTACCACCATCGCCTTATTCTTCCGGCAACCAGCCGCAACCGGACTTCGGATCGCTCATGGATTACATCCAAACGATGGTTGCTCCAGAGACGTGGAAAGACGGCGGCGAAATAATGGAATACTATCCCAATTTAAGCCTCGTCGTGCGGCAACGGGAAGGGCAACATGCGGAAATCGCCAAACTGCTCAAACGGTTACGAAAATACAACGACCTCCAAGTTTCGTTCGAGTGTGAAGTATTGGCTGCGTTGTCGGGTTACAGACAATCTTCCCGTGTAACGTGCTTCAACGGTCAGGCTGGTTCGTTTACGCTCAACGGAGATGAAGAAAAAGTCGTTCGAATCGCCCCTGTTTCTTCCGAACCGATTTCGGAGCATCTTGCGGCGGCCAACGAACCGTTCCTGATTCCTATTCCGAAGGGTGTGACGTCGGTTACCGTTACAGGTGTTGTCCGACCGGGCAACGTCATCAAAGCGACCGTATTCGTTGAGGATCAGGAGCCGCAAACCCGCCTGTTCCACGCCGCACCGATCCGACCAAAAGAAGAGGAAGAGATTCTCACAGGCATAGTCATGCCGCCAAACATGGAAAGAATCCGTCCGGAAAACGAACGGAAAATCTACCGACAACTCGAAATGCCGGTTATGCTCAATTTTGACAAGCCGAAGCCGTTCGGAGACGTGCTCAAGTTGCTCCAAGGTCAAACCGGCATTGACATTTTTGTCGACCATCCGGCCATGCGCGAGCTCGACATAACGCTCGACACGCCGATGATGATTCAACTGACGAAGGAAGTCAAACTGAAAAGTGTCCTCAACCTCGTGTTGTCGCAACTCGGACTGACGTACCTCGTCAAAGACGAAATGCTCCACATCACGAGCAAGGCAAGGGCGAGAGAGGAACTTTTTGCGAAGGAGTATAATGTTACAGAATTTGTCGGCGGTCAGGAGAAGTCGGGAAACGACTTGATCGACTTGCTTCATAATGTTATCGAACCGGACAGTTGGCAGGATGGCGCCTCGGCACAATTTAATGAGCGTGGGCACCTCGTCATCGTCCAAAAAGAGGAAGCACACGTCCAAATTGCCGAATTGTTGTACAAGTTATTGGATTTCGCAATCTCCCAATCTCGGCTCCATCATTGAGCCGACACAGAACCACTGCCCTGAGTCTTTCGTGCCAAGGCGTTTGAGAATCGCATCAGGTAAGCCCAATACGCCTTGGCGTGCCACCACGTCCGACCGATCCGAGTCGCTTGGTAATTCAGCGTGTCGGGGGCGCTGAAATCGCATGATTCTCGTTTCTTTATGAGCAGCCTTGATTCGGGGCGGGGCACGCCTGCCGATCTTCAGCAATTGATCCGCAATCACTGGCAGGTGGAGAACGGCCTTCATTTTGTGAAGGATCGTTGATGGGATGAGGACCGCCATGATCTGAAGCAGCCGAGCTTGGGCGCTGCATTCATCGAACTGACGAACGCGCGGCGTTGTCTCCTTTGCGATTGCTCCAACGTCCCGGCGAGCCCCTCCAGGAAATCGCCGAAAATCTTCACGATTCCCCCAGAAAAACTCTCAGGATGCTCGACTTTGACAAAAATTAACGCTTGCAGGTCTCGTGGCGGCAGTGGGTGGCAAAGTCACCTATCTTTCCGGCGTCAGCACGACTCGCAGGTTGGCCTTGCCGTTGATGGGGTTCGCGAAAACCGCGAGGATTGAAAAACCGTCGTTTTGGCGTTCCTTCTCCGTCGGCGGCTTGGCGGAGATCATTTCGAGCCGACGAAATTCCTGCGATGTCGCTTCGATACGGAGTTTTTTGTTTCCTTGGACGAGCACTGTAGAACGGTCGCCGACGGCAATCGGAGAAGCAAGTTTTGCACGAGTCATCATTCCCCATCGAACGGTGCCCATGACGCCATCGAGAACGTCCTCAAAGACGACGGAACCGTCTTTTCGGAGCGTCGCTATCCGCTTGGCCGACTTGACCTGTCCTTCATAGGCTACCGTCATATCGGCAACGGCTTGGGCAACGGCATCGCCCTTGCCGAGTTCAAACTCGACGATCTTGCTGTCCGCCGCCGGATTCTGGTTTTTGTCGTCGATCAGGAGCGTGTTATGACTCCGTGTGTTCAAACGGAAATAGTTCCAACGTTCCCTGCCGAAATAACCGGGCAAATTGTAATCGTCGGTTCCCAAATCGACCGCCCAGCGAACGCCGTTGACCTCGTAGATGAACGATCCGATGTCGAGATGCCCGTGGTTGGCCCGATTGTATCCTGCCTTAAACCCGAGAAACGCCGCATTCGAATCACCCCAAGCCGTACGCATCGTACAAACGTCCTGAACGCCGTGGAACACCTTGGCGAGCGGCGTTTTGGCGAAGTCGGCGTCCGTTCCCGCCGGATTGTACCAGATCGCATGAAAGACCGCCAAGCGTCCCCGATCGTAACGGCCCTGACGCTTCAAGAAGTCACGAATCCAAACGGCGTAGTCAGGACGATTGTAAAACGTTGACAGCGCGAACATCATCGGCGACGAATCGGAGGTTTCGCCGCCGTCGGCGTAGTTGAAGCTCAGATAGTTCGGACCGATGATTCCCATATAATAGTCGCCGGTAACATCAAGCCCCGGCGTTTTCAGGAGGCCGAAATCGTTCTTGAAAACATCGTCAAGGACTTTGAGCATCAGTCCGGTGAACGAAGCGCCGTAGCCCCAGTAGATCGGACCTTCGGGATAAGCGCCATCGGGTTTGTACGCCGACAGACCGTTCGGCAGACTGGCGATTGCGTGTCCGACGATCTTTTCGGCCAACAGCGGCTCATCGTCAGCGATTGCCAATGCTCCGATCGTCAACCCGGCATTACAGACCTCGTTCCAATTGTTTTTACCTTTGACCCACCAACCGCTCTTTTCATAGATCGGAAGCCCCGTTTCCATGGCGTGTTTGACCATCGCGGCTCGAATCTCGTTCCGGTCTTTTGTCGGAATGGCGTCATAGAGCCAATCGTATCCGATGCCGACCGCCGTGGCCAGTTCGCCGACATCGAGATAATGACTCGGATTCCAATCCTTGAACCGGCAGACGGCAAGCATTTCCTTGATTGCTGCATCGGCGTATTCCTTGTTACCGGTCATTCGATAGGCAAAGGCGAGCGAGGAGGTTCGTTCGAGGCTCCGACGACTTTGGCCGAGCAGACGTTTTCCATCGGGGATGCGGTAATCCGTAACGGCCTCGTTTTTCGCCTTGTCGGCCTTGGCGATCAGTTTTTCGATCAGCTGAGCAAGGAACTCGTCCGTTTGCATCAACTGCTTGATTTCCGCTTCTCGCTGTTTCGTCAGAAACAAACGCGGATGAGCGGGCAGTTTTTCCGGAAACTTGAACTCCGCCGCAACAGTTGTTCGTCCGAAAACACCAAGCAGGAAAAGCACGATGAAAAGTTGGAAACGTTGCATAATCGTTGAGTGGGAAAAAGTGGCAGAAAAGCTAAGGCCGACCATGTTATAATCGACGGGCCAACAAAAAACAACCGAAGGCATGCCCGTCGAACGAGGATTGCAACTGACCTCGTCGGGGACTTTGCAATCCTCGTGGGAATTTTGTTCGCACCATTGCTCCGTTCAGTGATGGATTGTAAAACAAGTAATCTGCCGTAGAGGATTAGGATTTGTGCAGAGGTCAATAATTGAGAAGGAAACTCAACACGAACAATGAAATTACCGTCAACGCTTTAATCAGAGACAATCTTTTCCGTATTCCCATTTACCAAAGGAGTTATGTTTGGACGGAAAAGAATTGGGGCGCTCTATGGCAAGACATTAAGCGCGCGGCGGGAGAAACAGGTGCATTGGAAAAATTGCGAATTCGGTTTGCTGATTAGCCCCCGGTGATTGCGCTGCGCTCCGTTTTACCACACCAGCCGGAGTAGAAGAATAATTTAGCCGGTACTCCAACTCCGCCGGAGTGCCGACTGGAGTGTTTTTGAAATTGAAATCTGCGTTACGTCAATTGAAAATTCGTGACGTTTCAACGTTGCAGCAGTTCCAGTTGGAATCGGGAAGCCTGTTTGCCAAAAAGGAATGCCAGGCCCACTCCAAACATCAGGGATACATAATGCACAAACGTTAGAAACGTTCTAAAGGCACGCTTTACCGATCTTGGAGATTGTCTTTGAGCCATTGGAAAGCTTTTTCCTGCATTTCCAGGTCAAATTTGTGCGGTCCCGGAAAAAACGCGCCCTGATAGCGATCCGGTGCTCCGCCTTGGGTATAAATCTCTCGTAGTCGCTTGTCTGCGTCCCGCATGTCCTCCAACGAAAAAAGGCCGTCGTCAATATCGTACTGGACCATTAACGGTGAAGGAACTCTCGCTCCGGCAATATCGGGCAGATCACCAAAATCGGCCAGTCCCTGAGGGAACAGAAGTCGCGTGTGCGCTTCGACATAGCGGGTCAATAGGTTCTTGTACGTCCCCATCATGGCGACGACCACCGCAGCACGGATATGATCGCTCGTTCCCTGGAGCATGGCACTGCGAGCGCCGCCACCGGAAAGTCCGACGCAACCGACTCCTCCCTTTTGTGTGTACTGTTCCAGTGAAACCAAAAAATTGGTGGCCAAACGATCTTCATGCGAGACAATCGCGGCAAGAGAAGTGCCGGCCGTTCTGGTGTACTGATCGAGTTGAAGTTCCGTTAATCTTGCCGCCATTTCATAGCGTCTGATTTCCGGAGTCCAAGCATTGCCCAATTTACCGGCGTTTTCCATTTCCACTGAAATTCTGTGGACGCTCGGAGCAAAGTTGTCGGGCGAGTGCTTACGGCTACCCCACATGAAAACATCCGGCACAAGAACCGTAAAACCTTGTTTCGCCAATTCCGAGGCAAAGGCCCGGTCTCCATAGTACTGCTTTCTGAAGTTGGCCAAATCGCTCATCATTTCATCCGGTCCGTCGGCGATCTTTTCTTTTCCCAACGTTTTGAAACCTCCGTGATCGTGCAGGGCGAGAACTCCGGGCAACGGCCCCTCGGCTCGTTCCGGACGCAACAGCCAAGCGTATGTACGCGGCCCATAACCGACGTCCCAAGAGTATTCGATTC
>Ga0099364_10014086_pt1 | contig 10677 bp, 8 predicted proteins | sample TergutTh196P3_FD_73070 | JGI IMG/M metagenome (GOLD analysis project Ga0099364, IMG submission 73070) | Microcerotermes parvus P3 segment gut microbial communities from Pointe-Noire, Republic of the Congo - Th196 P3 | ecosystem: Host-associated > Arthropoda: Insects > Digestive system > Gut ...
GCATAGTATCGTGGGCCTGTATTACTTTTTGATTTGCCTCGTAGGCCCTGTTTACATCTATCATTTGAACCATTTCCACAACAGGGTCTACATTTGCTGTTTCTATAAAACCCTGAACAACTGCCGGTCTGTTAAAATCCATTACAAAGGCAGGGCCTGAATATTCATTTGCATAGTAAAGACTGCTGCCCTGTTTATTAAGGTATCTGTCATTCTCAAAATCAACAATTTTCATCGTATCGAGTAATACTGTTTCGTCCCAGGTATTCATTTCCCTGGAAATCATTACATTGGGGTCATTATCGTAAGCGGCATTAATCCAAATTTGGCCCAGGTGATCTACCCTAAAGTTATTTGCCTGTACACGGATAGGTCCATTCTCACCCAATACTGGATATCCCTCTTTGGTAAGAAGGTAGCCTTCCATTCCAAGGTGAAAAGTACCATTACGGGTATAACGCTCACCCCAGGGAGTGGATACTGCAAAAAAGCCCCTTCCATCCAGGGCAAAATCAAAATCGCTCTGAGTTTCGTTAAAGGAGCCTTGAGTAAAGGAGATATAGAGCTCATTAAACTCTACTCCTGTACCAAGCCTGCCTATGATAGGCGCGGTATCTCCCGATCCAAAGGGATGTATGTACTGACCATCATCTTTTACACGGCGCATTAATAGTTCCGGAAAAGCCCTAAAGGCAGCCTGTTCTCTCTTATATCCGTCTGTGTTTACATTGGCTAGATTGTTTGCAACTGAATCCAATCGCCACTGCTGAGCCCTCATTCCGCTGGCTGCGGTATGCCATCCTCTTATCATATTATGATCATCGGCATATATTCCAAAGCATTTTATATGTATAGAATGAGTTCATGGAAAAAAGGGAGCTCTTAATTGGGCAAGGAGCCGTATTGCTTACCGCCCTGCTTTGGAGTACAAGCGGCTTATTTATTAAACTCCTCATAGAGATAAACTGGCACCCTGTGTTAATAGCAGGTTCCAGGAGTTTTTTGGCTGCCATTTTTCTTTTAATAATAAGGATTATTTTTCCCCCTGCAAAAAAAGAAAATAAAAGCAGTGCTTTTCCCCTTTGGGCAGGTGCCCTTGCCTATGCAATTACCATGATCAGTTTTATTTATGCAAACAGCCTTACAACGGCAGCAAATGCAATACTGCTTCAGTACACTGCACCTTTATGGGCAGCCCTGCTAGGCTGGTATTTTAACAGGGAAAAACCCCACTGGGAGCATTGGGGAGCCATAGCTCTTGTTACAGGGGGCTTATTGCTGTTTTTCAGAGATAGCTTGGATTCCGGTGCAATTTTGGGAAACTCCATTGCTGTTTTTTCCGGGCTTGCCTTTGGAGCTACTTCTGTTTTTTTACGTATGATGAAGGACGGAAACCCCAGGGACGCCATGCTCCTATCCCATGTAATAACCTTTGCCTTTAGCATACCCTTCTTTTTTCTTTATCCGCCTGAAATAAATACAGCTTCCATTTTGCCTGTATCCTTTATGGGTATAATACAGATAGGACTGGCTTCATTGGTATACTCTTACGGGATAAAGAAAATCAGCGCGGTACAGGCTATGTTAACTGCTATTATAGAACCTATATTAAACCCTGTATGGGTATTGCTTGTAACAGGAGAAAGGCCAAGTTTAACTGCAATAATAGGCGGTGGAATAATTATAATTTCGGTAATTCTTTCTTCTCTTATTGGAGTCCGAAGGATTACAAAAACATAGGCTTATTGACCTATTTCCTTTGCCGCTTTTTCAAACCTGTCTTTAATCCCGTTAAAAATTTCTATTAACGCAGGATCGAAATGAGTACCGGAGCCTTCATTTATTATTTTACAGGCTTCTTCGTGTGTAAAGGCTTTCTTATATGGACGCTCCGAAATTAATGCATCGTAAACATCTGCAATTGCCATTAAGCGCCCTTCAAGGGGTATATCAAAGCCCTTTAAAGCATAGGGATAACCGGAACCATCCCATTTTTCGTGATGGTTTCCTGCAATTAACAAAGCATGATTTAAAAATGCATGTTCTACTGTATTGCTCATAATTTTTTGTATGGCATCTACTCCGACCGCAACATGGGTCTTCATTATAACAATTTCATCGTCATCTAGCTTAGCAGGTTTATTTAAAATAAGGTCAGAAATTGCAATTTTCCCTACATCATGAAGCTGCGCAGAGGGTAAAAAGAAATCCATATCCCATTTTTCTACTTCGTCCACATAGAGGTTTTTTCTTATTAGTTCGTCAATCAGAGCCCTTAGGTATTCCTGGGTTCGTGCAACATGGCCGCCTGTTAATTTGTCCCTAAACTCAACAAGGTCAGCAACTGTAGATATTACCGCATTTTGTAAGTTAAAAACTTCTTTTGTTTTGTCTTTTACCTTTTCTTCAAGGTTATCTGCGTAATCCAGCAGGTCTTTTTTTTGCTCTACCATAGTTAAATGCGTTTCTATGCGTTTTAAAAGGCGTGGAGCAGAGAAAGGTTTGGAAACGTAATCCGCAGCACCAAGATCAAAACCCATAATCTCACTATCTTCGTCAGTTTTGGATGTTAAAAATATTACAGGAATTTCCTTTAAACTGTCACTTGCCTTTAATTTTTTTATTACATCATAGCCGTTCATTTCAGGCATTTCTATATCAAGGAGTATAAGGTTAGGCGTAACTTTTTCCAGAATTTCAAAAAGTTTTTCGGCAGAAGGAGCCGGATACACTTCGTAGTTATCCTTAAGCATGTTTCTGCCCAAATTAAGATTGGATAAATTGTCATCTACTATAATTATTTTTTTTCTTGCTGCATCCATAATTACTCCTTACCGCCAAAGGCGGAATAAATCGCACTCCATTTTTAAATACCAAAACTTTTTATCCTTTCTGCAATCTCTGTGAAATTTGCTATTGCTGCATTTTCCTTAAGCCAGGAAGATAGTTCCCTATCAACTTCGTATTCGTATTTTACAATTTCTGCTATGGCAGAATCTATACCATCCATATCATAATTTTCACAGGAATTGTAAAGTTTTTTAAGCAAATCCATTGACGGGCTTTTTAAAACTGTCTTTGAGCTGCTTTCATCACTTTTTTTAAGCATCTCTTCTATATCTTTAATAAGTTTTTCAGTTTCAAAAATAAATTCATCATTATGTGTCCTTATAAAGTCAATGTTACCTTTTTCTGCCTCCAACTCAAGTTTCTCTGCAAGTGAGCCGACAAAGGTAGCACCTATGCTGTTACTGGAACCTTTTATACCATGAACTATAATTTCGTAATTTTTTATATCTATTTTTTCAACAGTGTTTATAGATTCAAGTAATTCCCTTGTACTGCCTGCATAAGTTTTAAGGATATCCATATAGGAATTTATATTTCCCCTAAAACGCTTAATACCGCCTGTAATATCAAGACCTTCTATTTTATAGTCTTTAAAGCTTGTAATATTTTCGTTATGCGAATCTACCTCTTCTGCAAAGTCTCCAAGAAACTCTTTAATTACTTCATCCAAACGGAAGAGTTCTATAGGTTTTGCAATAAAAGCCTGGAAACCTTTTTGCAAAAACATTTCTTCGTTCCCTACTATGGCATTGGCTGTTAAGGCGATAATGGGAACAGTTTTGGCATATTCACTGCCTATTTCTTCGCGTATTATCCTTACAGTTTCTATACCATCCATACCGGGCATCATGTGATCCATGAAAATGGCATTGTATTTTATCTTTTCCGCCTTTATAGCCGCAACCGCATCGTAACCGTTAGAAAGACAGTCAGCTGTAATTCCGTAGCTTTTTAACATTCCCCTTGCAACATCAAGGTTAGTAGCAACATCATCTACAACCAGTACTTTAACATTGGATAGCTTTAATTTATTTATACTAAAACGTAGCCTTCGTTTTTGATCTATATAGCGAAGGTTTTTAAGGCTGTTTACAACTTCCTTGCCTATTACAGGAGCATCTACCAGAATTTGTGGCAGTATAACGGTAAATTTACTGCCTTTGCCGTATTCGCTTTCTACTGTAATACTGCCGCCCATCATTTCTGCTATGTGTTTGGTTATTGGAAGTCCAAGGCCTGTTCCCTCTATCTTTCTGTTGGTTTTTGTGTCCATCATTGCATAGTCAGAAAACAAGCTGTCTAGATCATCTTCTTTAATCCCAACACCGCTGTCTTTTACATAAATTGTTAAAAGGCAGGTGTTATCACTTTCTTTATTATATTTAATGCCAAGTTCAACTATTCCCTCTTTAGTATATTTAAAGGCGTTGGAAAGCAGATTGTTTAGGACCTGTTTAATTCTTAAATCATCTCCAAAAAGCCGGCTTGGAAGCATTTCGTCAATTTCCAAAACAAACTTAATGGGCTTTTCATCTATACGCATAATACTCTGCGTTACAGCATCGTTAATTAGGCTGGGAGTATCATACTCTATTTGTTCAAGTTCAAATTTACCGGCTTCTATTTTGGAAATATCAAGAATGTCATTAACAGTGCTTAAGAGAGTTGCACCTGCGCTGTGAATTTTTTCCAGGTTTAACTGTACTTCGTCCCCCAGTTCGTCCGCTTCCAGGAGGCTGAGCTCAGACAGTCCTATCACAGCGTTAAGCGGAGTGCGCATTTCGTGGCTCATCCTTGCAAGAAATGAGCTTTTAGCGTTATTCGCAGTTTGAGCCTGGTTTAAGGCTGCTTTTAAAAGCTCATCCTGTTTTTCCAGTTCAGCCATCATCAGATTTTGGTTAATTGCGTTTACCATAATTAAGGAACCCGAACGCAGTATGTCAAGTTCCTCTCCCTGAAAGCCCCTCTCTGCATGACAGTCATCAAGTGAAAAAAAACCCCAAAACTGTTCGTGAACAAAAAGAGGGAAAATTAAAAGGTATTTTATATCAAAAGGCTCAAGAAGGGATTGTTCTTCAGGGCTTAAATTCGCATAGGTACTGTTAATATACTCACATTTGGAAAACTTATTTTCCCAGTCCGGAAAATCCTTGTAGGGAAAAATATAGTTACCGGGCGGGCTTCTTTTTGTCTGGCCCAAATCGCTTAACCACTGGTATTTTAAAATAAAGTGAAGTTCTCCGTCTACGTCTATATTCTGCCAAATTTGAATACGGTCGGCATCTACGCATCTGCCCATAAGATCAAGAGACCCTATAAGGGATATATCAAAATCCTCTTTTGTAACAGCGGTAAACATCATGGCAGAAACACTGTTAACAAGGTATAAGAGATTATCTCTTAACATAAGCTCGTTCAGCATTTTTAAATGCTCGTTAGCCTGAACATTACGGTTAATGGCATTAACCATCATAAGGCTGGCAGAACGCAGTATATCCAGTTCGTCTTTGGAAAAGTTGCGTTCTATTCTGCAGTCATCTATGCAGGCAATTCCCCAGAACTCATTATCAGCTTCCCTGCCTTCCCTCTGAATAAAAAGCGGAATAATTACAGTGGATTTAATATTAAAAGGTTCCAAAAAATCCTGATCATCTTTTGAAAGATAGGATACAGGGCCATTGATTATTTCTCCGTTAATGAATCTTTCATACCAGTTATTTGTATCCTTATATGAAAAAACAGGAATGGAAGAGTATCTTTCACTTACTAAATCTCCCTGCCACTTATGCAGTAGATGGGCTTCAATATTTCCATCTTTTTCTATATTTTGCCAAATTTCAATAAAATCGACATCAACACAGCGTCCCATAAGTTCCATGCCCATATGTATTGAGTGTTTAAAGTCTTCGGCTTTTTCTGAAGCAAGGAGTACAGTGGCAACGCTATTAACAGCATTTAAAAGCTCTCTTTGGCGTTGCTGCTCCTGATTAGGCATCTTTACTTTCCTGTAAGTATCCTGTAAGCATCTTCTTCATCTTTAGATGCTAAAAGAGCATCTCTTATAGCCTGATTTTTAAAGCGGGAACTAAAGAAGGAAAGTGTTTGCAGGTAATATGCGTGTTGATTGTATGCCGCGGCAATCATAAATAATAGACGCACCGGAACATCATCCAATGCCTGGAAATCATTTATATCCACCCTGCTTATTCCAACGGAAACAACAAGATCAGTAATTGAAGAAAGTCTAACATGGGGAATTGCTATTCCGCGGCCTATGGCTGTACTCATAAGCTCATCCCGCTTAAGGATTTCCTGTGCAATTTCCTGTCTGTTCTTTATTTGCGGTGCGGTTGCAATATTGGCTGCAAGAGCAAGAAGACTGTCTCTTTTGGATGGGAAATCCAAAAAGAGTATGCGTCCGGGAGAAATAATGGTCTCCATTTGTAATAAATTGTTTTGGGGAATTTTTTTATTGCTATCAAGATGATCATCCACCCATTTTTGAAGTTCAACTTTCTTGAAACGCCAGACTGTCCCAATTTTACCACAGGGAATTTCGCCCTTCTGGGCCCAATCATAGACAGTTCTTTCAGAAACTCTAAGGTATTTTGCAACCTCGTCTATGGTAAGAATGTCTTCTTCTATCATTATCTATAATATAGTACACAATGGTAACAGATGTCAAGCAATAGCTAAGTCGTGCAAAGAATCATGGGGATAGAGTATACCCATTGTCGTCTTGATCTTTTCATCGGAACTGCCACCAAAGATTACGGGAGCAGAGGGATCCATAAATTCGCTAAGTACCTGCCTGCAGGCACCGCAGGGGCCGACAGGAATTTTTGAATCGGGAGTTGAAATTGCAATTGCGATAAAGGAGCGTAAGCCCATACTGATTGCCTTTACTACAGCAGACCTTTCCGCACATATTGTAAGCCCGTAAGAGCGGTTTTCTACGTTTGCCCCTGTTATCACAGTCCCGTCACTACAGAGCAATGCTGCCCCTACCCTAAACTTTGAATAAGGCGCATAAGCCTCGTCTGCAGCTTTTCGTGCTTCTTTAAATAAATTATCCAGATTTATATCCATGCTCTTAACTCCCTTTGCATTTTCTTTTTTATACTGTATCATGGATCATTGGAATTTAACAAATGGCTAAAATTAGAAAAAGATGGTGGATAGGTCCAGTAATCTTCGCCTTTATTATATATGTTTTTATTACAGCACGTCCCATACAAAGGGAAAGTATATTAAGGAGCAGGTGGATAAGCTCTCTTGAAACAGGCATTCCTGTGTATATGGGAGAAAATGAAGCCAATTTTACTGGTGAATTAATACCCTTCCTTATAGGATCAAGATTTGGATATATTCAAGATAATGGTGTTTTTGCATTAAATAGAGTTATAAATGATTACATAGCTTACTCAGAAAGATACTGGACAGAGTATCAGGCTATTCCCTCCTCCATGCAGATAATGAATACGCAGTCAGTCTCCCAATTTACCCTTAGCGACAGCCAGGGTTCAGAGGGCTTTAGCAGCGGAAGCTCTTCAGGCATAACACGGGGTTACCCGCTTTTTCTGGATGACAATATTTACATTCTTGGGATGGAGCAAAACTCAATTAGCTCTTTGGGTACAAGGGGGGAGCATAACTGGACTTTTGATTTTTCTGCTCCCCTAACCTGCATTGATGCAGCATCCAACCATGTACTTGCAGGCACACTAGACGGTACAGTTATCCTTCTTGACCCAAACGGCAGGCAAGTCTTTACCCCCTTTGAACCGGGGGGTTCGGATTATGCCATTATTCTGGGTTGTGCAATTTCACAGGATGCAAATATGATAGCAGTTGTTTCCGGGATTAATAACCAGAGATTTTTACTTTTGGAAAGAAGCGGAGATATCTATATCACAATTTATCATGAATTTATTGGCAGCGGTTTTAGACGCCCTGTACATATTAACTTTGTTGATAATGACAGGAAAGTTGCATTTGAGTGGGAAGATGGAATTGGTATATTTGACATTAATACCCGTACAAACACCAAGCTAAGCTTAAATGGTGAAATTGTCATGATGGATAATTCCGGCGACGACAGGTTCCTCTTTATTATTACACAGGGACTTACAGCATCACAAAAACGTCTTGTTGCTATACGCTACCCTGCTTTTATTATAATGGACATTCCATTTAAATCGGAAAATGTTTTTATGTTTCGCCGCGGTTCCAGGCTCTACATAGGCGGAGATAATTCCATTGCTGCATTTGAGATTGATTTAAGGTGATGCTTATGAAGAAAATGATTTTTTTTACCTTAATGCTTTTTTTTACTTTTAATTTACATCCTATGGACTGGCCCAGTACAAGCCGTATAATACAAAACTTTGGAATGAACAATATGGGCATGCCCATACTGGGTGTTAGCTTTGAAGGCGGTGGTCAGGTAAATGCTTCTGACAGCGGAGAACTCTTATACATTAGAAGAGAGGGAGACATTGCTTCACGCCTTCCCTCTCCCCTGGGCTCCTGGGCAGCGATTAATCACAGAGAGGGCATTATAAGCATATACAGCCGTTTTAATTTAAGCAACGATTTTACCATACCAAACACAATAAACAGGGGTATGACCCTTGGAACAGCAGGACAAAGCGGCTGGTCCAACCAGAATGGCGTATACTTTCAATTGTTTGATAGAAGGGAGAGAAGATGGATAAACCCCTCTATGATAATTAGCTCTCCTGACACAAGGGCGCCTGTGATTCATTCAGTCTATCTTAGAAGCAGCGATGGGGAACTAATTAACCCCTCACAGGTAAGTGTAATAAGCCAAGGGCTTTATATAATCATAATACAGACCGATGACACAAGAACAAGTGCAAACGATGTTCCGCTTGCTCCATACCTTATTACTACAATAGTAGGCGGCGGGGAAGCCGGCATACTGGGCTTTCAGACCTACTTTGCAAGGGATGGATCTCTATTGGTAAACAGGAACGGTCTCTTTCCTGTCAGACAGGTTTTTGCAAGGGCACCGGCATACGAGGCCGCAGAGATTAGATTCAACAGGGGACAGACTGATCTTGAAATTATAGTCCAGGACATAGCAGGAAATTCCCGCAATGTAGTTTACAGACTTACAATAGAGTAATTTGAGCAAAGCTGTAAAAACCTGGTCTACACCGGTACAGGAAATAAGCACAAATACGGTTCCATGTATACTCTGCGGTAAAAGCGATTTTAAACTTTCTCTTAAGTGCGAGGGATTTTTTTATTCAAAGTGCAGGCATTGCTCCCTTGTTCAAATGAACCCCCAGCCCAAAGAAGAAGAAATTAAAAAGCGTTATAGTGAAAAGTACGGAACTAACTATCTTGAGTACGAGCTTGCCAACGAAGAGAGCTTTCTTAATCTGCAGCTCCTGGCCTTAAGGGATGCGGGCTTTGAAGGCATAGAGAAGGAGCTATTGGAAAAAGTAATGCCCGGCGTGGAAAAACCCCGCTTCCTGGACATAGGCTCTGCAACAGGCAGCCTGCTTGCCTGCCTTAAAGACAGGGGCTGGGATTGTACAGGGGTAGAAATAAGTGAGCCCCAGGCTGAGTATGCAAGAAGGGAAAAAAAGCTAGATATTAAGAGCCTCCCCTTGCATGAAAACAATTTTCCCCCCTCCCAGTTTGACATAGTTCATGCCTCTCATTTAATTGAGCATTTAAATGACCCTCAGTCCTTTATTAAGGAAGTAAGCCGCATCCTAAAAGACGGGGGCTATGTCTTTATTGCTACTCCCAACATAGATGGCTTTCAATCTAAGCTCTTTGGAGGAAGATGGAGATCAGCCATCTTTGATCACCTCTACCTCTTTTCTAAAAAAACACTTAAAGAGCTGTTAATAAAAAATAGCTTTGTTATAGAAAAAATCTCTACATGGGGTGGGCTTGCAGCAGGCATAGCACCCCTGCCCATTAAGCGCATCTTTGATAGATTAGCTAAAAGATTAGGCTTTGGGGATGTGATGATAATACGCGCAAAGAATTCTAAGACAGGATTAATTACAAATATCTCACGCTAAGGCACAAAGACACAAAGAAATTAAAAACTTAGCTCTGCGACCTGGCGTCTTCGCGACTTGGCGTGATAAATTTTCACAAAGTGGTCAAGCGCTTGACCACTTTTAGGGGAATTGCTAAGAAACTTCCTATGGAAGTATCTTCTTTAAAAGGCTTCTTACTGCACCCGGGCCTTCCAGCATGGAGATAAAATAATCCTCTATCCTGGGGGCAAGTTCAGTCTTGCATAGATCTAAACCAAATATATTTTCGTTACAGAGTATGTTATTTAACTGCCCTGTATAGCTTTCCTTTTTGTTCCAGACTATGCCCTTAAGTTTTTCCTGCAGTTCTTCCCTTAGCGGGTCGTAAGAAATTTCCAGCGCTTCCCCATTATCATTAATGCCCAGGAGGTAACGCATCCAACCCGCAATGGCAAGGGGTATGGAAACAAGATCCGAGAGGGGCATTTTATTCTTGATATAGTTCTTGATGGTCTCGCCAAAGCGCATGCCTACTTTTAAGGAGGTATCGGAAACTATGCGCATGGGGGCATCGGGCATGAAGGGATTGGGGAGCCTTTCGTTTAGTACTTCATCAAGAAATGCTTTGGGGGAGATGATCTTTGGGTCTGTGACTACGGGGAGTCCTTCTACAAGACCGAGGCGTTTAATAAGTTCTACGATTTCCCTGTCCTTCATTTCATCTGCGATCTTGGTGTAGCCAAAGAGCATGCCGTATATAGCCATGGCTGTGTGCAGGGGGTTAAGACAGGTGGCAACC
>Ga0099364_10014087_pt1 | contig 10677 bp, 12 predicted proteins | sample TergutTh196P3_FD_73070 | JGI IMG/M metagenome (GOLD analysis project Ga0099364, IMG submission 73070) | Microcerotermes parvus P3 segment gut microbial communities from Pointe-Noire, Republic of the Congo - Th196 P3 | ecosystem: Host-associated > Arthropoda: Insects > Digestive system > Gut ...
TCGGTTGTTATATATCCGTCCAACATAAATAAATTTTTTAGGAGGTAATCTTAATTTATGAAAAGAAGAAATATTTTAGCAATTTTAATCGCCGCAGCTATGATGTTCACTCTGGCAATGCCGGCAATGGCGGAAAATGAGAGGTTTACAGAAGAGGAAGATTTTCTCGACCCGATTGAAGTAGACGTAACAGCGACTATAACAGAAGTAGATGATGGGGCAATAATATATGCTGTAGATATTACATGGGGCGATATGCAATTTGAATTTAATCTCGGCGGTGAAACATGGAATCCGTATACTCATGAGTATGAAGGAGCTACTAACGCACATTGGGTAGCGCCTGGTGATCAAGAAAATGGACTTGTTCTTGTAGCAAATCACTCTAATATCGCAATCGATGCAGAGATTGAGTTCACCATGAACGCTAATGCTTTTGGTTCAGGCAGCACAGTTGTCGGAAGTTTTTATGATGATAAGCAGGACGCGCTGAATGTTACTGCTGTAGCAGACGGTAGTCCGAGAACAAATGTAAAATTTGAACTGTACACAGCCGAAGGCAGAAGTCCAGCACATTGGGAGCAATGGGACGAGAATGTTCAAGAAGTATATTTTGCTTTAAGCGGAACACCCGGCGATGTAAATTTGACCGATGAAGTAATCGGCAAAATAACTATAACAATCACGCCGTATACCGACGATGATGAGCGCAATCAACCAAAACTATAAGGCTAAATTCTAAACAAAGCATAAATCTTAATATTTACGCGCAGGATTTGCCGCACTCTCCCGCGTATGGACGGAGCGGGAGTTTGCAGTTGATACTGCGCGTTGTTTCATGAATTTTACGGAGGAAAAGCATGAGAAAACAGCCAACACGCGTTATTACCGGCGCGGCGAGAAAATATATAATAATAAGCGCGTTTGTTTTATTAGCGGTTATATCAGCAGCTGCGGCTATATTTGCGGCATTGTACGAGCCGCCGTATATCGCTCCGCCGTTTGAGCCTGCGGCTGTGCGAGGTGTGCCAAATCCGCCGGATAATATGAGATATTCGGATATTAATGCGGCGGGCAGATTTACTTTTTGGCTTGCCGGTACGGCATATCAGCAGGCAGACGGTTCGCTGTACTTATATTTGACTAATCCTGAAGAAAACGAGGTTTATCTAATGTGCAGGGTTACGGATAAAAACGGGGCTGAATTATATAGAAGCGGGCTGCTCCGTCCGGGTGAGTATGTCGAAAGGCTTGAACTTCTTAAAAAGCTTGAAAACGAAGCGCTGGATATAAAAATATATATTTATGCGCTTGACCCTGATAATTTTTATAGCGTCGGCACGGTGACGCTTGATAATATTTTGCAGCCGAATTAGATATGTTGGTATATAATAAAATGATAGTGTTAATATTTATAATAAATTTTAATTTCAGGAGGATTTTATGAATAAGCAAACGCGCGTAATATTTTCGATTATTCTCACGGCGGCAATGCTGCTGACATTCCTGCCATCTGCCACAGTTGCGGCAGAAACCGACCCGGTTTTAGACCCGCGTATAACTATCGTCATAAACGGCGAAATAAAACAACCGGTCAATGTAAACGGCGACCCGGTCTACCCAATCCTGCACGAAGGCACGACATATTTGCCCGTGCGCGGCATATCCTATCTCTTTAGCAAAAGCGTATCATGGGACGGAAACACACAAACTGTTGCAATCACAGACGCGCCCGTGACTGCGCCTGCTCTGATACCTGCCGAAAGACCGGCGGTTCAGACATTGCGCGGAGTGCGACCCGACCGAAATATCAAAATTACCTACAACGGTGCGGAACAGCAGTTTGCGAATGTCAACGGTGTACCTGTTTATCCGATATTATATAACGGCACGACTTATATTCCCGTGCGCGGAGTTGCCGCGATGTTCGGGAAAATCGTGGACTGGGACGGGGCGGCGCGGGCTGTGCTGATTGACAATTCGATTTACGCTCAATTCAAGACGCCGATTTTAGAAAACTGGGTACGTGAAACACTCAACAAAAGCGCGGACGACCAAATACTGCTTACGGAATTGGATTCTATCAAGCAAATCGGGTTTGTCATCAACGAAGCGGTCAAGGATTTTGACATAAGACCCGGTTACGGTCAAATGGGTATTAGCTCAATATACGGCAATTTTTACGACCGCGTAGGTTTCGACTTTTACGACTTGAATGAATTTGCACAGTTCCGCAACTTAGAAACGCTTATGATTATCGGTCAGCAAATCACCGACATAAGCCCGCTCGCGAATTTGAAAAATCTCAAAAGGTTGGACTTGACCTATAATCATGTGTCTGACATAAGCCCGCTTAAAGATTTGCCGATTGAAAAACTTCGCTTGGAAGCTAATCCGATAAGCGACATAAGCGTGATACCTACCTTAAGTCTGCACGAATTATATATGAGAGATACGCGGATAACTTCTATCGCGGCACTGCGCGGCATGTATTTATCGGAACTGCATCTTGACCACAATAAAATCGCGGATTTAGCCCCATTAAGCACGATGCGTCTCGGTGTATTGAGCATACGCGGGATTGAAAATGTGGATTTTTCATTTGTAGAGGATTCAGGCGTCGCTTACTTAGAAATAAGCGACTTAACGGACGCACAGGCAGCCTCTTTGTCCGGCGCGAAATTAGAAGGTCTGCGGATTTACGGCATGAACAATAACAGAGGGCAGTTCCCTGAATTAGCCATACCCGGATTAAAAAATATTCGCTTTTCACACGGATATTTAAACAATCTTGATTTTATAAAAGATTGTGTCGGCTTGGAGGGCATTGAAATATGGGATGTTGTGCTTCATGATATATCAGCTTTGAGTTCGATGCCGAATTTGCAGAGGGTAGCTATTCAGTATTCTGAAGTTAGAGATGTAAGCGTTTTGAGAGGTTTGAGCAAATTGGACGAAGTAATACTACCGAGTTCCTCCAGAGCAAGCTATGAAAGTTTCGCTTCGTCGGTCAATTGGACGCCGAATTTTAGAGACGGCGGTTTTCAAAATTGGGATCCGAGAATTGGGAAAATAAACCGCTCGGTTTACGCGCAGCAGCCGCCGACCGCCCTGCAATCGGCGCCGCCGAGATATATCAGCCTTACCGAAGCGAACAGGCGGACTTATAACAAAGATATTATCACGGATGCAATGCTTGCCGCTCCGACTAACTTGCCCGACGCGACAAATTCTAAACTGCCCTACTGGGTTGGTCCGTATATGGACGGCAGTTGGCTATGTTCTGTTTATGAAGGAATGTGCGTTGTAGGTTTTGAACGCGAATGGTTATTAGAAATGCTTGCGGAGAACGGCTTGAACCGCTTGTGCTTAATATACAGTTTTTCGCGTCTGCACAAGCCCGGCGACGTAAACATGATAGACGAAGCTGAACTTGAACGCTTGGACGAGCTTATATCATGGGGCATTAAACACGGCATTCACATGCAGATAAGCATGATAGAACTGCCGGATATGTGGGGCGTAGACCACAACAGTACAGGAATTATAGGCAGTGAAGCGGGTGTAGAATATTTCGGGAGCAGAGAAAAACAGATAGTCGTTGAAAACCTGTGGGCGGTGCTGGCAAGCCGTTATGCGGCAATATCAAATAAATATTTGTCGTTTGAGCTGTACTGCGAACCGAATTACGGCGAAAACTATCAAAATGTGCCGCAAGTAGTCCGCTCTTTAACAAACGCTATATGGCAAGCGGAAGGAAATAAGTCTGAAAACGACCGCCGCGTATTGATTTTACAAATATACGGAGAAACAGACGAACATGGGAACACAAATGATATAATGTATGACGAAGTTGGTAAAATTGGCTGCGCTATAAATATAACGGCGTACTACTCGTTCAGAATAACCGTAGGACCGGATAAGAGTTACCCGTATAATCCGCCGATGGACGAATTTCCTTATTATTTAGAGAGGCGCATCGACAGGGGAGAAGACTACGCCGTCACAATAAAAGGCGAGGAAATTTTTCCGGCGGGTACGGTCATAAGCATTTTTGTTCGGCATAGTCCCGACAGCGGCGCTTTGGAAATATTAGCCGACGGCGGAAGCATATTAAGGCAGAACAATTTGCAAGAATGGACGCGCGAAAAAGGCAACGAGTATTCCGTAACGCTCACATCGGCGGCTTCAACTTTGCAAGTTATGAACGTCACGCCGAATGATGTAGAGGGTGTTATAGATATACACCAAATCACCGTTAAAATGCCAGGTAAACCGACCGTTCATTTAGTTCCTCACTCTTTGCATTGGAGCATATACGACAACAAAAACCAGATACTGACAATCAAGCGCGATTTAAGTGTTGTGAGCAACAAAAATTTGGACGGCGAATGGTTTTTTAACTCGCAAATCCTGCCGAAACTGCGTTTCGCGCAAAAGCACAATCTCGGCATTATGATATTCGAAACGTTCGGCGGTATCTGGTCACCTCATTCTTATGAAGTAGTAGAGATACAAGCAAAAGTATTACAGCAATATCAAATTGCTTGGACCCCAGACGGTTTAGTGAACGGCAGAGCGGAAGGAATGATGGAATATAAAGACACAGGCTTTTTTATTGACATTAAGTTGGCGAATCTATTGAGGAGATACGCGAGGCAATAACGGCGTAGAATGATAGGATAGAAAATCCGGCAGTAAATATACTGCCGGATTTTCCGTATAATCTATATCTACGCCTGTTTCGCTCTTTTCTCCGCTTTGCGTAACTCCGTGATAACTGTCTGGAGCTTCTCCCGCGCACCCTCGATATAGTTTACGGTGTCGCTAACCCTCGTTGCGCCGTCGAAATTCTCGAACAGCGCGTCCATGCGGTACTCAGTCACCTCGAACTTATTGATATTCTCTATGATTTTATCAAGCTCTTTGCACACTTTCATGTGCAGATTCAGATAGCTGTCGTAACCGTCGCCGCCTTTTTTCTTACGCGCTGCTAACTCCAACACTCGCTTTCTCGTGGGAATATCATCGTTTTCACGCGCCTCTGCCTTGACATACTCCACCAAATCTTTATTTTCTGCGAGTGCCTCCATACGCTCTGCCTGTTTTTGATTCAACCCTATATCTTCGATTACGTCCTTTTTCGACTTGCCGCCTTTTTTGCCAAAATCGCCACCGCTGTCGATTTTGCCTCCTGTGTGCTGATTTCCCCTGTTACCTCCACTTGCTTTGGGTATTTCCTTCAACAACTCACCGAGCCGGACTTCCGCATCGAGTACCGCTTCCGCTAACATGGAGGCTTCGTCCAATTTTTGTTTGTGAACGTCCTCCGCGAGTTTCAACTTGCCAATCGCGCGGATTTCTGCGCGGACTGCTGTTAATTTCTCCCGCCCGACTAAGACAAATTTCGATAAATCATCGATTGTATCGGGTAAATTTGTGTTCTGCACTACTGCTAATTCTGTACTCATATTAATATTTTCTCCGTTATTTTAAATTAATTATTATTGATTATATTTCTATGCTGCGTACGGTCACGGCGAGGTCGGCTATAGCTATACACCAGATGTCCTGTGTACGCTGCAAGCCCTGTGTGTCTACAATATCAATGCCGTTGTGCATTGAGTTTTTTACTCCGGTAATAGGATTAACACGCAGACCAAATCCGCTTGTAATCCTATGGCTATTCGTTATAATTACGGGATTTTTAAATTGCATATAAGTTTCCCCCATTCTGAATATTTATTTAAATTTAAAACTTTATATCTTGAATTTTGTTTTTATCTGTGGTATGCTATTTCTAAAATATAACAACAAGGAGTTTATTTTATGAAACTTAATCCTGATTGCGTTCGCGATGTTTTGCTATATCTTGAAGAACATCTTGAATTTGACCCAAAGGCTCAAAACACCCGTATGAATGACTTGCACTGGTATAAATTATATACGAACCCCGATATGTTAAAAAATTATTCCGAAAATGATATTAAATATTCTATTCAAAAACTATATGAGGCGGATTATATTGATGCAAAAATAAATTCGGGTGCTGGAGGCGGTTGGATTATGTGTCATATTACAGATATTACTTGGAATGGACATGATTTTTTAAATACTGTGCGTGGACAAACTATCTGGGAAACTACGAAAACTCGCGCCGCTAAATTTAGTATATCGTCTATAAGAGGCATGGCTTCAATAGCGATAGAAGTTGCTAAATCCATCGTCACAGAGTCGGATATTATTCAAAAAATAGCAGAGAATCTAACCTAAATAATCAATAAGTATCGTCCACTAAATCATCGTAGCCAGTTAAAAAATATTCGATGATATAAATCCAATCATTAATATAAGTGGCTTCGCGTCCATGTCTGTCGAGTTTTCTTTCAACCAACTTATCTCTATCTAAATCAATGCTGAAACGCCTTACATTTTCAATTTTCTCCCCATTTATAAATAATTCAAATGGCTTTCCGTTGTTACATTCTTTTAAACTATTGTTTTTAATAATTTTGATTTCAAACGGTTTATCCATAATATTCTATTCCCCTTCCCTAAACTCTTCATTAGCGCATTTAATTTTCATAGTGTTTTCGTTCTTGGCTTTCCACGAGTAAAAACCTATAGCTATACTAATCGGCGCACCTATGTAACCGAACAGGGAAATGAGAGCCTGTATCGCCCATTCGGGGTAATCCATAAGTATTTTGTTTACCGCATATATAGCAAAAAATAATCCAATAAAATAAGTAAGCATCACCGCCAACAATACTATCTTGGAAAATTCTAATTTCTTCTTGGTTTTCTTTGCAGCTCTTGTCACGTATTCAACGTCACACACAGTTCCGTTTATACGCATTTTTCGTTTTACGATTTTCTTTTCCAATACAACGCCCTCCTCGTCACAGTATTATCTCGTCCCTATCAGGATATTGTAATCCGTTATCTTCCAATATATCCTGTAATATTCCGCTATACTTTCTCTCCGCTTCAAGCTCTTTTCTCGTTTCCCGTAGTTCGTCTTTTACCTCTTGCATAAGCCGTTCGGCGAATTCTAATTTTTTCATACACTCCGCATATTTCTTCGCCTCATCTATATATTTTTGAGTAGCGACGCCTTCTAATTTTAAAGCAGATTCAACTAATTTGTCCGCGCCGTTTATTTGAATGTTTGGAGATTTCTGCTTTATTTTTTTTCCTGTCAAGAAAGCCTTTTATCAAGGTGGCAACAAATCCACCTCCTGCAAGCGACGCAATAATTATAGGCAATAACATATCTTCAAGTGTCATCATAACCACCTCCATTTTTTTCTAAGATTTCAGTTTGTTTGATAAGCCAGCTAATCATCATGTATCGGTGTATGAAAAATAACTGTACGCTTATTTTCAAGAAAATAATGCACACAGTATATATAACACTCATTTGCCCGAACAATAAAATAATAGATAACATCATCACAAACCAGTATATAATTAAAACTTTAAGTAAAAATTTTTCCATGTGAGCTTTATATTTTAAAGCACAGTACACGGCACACCACAAAAACATTGATATAAAAATAATATAAGTATTAAAATTATATCCTCTTGTATAACCCAACCAGAGGCTGCCGTATAACATCAAACTAATAAAAATATATTGAATCACAGCCATTATTCTCCCGACTGCACTCGGACACATTTCCTCACCGCTCTCTCTATCTGTAATATTGTCCTTTAAGCATGGTATCAATCATGACCAGTTTTTTAACTTCGATTTTCAAAAAGCATTGAACTAATTTTTCGTCCAATTGAGTTCCCGCAACCTCTTTTAAAATATCCAACGCTTCCGGTATTGATTTGGGTACGGGACGGTAACAACGAGATGTTGTTAATGCACTGAAAGTATCAGCGATGGCGATGATTTTTGATTCAATAGGAATTTGCTCATCGACGGCTTTATAATATCCGAGTCCATCGGGACGCTCGTGATGCCAGTTGACAAATACCGACACATCGTTATGTAAAGTCCTGTCTAATATCTGCGCCCCTATGTTCGCGTGGGTTTTCATCTTTTCATATTCCTCGTCCGTTAATTTACCGACCTTGTTTATAATCTCATCGCTTATGTAAATTTTACCAATATCATGTAATCTTGCCGCTTTAATCAGACGTTTCTTATTAACTTTCTTTTTCGTTTCTTTCGGCAGATGGTCGTACAAGAGCGAAGACAAAACCGCCGCGTGTTCCTCATGCGACACTATGTACTGGTCTTTGGCGTTGACAATTACGGAAAGTAACTCCAACTGCTGTGCGCTTATTCTATTGTTAAAAAACTTAAACATTATAAAAAATAAAACACCGACGACCAATGCGTTTGTTATAATTATTAAAATATATATCATATCTATCACCGCCATGTTTTTTTCATTCAGAATAATACCTTATAAAACTATGTTTTTATACACACCAGTTTTAATTAGATAAGTTTGTATCTCGGCTTTTCCTCGCCGAATAAAAAATGCCGCGCCCAGTCATCTAAGACTATCGCGAACACCGCCAGCGGCAGCCACAGGATAATATACAGCAGACATATCTGTCCCATTAAATTAAACGGCTGGTCGCTGTAATCCCACACTCCGAGTCCAAGCCAGACATTAAATATTAATCCGGCAATAAATTCAAGCGCGGTAATAATTCCGCAGGCTATAAGCGTCTGCTGAACCATTCCTAAATCCCACGGGAAATAGTTATTGATAGACCCGATGATTATAAAGCAGAGACCGCCAACGATAAACATTGACGAATGGCTGTAGCCACGCCATAGAATTTCTATCAGAACATAGGTTGCTCCCCCTATAATAAATAGAAGGAGCAGTTCGCCGATTTTCTTTAAAATATTTTCATTAATCATAAGATAATCCCTTTAATATTTTTTCAGCTTGTTTATCTGTTTTAACGCCGATTATTTTTTCCTCGGCTTCCTGTTGTTTGACTACTTTTGATTCGACGTATGCCTGTCCTCGCCGGTTCCAAAATTTACGGATTCAAGGGAAGCGACGATATGATTTACTCTGCCGTCAAAAAACTCACGCCCGATATACAGGTCATTGGCGGGATTTTCTTTTATCCGTTCAAGCCTTGTCTTATACGGCTCGTCAAGGGGAAATGTTTCGGCAAGGTTTATATATAACTGTTCAGAAGTCCGTACAGGCAGAATAACGCCTAAATTCACGCCGTTATTGTCCGTTATAATAAGACGGTGATTTTGGGAGTTATAACCATCGGCGTTTTGCACATGAAGCTGTAAATCACCGCCCGCGCCGAGAGCGTCAACAAAGTCCTTGTTATATACAAAATACTGTTTGCCGTCCGTATATATAATGCTTTCTGTACTGTCGCTGTACGGCTTGAATACATAATTTCTGCTTGGGTCAAGCTGTGTTAATTCGCCTAAATTACGCACAGCGTTCAAAACGGCTTCATTTTCTGCGGGAACAAGCGGCGGCAGTTCTTTTTTACGGCGGTCTGCATTGCGGTAGAGGTTAAGCTGTTCTGTTACCTTATCAATATCCTGTTCTTCGGGTTTAATAATAAAATAACGGTTGGATATATACAGTTCACCGTTATCATCATGTGCATAGAGAAAATTGCTCGGCATATCATAAGCATCACGGAAAACATCAGATATTGCGCGGGTTATGGGTATGCCGCTTATGACGGGTTCGGCAGTTTCAAGTTCGTCAATGTCCTGTTTTGAAACAGGTAAATTCTTTGTCCGTTCTTCCAAATAGAAACTATCCCATTCGTCCGGCGTTAAAAACTGCTGTTCATCAATTAAAATGCTTATGCGTTGCTGAACCGTATCCCACGGCACGACAACGGTTTCGGCGTTGAACCGCGTAACGGTCAGCCCTTCGACTTCGCCGCCAAATTGCCGCATTAACGCTTCTGCGGTATCAAAACCACGGGCGTCACTGCCATATATCATAAAATCGTAAACTTGGAGTTTGCTGTCCAAATCACCGTTCCATGCGATAATGGTGTTGTCAATGTCCTCTTGGGTGATGGGTTCAAGTTGTGAACGATATAACGCCTGTTCAGCTTCTTCGTCCTCTTTTATAGAAGCAATCTGCGCTTCTTCCGAATCGAACATAGCGAACAGAGTTAATTGCTCGTTATCCTGCGGTTTTGTACGCCTTTGATTTGCACGGTCAAGCACAATATCCGCTTCATGGGGCGTGTTTATGATTTTAGAAGTGTCAACCGTTTCAGCTTCGTCAATAAATTCAATCTGCGGCGGTTGCGATACAAACTCATAATTTGGGAACAGCGTAAATTCGCCGTTATCAAAAGCGGTCAGATTAGCAAGGGTTTCTCTGCGGTTTTCATAGGAACGGTGACTGTCCGGAGTTTGCTCCAAAATGGCGTTCATGGAATCAAGCAAATCAGAACGAATTTCGGGGTTATCCAGTAAATCGCCAGTTCTCTGTGCTTCGCCCCAAAAATCGCCGGAACGTAAAAAGGGGATAGGCGGAACAATATCTGTTTCGTTATAATCATAAAACCGTATAACGCCCGCGCCGAGAATTTGCCGTTCATACGACGGCAAACGGTCAAGTTCGTTTTGGCTCATGTATTCACCGTCTTTAATCAGCCTGTCAATACGCCCCACCACATTCGCCCATGTCAAACGGG
>Ga0099364_10014088_pt1 | contig 10675 bp, 8 predicted proteins | sample TergutTh196P3_FD_73070 | JGI IMG/M metagenome (GOLD analysis project Ga0099364, IMG submission 73070) | Microcerotermes parvus P3 segment gut microbial communities from Pointe-Noire, Republic of the Congo - Th196 P3 | ecosystem: Host-associated > Arthropoda: Insects > Digestive system > Gut ...
ATCTCCTGCGTCGTCCTGAAATATAACGGTATATGCCGTTCCGCGTCCGCAAATTTCATGCTTTTCATTAAAACCTGCCGCGCGATTTCATCGTGCCTTTGCAGAAAATGCACGTCGCCCGTGGCGACTACGGGCTTGCCCAGCCTCTCGCCGAGTTCTATTATTTTTCTGTTAAAACCGCGCAGGGCTTCTTCGTCCTGCGCCGCGCCCGAATTAATCAAAAACGCGTTGTTGCCGATAGGCTGAACTTCAAAATAATCGTAAAATTCAGCTATTCTTGTTATTTCTTTGTCCGGCTTGTTTTCAACGACCGCCGAGAACAGCTCGCCCGCCTCGCACGCCGAGCCGATTATCAAGCCTTCCCTGTGCTGCTCCAGCAAAGACTTGGGAATCCGCGCCCTGTAATAATAATAATCAAGATAACTCGCGCTTATTATTTTATACAAATTTTTTAGTCCCGTATTATTTTTGACGAGTACGACGACATGGTGCGTCTGCTTTGCCCCGGAGCCGCCCGCGTTCTCGTTCATTTCAAAGACCGTGCTTATGCCGAACGATTTTAACTGTTCAGTCATAGCGAAAAAAATCTGCGCCAAAGCCCGCGCGTCGTCGCTCGCCCTGTGATGCTCGAAATCAATTATTCTGTAAAAATCCGCAAGCGCGTCCAAGCTGTGCTTTCTCAAATCTTTATTTATGTTTCTGGACATAGCCAGAGTATCAAGATACGGGTTATTAAACTTAATCCTGCTCGCCGCCGCGTATTTATTTATGAAAAGCATATCAAATTTCGCCGCATTGTGCGCGACCAGCATATTGTCCCCGGCAAAATCAAAAAACGCCCGTAAAGCCTCGCCGATTTTCGGCGCGTCTTTCACAGTATTATCAGATATTCCCGTCAGCCGAGTGATTTCCGCCGGGACGGGACGCTCCGGGTTCACATACGTGCTAAACTCCCCGAGGATTTCACCGCCTTTTATTTTCACCGCGCCGATTTCAGTTATGCCGCAGCTCGACGGGTACAAGCCCGTCGTTTCTATATCAAAAATAATAAAAATATCTTCGCCGAACCTCGCGTTCACTTTGCCGAACGCCGAGCTGTCGGCATCGTCGAGCAGGTAGCCCTCAAGCCCGTAGATAACTTTAAAATCCTCGCCGTCCTTTAATTTCAGGCTTTCCCTCGCGAGCATCGCCTCTGGGAATCCCTGTACGTTCCCGTGGTCCGTGACCGCGACGGCGCGATGCCCGACGCTGTACGCATAATTTATAATATCTTCAGGTTTTACAGTGCCGTCCATTGCCGACATAGTAGTATGCAAATGCAGCTCGACTCGCTTCTTTTCAGCCGCGTCTGTATTTATAATTTCCCGCGTTTTCGCCATAAACTCTAAATTTATGACAAGCTCGTCGTCAAATTTGCTGTAAGCGGCTTCACCGGCAATTATAACGCAGTCGCCCTCTTTTATATTTTTTAATATCCCTCCGACGACTTCGCGCGTATCTATAAGTTTAACGAAAACCGACGCATCATAGTCAGTCAGCTTGATATGCAGGCTCTTTTTGCCGATTCTTCTTATATCTCTCGAATCAATCCCGAATATTTTCCCGGCGGTTATCACAAAATCCTCGCTGTCCACTTTGCTTACGGGCAGGATATCTTCGGGCATGATTTCATTTATTAAATCATGTTTTCCGGAATATACAGGCAGCAACCCTGAGTAATCTATCTTTAAATGCCCGGCGTTTCCGCCGAGATTGTTCACTTTCGCGCGGATTTTTTCCTGTTTAACCTGTTCGGCTTCGGCTTTCGCCGATTCTTCCTCAATTTTAACTGTCCGGGCGGTTTCCTCGCGTTCTTTTTTGACAGCCGTTTCGATGCGCTCAATCTCGCGGCGCGTATTTTCTATGTCCTCCTCGTCGTTCTTATAAAGCGCGGTAATTCCGCCGAGCTCAATCTCCGCCGTGAAATCAAACTCCGATTTTATAATATCTTTTAATAATTTGGTAAACCGCGCCGGGTTCTCAAGATAATCCGCGCCCCCGTGCGCGAGATTTATTTTTATTTTATTGCCCTCAAGCATGACGTAAGAACCGTTTAAAAAACAAGTATTCGCGGAATGTTTTTCAGCTTCCGCGATTACCTCCTGAAAATATTCTTCGCAAAACAAGCTCCTGTCGTACTTCGGGCTTAAAGTCACCCGCGCGAGATTATAAATCCCGCATAATTTTTGCTCTGTCCTATGTAACAAATCTTTCCGCACCAGCTGCCCGAACCTTAAACTCGCCTCTATAATCCGTTTATCCTTGTCCGCCATTATTTTTATATCCCGCGCGCCGTTAAAAATATTTTTTTCAAGCTCCGTCGGTTCATATTTATTAAATATCTCGAAGAACGCGCGCTCTTTTTTTGTTTCAGACGTCATATATTTTTCCCCGTTTAATTATTTATTAAATTATTTACTTCTTCGACCAAAATATTCACGGCTTCGCCCGCCGGTATTTTTTTCACGGCGCCGCCTTTTTTAAAAAATAAAAACTCGTTGACTCCGCCCGCTATGCCAATATCAGCTTCTCTCGCTTCACCCGGACCGTTCACCGCGCAGCCCATGACCGCGACTTTTATCTTTTGATTATCTTTCAGTTTTTTTTCGACCGCAATCAATTTTCTCTCGGCTTCGTTCGCCACGGCGATTACGTCCGTCCGGCACCGCCCGCACGTAGGGCAGCTTATTATATCTATAGATTTATCGTACAGCCCCAGAGCTTTTAAAACGGATATGCCCTCGTAAACTTCAAGAACCGGCGCGGCTGTCAAAGACACGCGTATCGTGTCGCCGACGCCGCGCTGCAAAAGCGAGCCTATGCCTACCGCGTTCTTAATCAGCCCCATGTGAGCCGTCCCCGCTTCAGTAACCCCGATGTGCATCGGATAACTGCACATTTCAGCAATCATCAGGTTAGTTTTAATCATCTGGTCAACGTCAGACGATTTTACTGATATAACTATATCGTCAAAATCATATTTTTCGAGCAATCTAATATTATAAAGTGCGCTTTCCGCAAGGGCTTCGGCGGTAGGCTTGCCGTGTTTCGCCAGTATCTGACGCTCTAAAGACCCGCCGTTCACGCCTATTCTTATGGGTATGCGCTTTGCGGAGCAAACGTCCGCAACCAGCTTAACCCGGTCCTCATCGCCGATATTACCCGGATTTATCCTGATTTTATCGATACCGGCATACGCCGATTCGATGGCGAGCTTATGATTAAAATGTATATCAGCCACAAGCGGCAGAGCATATCTTTTGTCAGCCGCCGCGAGTTCTTTTAATTTTGCGGCGGCTTTCACTCCGTCCATATCAATGACAGCCAGACGCGCAATATCGCAACCGGCAAATTTCAACGCCGCGACCTGCCCTTTCATTTCTTCAAAATTATCAGGGCGCGAGTTTAGCATTGACTGCACCGCGATTTTATTGTCTCCGCCAATCTTTATATTGCCGATTTTTATTTCTTTTGACTTTCTGCGTGTTATCATTTTTTACCTCAAAATAAGCTGCATGACGTCCCTGTACGTCACTATTATCATCAATATTATCAAAATCGCGAATCCGGCTAAATGCACATAGCCTTCATGCTCAGGCTTCAGCGGCTTGCGCCGCACAAATTCTATCAGCAGGAAAACGATGCGCCCGCCGTCCAGCGCCGGCAGCGGCAGCAGGTTCACTATCCCCAGATTTATCGTAATTATAGCTAGCAGGAATAAAAAGCCGCTGCTTCGCGCCCTGTCCTCCGTGGCTTCCCGCGCAGAGTTCCCAATCGCCTGCGTTACCCCGACGGGTCCGGATATCTGCTCGACCCCGAACCTGCCCGTTATCAAATCAAAAAAGGACGACCAGACCATATCAACCGTCGCAAGCGACTGATAAAACGTCTGCCTTATGACCGTGCCTGTGTTTTTCCTGTCAACTTCAGGTCTGAAATCTATAGCCCCGAAAGTAAGCCCTCCCTCTGCTTCAACGGGAAATTTCACGTTCTCTATAATTATTCTCTCGCCGTTACGCAGCACAGTCACCCGCACGGGTTCCGTGCCTTCCCTAATCACAGTATATACTAAATCATGCCAGACATTTATTTTTTTGTTATTTATCCGCAGTATCTGGTCACCCTCCATCAAGCCCGAAATATTAGACGTAGCCATCGAATCGAACCTGTTTATCCTCGTCGAGTGATAGCCAATCTCCGCGCCTGATATTATAACAGCCATGATTATAAAGCCGAGCAGCAGGTTCATAACGGAACCCGAAACTATCATTAAAAATCTTTGCCGTAGCGGCTTCCTGAAAAACGCGTTTGCGCTGTCCGAGTTTTCGTCCTCGCCGACAAGAGTGAGCGAACCGCCGATTGGCACGGCGCGTACCGCGTATACTATGTCCGTCTTTTTACTTTTGTGCGACAGCAGCTTCGGACCCATGCCCACAGCAAACTCTTTAATTTCCGCTTTTATCCACCTCGCCGACATATAATGCCCCAGCTCGTGGATAAAAATCATAAAACTCAAAATTAAGACCGGCACTATAACATTAAAAAAAGCGACGTTCAAAACTGATAAAATGCTCTCCATAACTTTAATTACCTCCCTGAAAATATGGCGCGGCGGCGCGCCCTACAATAAATTTATGCGGATTTTCAAATAAAATGTCCCGTTATGCTTTTAATTGTTTCCTCCGCGCAATTTAATATATCGCCTATACCCGGATTTTTTATATTTTTATGCCGGCTTACGGCTTGCCCGACAATATCAAAAATATCCAAAAATTTTATTTTCCCGCGTAAAAACAAATCGACCGCCGCCTCATTCGCCGCATTCATGACCGCAGGCAAAGTCCCGCCTTCTTTGACCGCGAACCGCGCAAGCTCCGGGAATATATTATTATCAGGCTTCGCGAAACTTAAATTTTTGATTTGCGTCAGGTCAAGCTCTTTCGCGCCGCTTCTCTCTCGTTTATTTTTATTATTAAAAGCAAGCGCGTAGCCTATGCACATTTTCATGTCCGGCACGCTTAACTGCGCTTTCACGGATTTATCTATAAACTGAACAAGCGAGTGCATTATGCTCTCCCTGTGAATCCAGATATCTATATTACCGGGCGCAATATCAAACAGCCAGTGCGCCTCAATAAGCTCCAGCCCTTTGTTCATCATAGTCGCCGAGTCTATGCTTATTTTTTTCCCCATGCTCCAAGTCGGATGCCTAAGCGCGTCCGCAACCGTCGCGCTCTCCAAGTCAGCCCGTGATTTACCGTAAAACGGACCTCCCGACGCCGTCAATATTAATTTTTCCACGCCGCCCATATTCTCGCCCTGAATACACTGCCAAATTGCGCAATGCTCGCTGTCAACAGGCAAAATCCGCGCATTATTTTCACGCGCCGTCCTCATAACAATTTCACCCGCCGCCACAAGCGTTTCTTTGTTCGCCAAGCCTATATTTTTACCCGCCCGAAGCGCGTTAAGCGTCGGCGTCAAGCCAACCTGACCCATCAGCGCGTTTATTATATAATCTGCGCGTCCATGAGCCGCGATAAAATTTATCCCGTCAATGCCGCTTAAAATTTTCACGCCCGTATCTTTGAGCCTGATTTTTAAATCCCGCGCATTATTCTCGTCATATAAAACGCAAAATTCCGGTTTGAACCTGCGCGCCTGATTTTCGATTAAATCTATATTATTATTCGCGCACAGCGCGAAAATTTTATAATCTCCGCCCAATTCCTGAATAACTTCAAGCGACTGCGTGCCGATTGAACCGGTTGAACCGAGTATCACTATATTTATTTTGCCCACCCTCTAAATAATATATTTCATGAACGCCTTCTTGCCTTTTTTAATTATAAATCCGGCTTCTGCCTGTTCTTTCTTAATCCCGTGATTTATATCCGTGATTTTATCCTCGCCGATTAAAACGCCGCCCTGCTCGATAAGCTGACGCGCCTCGCGTTTAGATTTAGCAAGACCGCCCAATACGAGCAAATCCACGACAGTTATAAAGCCGCCGTCAAAATTTTCACCCGTGAGTGCCGTTACCGGCATATTCGCGTCGTCCGCGCCGCCGTAGAATAAAGATTTCGCGGCAGTCTGCGCTTTGTCAGCTTCGTCCGCGCCGTGAATCATTTTCGTCACTTCGTAAGCCAGTTTATCCTTTGCCGCGTTTATATTTTTAGCGTCAGCAAAATTCGCCGCCATTTCTTCGATTTCAGGTACAGGCACATAAGTCATCATCTTTAAATATTTTATGACAAGCGCGTCGTCAGTATTGCGCCAATGCTGGTAAAAATCATACGGACTCGTTAATTCAGGGGCAAGCCATACGGCGTTGCCCGCAGTCTTGCCCATTTTAACGCCGCTTGAATCCGGCAACAGGGCAAACGTCAGAACGTGTGCTTCTTTCTGTTCTTTTCGCCTTATCAAATCCGCCCCCGCAAGCGCGTTCGACCACTGGTCGTCGCCCGCGCATTGCAGCTCGCAGCCATAATCTTTATATAATTTATAAAAATCATAGCCCTGCATTATCATATAATTAAACTCAAGAAAAGACAAGCCTTTCTCAAGCCTCGTTTTTACGCTTTCAGCCGTCAGCATTCTGTTCACGGAAAAATGTGCGCCGATTTCACGCAGCATATCTATATATTTTATTTCGCACAGCCAGTCCGCATTATTTATATATATCGCGCCGGGGATATATTTATCAGCCTGTTTTTTAAAATTCTCTATATATCCGTTTATTTCTTCAAGCGTCAGCATAGGACGCATATCAGTCTTGCCAGTAGGGTCGCCGACCATAGTCGTCCCTCCGCCGAATATCACAATCGCTTTATGCCCCGCGTCCTGAAAATATTTTATAGTCTTAAACTGCATGAAATGCCCGATATGAAGCGAGCTTGCAGTCGCGTCAAACCCTATATAAAACGTGACTTTCCTTTCGTTCAGTATTTTTTCCACCGCTTCTATATTAGTGCACTGCGCGAGAAGTTCGCGCTCTTTAAATTCTTTTATTAAATCCATATTTTTACCTCTCAATTTTTATTTTATTAACTGATTCACTCATCACATGGCATCGCCTCTTTTTTCGTGTGTCCTAACTGTTCTTATTCACCATTTCTTCCGCCGATTTTATAACAGCGTCAGTAATCGTCACCCCGCCCATAATCCGCGCAACTTCCCGTATTCGCTCGGCTTTGTCCAGCTCTTTTATAGTCGTCGCGGAGCGTCCGTCAATCTCATGCTTCTCTATCAAATAATGCGCGTTTGCAAGCGAAGCGATTTGCGCGGAGTGCGTCACGCATATAACCTGCAAATCTTTAGCTATAGACTTGAGCTTTATGCCTACTTTTTCAGCCGTCCCGCCTGATATGCCGGAATCTATCTCGTCAAATACAAGCGCGTCTACTCCGTCCTTTTCGGCGAACACGCTCTTGAGCGCGAGCATAATTCTTGACAGTTCGCCGCCGCTTGCTATCCGCTCCAGCGCTTTCGGAGGTTCGCCCGGATTGGTCGCGATTAAAAATTCAACTGTATCCCCGCCCCTTGAGGCGTACCTTACGCCCCCGTCATTTTCTGTATTTTTATCTATTTTTATTTCAAACAAAACTTTTGACATCTCTAAAAATTTCAGTTCGCCCATTATTTTTTTCTCTAAAACTTTCGCCGCGCTTTTTCTCTTTTTAGTCAGAATATCAGCCGACTCCGCGAGTTTTTTCGTTTCTGCCCCAAGCTCCGCTTTCAGCTTTTCTATTTTCTCGTCCGCGAATATTATATTGTCCAAATCCTCCGTTATCTTCGCCTTATATTTTAAAATCTCGTCGACTGACGCTCCGTACTTAGCTTTAAGTCTGCTGATTTGATACAGCCTTGCCTCAATTCTGTCCAGCCTTTCAGTCGGGTTGCTTAAATCTTCAAATTCCCTCGGAGCCGCATTCACCGCAAGCTCGGCAATATCGGTTATGTCTGAACTGCACTCCTCAAGCCTTTCAATATATTTTTCAGAGTCGGGCAAAAAATCGGCGACATATTTTAACGCCGTGACCGAGCGTTTAATCTGGTCAACCGCAGAGATTCCTTTCTCCGAATAAGCAAGCGAAGCCTGAATAACTTTTACGCTTTTGATAATTTTCTCACTGTTCTGTATATATCTTTTATTTTCTTCAAGTTTTTCTTCTTCGCCCGGTTTTAATCTCGCCCCGTCAATATCGCCGAGCTGATATTTTAATAAATCAATCGTGCGCTGTTTATTCTGTTCGTCCTGCGAAAGCTCGGCTATTTTAGACTTGATTTTATTTACCCGTTCGTATATTAAAGAATACGCCGCGTACTCTGCTCCAAGACCCGCAAAATTATCCAAAAAGATAATATGATTCCCCGGCGAAAGCAAAGTCTGCGAAGCGTGCTGACCGTGAATATTAAACAAATTTCTGGCAAGTTCCCGCAATACCGCCACAGATACGCTCCGCCCGTTCACTTTATTAGTCGACCTGCCGTCGTCATTCACGTCGCGCTGGATTAAAATTTCACTTGAGTCAAAACCAAGCTCTTCTATTTTTTTGCAGGTTTCATCGTCAAACTCCCCGAAAAGAGCCGAAACCATAGCTTTTTTTTCGCCTTCCCTAATCATGTCTTTCGACGGTTTTGCGCCGAGTATCAAATTAAGCGAATTTATAATTATAGATTTACCCGCACCCGTTTCGCCGGTCAGCACAGCAAATCCCTGTTTAAAATCAATATCGATTTTCTGCGCGACGGCGATATTTTCTATATGAAGCGACAACAGCATTTTTTTCACCCTTTTTTATTTTTTAAATTTCTTCAAACAAATCGTCCTCAATTTCTGTAAATCCACTTATTATATCGCATATTTAAATCAAAAGGTCAATCGGGATTTGCTCAATTCCCGACTATTTTCTCCAGCCTTCTCGCGACAATTTCAACCGTTTCTTCCTCCGCGAAAATCAAAAGCATAGTATCGTCCCCTGCGATAGAACCCAAAGCCTCCGGAAAATCAATAGCGTCAATCGCCGCTCCGGCAGCCTGCGCCATGCCTGAATAAGTCTTGACTATAAGCAGATTTTTCGCCGGTTTTATATCCGTGACAGTTTCTTTTAAAATATTAAAAAATTTCGCGCTCGCTTTATCTTCGCTCATGTTGTTCGCAAGCCCGTATTTAAGCTGCCCGTCTTTATTTTTCGACGGGAGCTTCAATAATTTCAGCTCTTTTATATCGCGCGAAATGGTCGCCTGCGTAGCTTCAAATCCGCTTTTTTTTAGTTTATCCGCTAGCTCCTCCTGCGTGAATATCTCATGCGCGGTTATTAATTCCAGTATTTTCGCGTGCCTTTTGTGTTTCATATCAATTCTCCAATATTTTTTCTCGTATCACATCAAAAAATCCGTGCCTTTTTACGCTTATCAGCTTTGCGGTAAACTGCGATTTTTTTACGCGCACAATATCTTTTTCTTCCAGTTTAAAATTTATTCCGTCAATATTCAAATAAACGCCCGAAGTTCTGCTCCGCACTTCCAGAACAGAATCATGCGAAAATATAACGGGTCTGTTTATAAGCGAGTGAGGGCATACCGGCGTAACGCATAAGCATGAAATATTCGGGTCGATAATCGGTCCGCCCGCCGACATCGAATATGCCGTCGAACCTGTCGGCGTGGCTATAATCACGCCGTCCGCCCTGTAATGCGTAATCTTCACGTTGTCGCAGAATAAATCAAGCTCTATTAGTTTCGCAAGACCGCCGTTCGTTATAACCGCATCGTTCAAAGCCGACCCCGCCGGCATAACGCCCGTATCTTTTATTATTTCGACGTCAATCATCATCCTGCTTTCTACTATATAATCCCCCGAAAACAATTTCCCGAATAAATCAAGCTCATACAGTTCAATCTCGTTCATGAAGCCAATCCTGCCAAGATTAACGCCGATTACGGGCTTGTTTAAGCGAGAGGCTTTCGCGGCAATCCGCAGCATTGTTCCGTCGCCGCCTAGCGCGACCATCAAATCGCATGATTTATACAAGTCGTCTTCGCTTATATATTTTAACACGCAATTATTAATTTTTTGTTGATAAACTTCGGATAAAAATATATTTATATCTTTATCCGCGAGATAATCTATTAAATTTTTCGTATGCTCAAAAAACGGGTCTTTTTTCTCGTTCGGTATAACCGCAATATTTTTAAAAATCATAAGTTTTCCAGCTTTTATTATATTTAAATTATTTTATATTTATCCAATTAAACGGAAATATTTCAAATTCTGTTGCTTCATAGATACCAGTTTCATAATTTTCATCAATTCTATGCCAAAATGTTATACTATATAAAATTGCCTTATAGTCAACTGTTCCGCCATCCTCATACGTTAATCTTATTGGAAATAACAGTATTAGTGAAACAACCGCGATAACGATAATTGTTATATCTCTCTTTTTATTCAATATTTTCATCACCTTGACCCTAATATAAATTAGTTGCGTTAATCAAAAAGAAAATTAACAAAACACCCGTCACTCGCTGCGCTTCGTGCCACCCTCATAACTCCCGCAGGTAAAACAGATATTCTGTTTTCATACGCTTTAATCTATTTAGGTATGCCTATTATCATTAAATATTTACT
>Ga0099364_10014089_pt1 | contig 10675 bp, 11 predicted proteins | sample TergutTh196P3_FD_73070 | JGI IMG/M metagenome (GOLD analysis project Ga0099364, IMG submission 73070) | Microcerotermes parvus P3 segment gut microbial communities from Pointe-Noire, Republic of the Congo - Th196 P3 | ecosystem: Host-associated > Arthropoda: Insects > Digestive system > Gut ...
TATCGCTAAAAATGTCCATTACCAGGATATGTTATCTTGTATAAACTTTTGAATTGGTGTAAAGTCTCGTTTTTCAAAAAGCATTACATCCTTGCGTTCGCACACACCATTTGTATTTTTGCGAGCATCACGCCACCATAGATTGCCGTACTCCATTTTGAGTCCATTCCAAAATCGGTTCCAACCTTCACGACGATATGCAATACGAAAATTCACCATGGTAATCGGCACTTGCTGTAAGCCCAAACCTCTGCCTTCTTCGGACGGCTTGCCGAAAATCCAAGGACGAAATTCAGTATCACAAGATACGTCGGCAAATAATAATGTACCGGCTGGTGCTGCAAGTCTACGTTCTTCATCATCAGTGTCAACAAATGGATTATTTTTTCCAGTGATGTCTGCAAGTATTTTTCTCGAATAATCGTCGCCAAAGTAGGGGAACAGTTCGATGTCCTCTTCATTCACTGCCCCTATATAATCCTGGGCCTAAATCATGTTCGGCATTGTGCAATGCTCTCAGTGTTGCTATTTCTCTTTGTATATCGAACACTAATGCACTTTCTTCTTCTGAGCGTTCTTCTTTGCTTAACAGATCCTTTAATGCTTTATCTAGTGTTTCAGGAATCTTAAAAGGCGGAATAGGCATTGCCATATCACACCATTCCGGCAAGCAGCCGGGATATTTTGGATTCATATAAAAGGCAACTTGATACTGTATGTCTGCCGTCATCACTCGCCGGGAATACTTCTGCGTCGGCAGTGCCATGAACTCTGGTGCCGTATTGTATTGTGCATCGCCTATTTTCGATTGGTCTTTCCAAAACAAAGTACCTACTTGAATATATTCTTGTTCGAGTTTCGGTGTCCATCGGCATTTGATTCGAGAGTAGTGCAGAGGGTCATTGGAGTACCTAATATGCAGGTGTGTGGTGCCCCAATGGAGAATATGAGGGTTATCATCATTCCTATAATAATCGCCGGCGGGAGTAACAGTAATCGAATCAACCCAAAGCATCGGGTATTCTACACCATTCACTACATCGATGAATTGCGGATGTGGAGCACCGAGGTAAGTGCGGCCATTTTGGTGTTTTTGCAAACCAAGTAGTCCGTGAACTGCACGCCAGGTATTGATGTTTGTTATCCGCAATTCTGCCGTACTACTGAATTCCAGAGTTTTTGAGTCAATCTGTAAACTGGTCTGACCTTGAAGTTCGAGGGCATCATGGCCGGGGATCCATGGCAAAAATGAAGCAGACATGCAGTAAGTATGCCATCATTTTAAGGTTGTGTCAAAAAGAAGGATTTGGCCCGATTATCGTTATAACCGACACAACCGGCCTCCATTTTGGCCTTTTTTCTGAAATTTCGCCAGAGAATGCTGGAAACGTGTGTGGATTGGTGGTAGAGTCAGGGGCATATTCACAGATGCTACAGGTTTTTCGCTCTTGACACGGTCAAAATTCTATGAAATGTCAAAATAATTCAAAGCATTTGCCGGAATTAGCCATCACCAAAGATATGTTTGCAACAGAATGGATTGGGGGTGTCGATACCGAAAAACTCGAAAAACTAATTTTGTCGGCAAAAAAATCTGCCGTTAGTTCCTTCTTTAGCAAACTGGACGGCGACGATTTGCCGCAAGCACCGCAACTTGCAGACGCTTGCAGCAAAATGACGAAAGAATTGCAGTTGCAAATTGTCTCCAATGAATTGCTAGAAACACTCAATCGCAACTCGGCTCTTGAAGCACAAACGAGTGATTATATTGCCATTCATACAGCCTCATTGTTGCCTCCTGTGATAGTGCCGGAGCCACTTTCTGTGCAAGCGATATTAAGAACGATACCACTTTGCCTCAATGCCGCACTGGGAGCAGGTGTCGGTTTTTATCTCGGTGGCTTAATGGTTCGTCTTCTCGCATTGCCTACCGAATCTGGGATGATAGTCGGAGCACCCATCGGTGCATTTCTCATGATTTGGCTTTCTATGTATGTGGCGAACAATCCGGCTGTCCGTAAATTGCTATTAGCATCTTTGGGGATTGTTGCTTTCGCTGATACTGCTGGACAAATTGTGAAAAATTTTGTTCCTTTGCCCTTTGTTAAAAAGTCCAGGTTCGCTTTTCTTGGACGCTTGGCAGGGTATGCTGTTGCCGCTTGGATCATTTGGCTACTGAAACCCAAACCTTCTTTCGATGGCCGCCATTACAGGCAAGAAGTTGAAACTATTGCCGAACAATGGCTCCGTTCCGCTGTTTCCGTAATTGCAATTTTGATGTACCGCTCTCAACAGGCAGATGCCGCCGGTTCAAATAAGAATGACAAAACGGAAAAAAATATGGCAACCCTTGCTGAAATCACGGCAAATATTCTCCGGCAACCGGAAAACGACCGGGACATTCTGCTTTGGGAACTTGTCCAAGCGTTCAAAAACTTCGGCTATGAAATGCCTGATACCGAAGCACAAGATGAAAAAGAAACTATTTTTCAATGGCAAGATTCTAACAATGAACGCTACGAAACGTTTGGGTTCATCGAATCGGGAGACCGCGTCAGAGTTGAAAAGTCCCCCATTATTCAAGACGGAAACGTTATAAAAAAGGGACTTGTAAAAAAAGCAAGGAATTGAAACTGATTACTATCACTCGTATCCTTAACACCGCTTTTTAAAAGACATCATGAAACGAGTTATTGCTATCGACTTTGGGACAACCCACACTTACATTTCAACATGCACGACGGAATCGTTGAATCCGACGTGCGTTCAACTGCACGGCGATGCTAATGGAATCGATACCACTATTCTGTACAGCAACAAGAGGGAACCGGTTATCGGAAAAAGAGCGACCAATGAATTTGGCGATGCGTTTGATGAAGAACGCAAACGATATGAATACCGATTCGAGTCTCACTTCAAACCGGACATTCTGGCAAGCGAAAAGGCAAGACGTTGTACGGTCGAATTTTTGAGTGCCATACTACGAGATGCGAAAAACGAAGGAATTCAACTTGCTCCTGAAACTGCCAAGGTAATTATCTCTGTCCCCAGCGAAGCGGCAAAGGAATACAGACTGATAATGCAACAACTCGCCCAAGAAGCCGGTTTCGGAACTGTCGAGTTAATCGACGAACCGATTGGGGCATTGTTTGACGAAGTGGGGCGAGGTTACCTTCCACTCGAAGCAATCAGAGCCGGATTACTCGTGATCGATTTCGGCGGAGGAACTTGTGATTTTGCCTTTATGCAACAGGGCAAAGTGGTACATTCATGGGGAGAGATGGGGCTTGGCGGAAGATTATTCGACGACATGTTTTACCAATGGTTTCTCGATTTGCGTCCCGGCAAAAAAGAGGAAATAGAGAAAGATGGGAGCGATTTTTATGCGCGAACCTGCCTTTGCAGGGAGTTGAAAGAAAAATTTTCTGATGCGATGCGTCACGACAGAACGACATCTTTCAAGGCAAAGGTAGGCGAGTATGGACGTGTGGAAGGGCTGACTTGGGATGAGTTTATCAGACGCAGTAAATCTTATACACCATCGGAGTCATTTATTCGCTTCCAAAAGAAAGCCGGTCTCACGATTTCACCAACATTGCAAAGCGGCTCTATCGACCTAATTTACTGGTTCAAAAAGTCGCTTGTCGAAGGACTCCGTTCTGCCGGAATTACTCGAAAAGGTATTCATGCTATCTCGCTTGCAGGGGGAAGCAGCAAGTGGTCTTTCGTCAAAGATAGTTGTCTTGAAAACCTTAAAGTTGACGAGTCGATCATTTCCCAAAATCCGAATCCTTACGCCGCCATTTCAGAAGGTGTGGCGGTCTATCCTGCTCTGAAGAAGAAAATAGATGCCCAAAGGGAAGATTTGAAAGCAAATCGTGAATCATTTTTCAAAGAAAAAATTGCTTCCTCGATTCACAGTGACTTAAGGGCTTGTGGCAAGAATATCGTCGAGGATATTAACCGCAATCTTTTCCTTGAGAAAATCAAACCGCGCCTTGTTGCATTTCGGGACAACGGGGGAAAAATTTCTGAATTGAAAAGCAATATCGCGGCGGACGTTTCGGTGTACGAACCGGCGTTGTCGTCGAAAATCGAGGAAATTTATCAACTCCGTATCGCCAACGTTTATCAGACTGCTTTTGAGAAGATTCGGACTTGGTTCAAGGAAAAAGGTTTGAAGTTGGGTGAGTCGGAAAGTATGTCGATGGGAGAGCAAGGAGGCGTTGAGATTTGTGAAAGCAATTTTGACACAGGAGTAGCGGAAAGTATCGGGGAGATCGTTGCTGGCATTGCTGTAATAATTGGTGGGTTTATTGCGGGGTATCTTGGAGCAGGACTGTTGGCAACAGGTCCCATCGGCTGGTTGATTGGAATCATTGCCTTAGGGGTTGGAGGTGCTCTAGCTTTTGCGTATGGTGCTGATATGGCAAGCAAAATGGCAGAAGATTTGCATATCCCAGGTACGGCTCTTTATTTCGTACTAACGGACGCAAAAATCGAGGAGTGCCGAAAACGAATGGCACAAGAAATTACGGCACAGTTGAATGAAAAGAATGACTCTATCGTGGAAAACATTTGGGATCATTTGGACGATGTGATTCTACGTGAGATTGATAAATTGAGCGAATTGAACGTCTAGGTGCGTTGAGCACTCCCCTTCTCTACTTCCTCGGTAGATTCCTCACGCCCGTTCCTCGGTGATTCCACCGCTTTTTTGCTTTTCCCATGCGGAATCCCATGCAAACGGGGCGGATTCGGGCGGTTTTTCATCGACAGGGGGTATTTCTTTTGCCGAAAAACCTGTTAGACTGGCGGGGGCTGGCACGGATGCCGATTAAGGGATGCATAAGGAAGCACCACCGTACAGCACTCCTTACCCCGTCAAGACCGCCATGACCGACACCATCGAAGAAAAAGAGGCGTTAGCCGCCTTTGGAATCAAAAGGTTCAATTCCGAAAAATTTGAGAATTCAGACGAAGACTCCCTCTTCGTGCGTTCTCCAGTGAGATCAAACAAAAAAGACCTTGCCTTCGCTGCGTTTTGTGATGCAATTTCTATCGAGGATGCTCTGCCGCAACAGTACAAGGAAGGTGAGTAACCACCGCAAGCGGCGGCAGTTCGCCGTATAACGATGTCCGGCTTAAAACAGTAAAAAAATGAACAAAGATTGGCAAGACGTAACGAAAGAAAAAATTGAAGCAAGAAAAAATTTTATCACTGAGTGGTTTCCTGAATGGAAAAAGACCTTTTGCTCTGAAATGGGACGGCGGGATCGTCGTTTTCTGGAATTGGAAGATAAAATTGTCTGGCGTATAGAGGACAGTATGGAATATACCCCTATGCGTTTGTGTACCTTGTACTTTCATTATTACAGACCACGAGCGAAGTATCTGATGGAAGACCCCGAAAAACTGTTGGACAGGCACAAAATTGTTGCATTGACGCAACAGATGATTCTGGAACATTTTCCTGTTACCTATTCTATGGAAAAACAATTTAGTCGATTAGACGACATGGCGATTCCCAAAAGTGTCCGATTGCTGAATGTTTCTTTTGCCTATCATTTCGCATTAGAATTTCTTCGGGCTTGGAACAAGGAAAAGCACGAAAAGAAATTGGACTTGCCCTTTGATTCTGATGCTCTATTTGAATGTTTGGAGAACACCGAATTTGCGAGAGAACATCAAAAACTTCTGGCACTGGACTGGGATTCCACTTTTCCAACCCCCCTGATTTCCCAACTCTGGTATTCTTTGGAGCAATGGGGTCTGACACACATGCGGAAATAATCATAATCCTCAACCCTACCGCACCATCGGAAACCCTCCCGCCGTCGCCTTACCGCCCTTCGGCGAAACGAAATATCCGCCCCGCTCTTGACGCAACGCAATCGCATCCTGAATCTCCGCCTCCCGCATAATCCCCACTTGGTTAAGCCCTTCACTGTCCTCATGACTCACGCACAAATAGCCGAGTCCATCCGACATGTGCGTCAGTTCTGGATTCTTTTTATCCTGCGTCCGCTCTCCTTCTTTCCACGTAATAGAATACAAGTCTTTGATAAGATACTTGCACTTCGGAGCAATCATCATGCGGATGTAATTGTCGGCAGTCCGTAGAAAACTATTGACCCGCTCAATGCGATAGACGACCGAAGGATTGGAACGAGGAAAAATCACTTTCATCGGTATCCGCTTTTCGGCTTCGATGGCAATGTAATCGGAAATGTCCGCCGACGTTTGCCGCTGTCGCCCCGCCGCATCGCCATAAGCAATGTAACGCTTTGCCATCCCGCCGAACCGGGCAACCAACGTGTCTAACGCAGTACGAGTATTCGCATTGGAAAGCCGAACCTCGTCGAACACATAAAACACACCGTCTTTGTATTGGGCAACCACAACAGAATACCAGTCGACGTTGAAGTCAAAGCCGAACAGAATCGGAATCGCCGGATCGACTTTATACTCATCGATCATGATATTATCGTCGGCAAAGGCATAATAGCATCCGCCGGTGTAAGACGACCACTTGCCCAACGCCTGCTCCCGAAAGCCCTTTTTATCAAGCGTCGTCCGCATGATTTCACGGAACTCTTTGTTGCCGTAAGACCAATGAATGTAGGCGAACTGGTCATCATATTCGGAGAGCAACCGATACTTTTCACAGGCTTCTTTGAAGTTTTGTCCGCCGACTCCGTTGGACTTCGGCACACCGACCCGCCAGCACCATGAGTCATCGACTTGCGACAAGGCAGGTAAGACCGACAACTCATACAAGCCGGGCAGTTGGTCGGAACATTCGTCAATAATCGCACCGGCAATACTGATACCTTCGATTCGCTCCCGCCTTTCGCCCGACTCCAGAGTGAGAATTGAACCGTTCTTGAAATAAAAAGCGAGTTCCGATTTTCTGATGGCGGCGACTTCCGATGCGAGCGGTTTGAGCATTTCGACCATTCTATCCCAGCAGACTTTTCGGGCTTGGTTGACGGTCGGCAGGACGTAGATGTACCGTCCACGTTTTTGCAAAGCAGCGAGAATGATTTTACGAAAGCAGAGGAGCGACTTGCCGGATTGTCGGGGAGCGACGACGCAGACGAATCTAGCGGCGGTGTTCCAGAGTTCCGCCTGCTTGGGAACGTAGTCGAGCGGGAGCCAGTCTTTCAGGTCGGGAGGCTTCATTGAACGGTAGTATAGCGGAAACGGCGGAGTTGGGGAAATTGCGGCGCAATACTATTCAATCGCTGATAATGACAGTAGAAGAAAGACCATTCCAAATAATGTTCCATTGCGACATGATGTCTCGTCCAATAAGCATACCGAAGTTCTGCGGCTTTAACTGGTTTTCCGTTTCAAAAGACAAGCCAAGATTACAGGAACCGACACGTAAATTACGAAACGGCGATAACTTCGTATTGACGAAACTGACATCAACTGCAAAATCCGGCATCGTTTGCAATCCCGCCGCCGTCCGGCTTTCCGACTTCCCCACTGCCAATAGATTGAGATGCTTGGCAAGTTCTATGTCTATTGCCGTTGTGCTTGCCCCCGTATCTAAATGTGCCATTACAATCACCGAAGCAAGTGGACGATTCAAAGGCGGCTTTCTGAATTCACTTGCGGTGGTCAACTCCACAAGCATATTGAATCCCAACTGGCGCAACGTCAGCGGCGAATGATTTATCGCAACAAACGTGCCTTCAGGCAGAGGCGGATTCGTCTTGAAATCAACTGCATGCTGTGTAAATATCGCCATCGTTTATGCCAGTGCGGGTGAAAGAAAATTAACCGTATCATTTTCGGACAAGATTTGCTGGATGATATATTCCCCAACACTGAACGTTCCCACCGCAGTGCTTAAAGCGGTCTCAAAGGAATCGTAAAGTCCTTTGATTTCTTTATTTGAAATGACGGCAAATTTCGATTTATACAGAGGATTCTCGACCCATTTTTCAACGTTTTCATTGAAAAAAGCAATATCTTGCTGCTGTTTTTCTGTCCAAAACCCGGTCATTGCCCTGCCCTCTGCTTCCAGTACCTCCCAGATTATCGGCAATTTCGACAGAAAAATCAAGAGCATTTTTGGGGGAAGCGATTCCCTCACCTTGCCTCGCTTGCAATAAGGCGGCTTTCCCTACTCGTCAAACACAATCTTCCTCACATTCCGGTGCGTCTGTTTGTATATCTGATGCCACTGTGCGAATTCAAACATTTCGTCCATGCTCTTCCGCAGACTTCGGGCTTGAGCGAGAATAGCGTCCCGCCGTGTTTTCAACTGTTTCGTCTTCGGATCAACCCGAAGCGGTGCCGATGTCAATGAAAAATTACTCGCCTCTTTCACTTCGTCAGCGACCGAGCGCACCTTCTTTTCGCCGGACATAATATCCTTGACATCCTGCTCTGTGCCTTCGTTGACAATTTTAGCGGCGTGATGCACCAGCCGCTCGGACACATTCATCTGCTTGGCAACGTTAGCAACGGTAATCTTTTTCTGCCGCTCTTGCTCTTGCCGATGCAATTCCAGAATCGTCGCCGCCACCATCGCTCGTTGCGATTCGGAAAGATGTCGCCGGCAGAGATTATGGCTTATCACAAAGGCAAGCGGATCGTCGCCGGTGAACTTCACATACTCCGGCTCTATGTTTAGCATCTGGCAAGCAAGATAACGATTGCGTCCGTCGAGAATTTTGCCTTCATAAAGAGTGATGGGCGTTTTCAAACCATTCTCCCTAATATCGGCGACAAGCAGTTGCAATTCCTCGTCCGAACAGCGAGGAAAAATACAACACAATGCATGAAAATCGTAGTGCGAAATCATCCTTAAAATCAACCTTTTGCATGGGAAACTGCATGGGATTTCCGAAACCATGCCGAATTCCCCGTGTTTTTCGCATTCCTAATATACTTCAATAGTATATTCGGGTTAAATCGCCGTATTAGCGAACGTTGCTAATAGCGAAGTCAAAGGGGCCTCCGTGTCAACCTTTGATGCATGATATTGTATCATATTATCACTGCCGTTGCAATCGGTAGCAATATCTTCCAAGCAATCGAACAGACTCGCATACCGGTCTATGTCCGGGTCAAAATCACAGTCCCACTTCTCTTTGTCGTACTGTTCATTCTCCCGACATCGCAAATGGGGACATCTCAAACAAGTCTGTCCCCACTTCGCACACACAGGCGGCAGTTCAAAGCAATAGCCACGCAACTGATACCGCAGCATGTTCCGGGTCTTTTGCCTGTTCTCTACGTCATGCGAGTCCGACACTTCATAAGCGGCAAAGCGTTCCTCGATATATTGCTCATGCCTAGCATGTCTTTCACCTCTCGGTCGATACTTACGTCCCATTGTTATTCCTCTTCCTCTTCGTACTCATTTTCGCAAATAACACCAACGGGCGGCACCATCGGCACGGTACATCGCAACAGTGCGAGCAGTTCTCCCGCTCCCGACGCTTTTGTTTCCTTTGTGTGTATTTCCCGAAGATGCCGCTCTGCCGCTATCAAATCCTTCGGTACGGTTTGCGGCGATTCGATGATACCGTACAATTTTGCCGACACATTGAGCCGGTGTACCGCTTGCCCACGTTTCAAGCATTGCTCCACATCTTCGTCGGCGACTTTTTCATAGCCCGGCAAAATGGTACGGACATCGTCGAGGTCGAGTCCCAGCGAACCCGCCAGCGTCAACGCCTCGCTAATAGCCGCATCCAACTTTGCCGTCTTTTTTGCCGCCATGTTCACGCCTCCTCAATTTTCTCCGCCGCCTTTGCCTGTGCTAATCGACGGCGACGAGGAACAGTGCCGTTGCTATTCGCACCAACACGTTCACTGTTGTACTGCTGACGTACAATCTTCAACAACTTACGAATGTTGGTAAAGCCGGTGTGCATCTGTTTTTTCTCGAACGCCTCGACATTTTCTGCTGTCAGAAATTCTAACATTTTTGCCCGGACGGCATCATCGGTACTATACTCTGCAATGTTCATGGCAATCGCCCGAAGCCGCAGAGTATATTCCATTTTCACGTCCCAGTACAAAACGTTGAACGGATGCTCCTCGTCCTCAAAAATTTCCGCCGCCTCTGACTGCCGGAAACCAAGAGCAGTGGCAACCTCGACGAGAGAGCAACCCTGCCGGGCAAGGTCGGCGACTTTTTTCCTTTGTGTAGAAGTGAGTGTGCGATTTTCCACAGTTATTCACATTTCGACTGTTTTGGCACAGTTTTCGCAAAAACGAATTCGACTGTGCGTCGGGAGAATTTTTAGGCTCTGCCTCTGTGAGTGTATGCAGGAAGAGGAAAATTGTCAAAGGCCAAGTATCGCAAAACTGCCCAAAACTTGCTGAAAGCGGTCGATTTTTGTTATATTTTGCCTATTTTTGGCTTAAAATTGGCGACAAACGGCGGAAATGCGGTTTTGCTTTACTGCGATAAATTGGCTTTTTGTGTTAAGATGGGTAGTTTATGGGACGGCTGGTCGGCTTTTGGACACTTTTTGGTCAGACTTGTCTTTGCAAGTCGTTTTGTATCAATGGTTTACAAAAAGTGTCCCAAGAGTCCCACGATTCCCGCATGGTATACGTACATGTGAACGTTTTTGGATGAAAAAAATGAATTTAAAATTTAGAAATTTTGTGCGGTCGGGAAAAATCACACGTAAGTCCTCGG
>Ga0099364_10014090_pt1 | contig 10674 bp, 6 predicted proteins | sample TergutTh196P3_FD_73070 | JGI IMG/M metagenome (GOLD analysis project Ga0099364, IMG submission 73070) | Microcerotermes parvus P3 segment gut microbial communities from Pointe-Noire, Republic of the Congo - Th196 P3 | ecosystem: Host-associated > Arthropoda: Insects > Digestive system > Gut ...
TTCTCTATGGCTGACTTTAAGCGGCGGTAGTTCCCGTGGGAGTCTGATATGACTGTTATTTTCATCACAATCCCCCAAACAACAATCGCTCGGCATTCCGAAACAGAATCATTTCACGCTCATCATCGCTGATTTCCAGAGCGTCAATCAGGCGGCGTTCCAACAGCGGTGTACTCCACGGAATATCGCTTCCAAACAGGATTTTACCGTAACCGTGAGCTTTCACAATCCGATTCGCAATCGGCAACGGAATGCGACTAAAACAAAACGACGTGTCGAAATAAACGTCTTTGCCCACTAAGTATTTTTCCACCTGCAACCACTCCATGTAACCGCCCATGTGAGCCAAAACCACAGGCGACTTGAGGACTTTCAACGTCTCGACAAACCGCCCTGCAAACGCTCTGCCGCTGACGGCGAAACCGTTGTCCATTCCTGCGTGAAAGACGGTAATCATACCGAGTTTCGTGAGCGTTTCGTACAGCGGTGTGAGTTTGTCATCATCGACAAAAAAGTCTTGATATTCGGGGTGGAGTTTGACTCCTTTGATTCCGCTTTCGTGAAGTCTGTGCAACTCTTCAATTGCCCTCTCCGAATGCGGGTACACCGAGCCAAACGAAGCGAGCTTGCCTTTGTAGTCGTTCACCGAAATTGCAAAATCGTTGACGTTCTTCATCTGCTTTTCGTTAGTTGCGAGGTTGATGACAACCGAAGTAGTGACCCCGCTCTCGTCCATTATGCGAATCAGGTCGTCCCTTGTCCCTGCCGAATGTATTAGCATATTTCCGCTTGTTTTCGCAAGGTGGAAAGTCGCTCTTTCTGCGAGGTTTTCTGGGAATATATGCGTGTGAAAGTCGAGCATTTTTCACCTCACTGCACAATTTTTGTACTTCTTACCGCTACCGCAGGGGCAGGGTTCGTTAGACTTTGCTGTGTTCTCGTTAAACCGTTGTTCCTTCTTTTATTTTGGGTTCTTGTGGCTCATCAGCAGATTGTGTGTCATCAGCAACTTCATTCTCTATTTCAAAAGCCTTTCTAAACTTGCCTTCAATTTTACCGCGTACAACATCACGATTAAAGTCCGGTGGTGTTGGTTTGAACACACCATCTTTTTGCAACTCGTAATTTTTAATCTGAAATTCACGTAAAGATTGAATATCCACTTCCCCGATAAGCAACGTGGAATTAGCTCCACCCTTGACCGCAAGAATGTTTCGTTTTTCTGTCTTTGCAGGCTGAGTTATTCGACTATCCCCATATTCAGAGGTGTTGACTTGAACGCAATAACAATGCATATCGCGAGCCAGCGAATCTATAATGTTACCGAAGTAATTTGTGTCTTTGTTCCACTCCACCGCAACAATCATATCCGCCAACGACATGAATTCCGCACGGTCTTTAATGTTTGTGAGTTCATAACAACAATACACAGGGAAATAACAATCTTTCCAACAATAAAGCGGACGTTGTTCATTGGATTCAACCGCTTTATAACCATACCCCTCAATAACTCGTTCCTCGTCTGGTGAATAATGCTTTTTAAGTTGAAAGAAAACCGCCGCTGTTGGAATTGTGTTGCGATACTTAAATGGTAGAATAACCGCCGTGAAATTATAAACATTCTTGCCAACAACGATATGTTCAACTCCTGTGATAATCGCAATTCCCTCACGTGAGGCTTTTGATGACAAAGGGCGAATCCATTCAATCGGAACATAACACTCAGGCAAAACAAGCATGTCAGCCTTTTCTTTAATGGCAACATTCACTAAATCCGATAGTGCTTTGTATCGTGAATGTTTTCTGTTTTGCACTCCGTTTTTCAAAATTTTTTCTAAATCGCTATAATCACTTACATTTACATTAGCGACAGCGATTTTTAGTTTGTTTGATTTCATATCTGAAACAAATATTACGTCATGGTTAGGTTTCCCGAATTCGCTGAAAAGCCCGTTAAATTCACTCATGTCGATATTCCTCGAGTCGAACAGTTCCTTCTGCTCTATACTGAACGATGTACAACCTCCAAACAAATCTGATGGTTTCAATACATTTTGGGAAATGCGATTTACATTTGATAATGAAGATATTTCAATCGCATCTTTAAACTCTTGATTAAAAATCTCACTCCAAATATAATTACTCAATGCGGACTGACTGCGTTCACAACAGACTGCGTGAAGTAAAGAAGACATTGCAATATCTTGAGCTTGTTGAAAAAATGGCAAAAACTCATTCCGAGTGAGTTTGGCTTTGGTAAGAGTTTCGTAACTCTTTTTGGATAAGCACGTAAAAACCTCATTGAAGTTGGTTAAATTAAAATTATCGTTTTCACAAAAATAATCACAAAAGGTCGTAGGAATAACCATTACATATTTGTTAACCATGTGCGTTTTGAGATAGGCTTTTCGCAACTCAAATTTGATAGCAACTTTCACATTTTTGGTGATTTCGGTGAACGCAACGCCCCAAATTAACGAAAGAACCCTGTTAAATACTGATGTTAAGTGAGTGTTTAAACTTGTTTTTATTTCTTCCAAAACACAGTTTTCTAACTCTTGACCAACCTTAATAGAATTAATAGCTTTTGTTACTTTATTGGCGAACTTGGCAAACCCTTTGTAGTCTTTGTCGGTTATAAAAATCTCGAAAATCCGCTCCCAAATTGTATAATTGCCAATTAACTCGCTATTATTGAACATCTTAGAAATCGTTGTTGTAAATTCTCTGAGTTTTACATCATCAACTAAGCCGCTTACAACTCGATAACGACCGAGAAATTTCGACAACTCATATTTATCCACGACGACATCTTTGACACCACGCAACTTGTTAATCGTCTCATCATTTTCAATGCGATAAAAATCACTGAAGTCATCTTGTGTGAAGGCATCTCCAATCTGTGGCATAAATCGAAATTCACTTATATTCTCGTAAATTTCTTTTTTGAATTTGTAGATAAGTGCAGCCGAATTGTTGTCGGAGAATAAGGTGTAGATGCGTGTTTTTCTCGCTTGGAATTCAAACACGCTACTTTCTGATAAGCAGAATGGTTCTGCCACTCTGTACTCTTTTTCTCCTACAACGTTTGCTTCTTCAAAAGATAATTGCCCAATTTTATCACCTTTTCTTTTAGCGAAATGTAAAGCCTTTTCTCTTCGCTTTTCCCCAAGAAAATACTCGATTACAGTTTCCCTATTTAACGTGCCTTGATGAGCTTTTTTATAAATTTCGCTATCTTTCTCGAGCTTATCGACAATTATTATGTCATCCACGTATCTCCCGTAATAAGAGGGATTCCAAAAGTCAAGTATGCCTTGGTCAAACTTTTCTAAACACCAATTTGCAAGCACGGCAGATGGTAAAAATCCTATTGGCAAAGCAATGCCACTGGTTTCATTTGTTTTCTCGCTTAAAACTTCCGTGTATTTTTCAAGAATTAAAAACACGGCATTATGAAGTGATTTTCTCTCTTTACTTTCATTTTCTGCAATAGCAACAAAAGTTTCTTGGGTAATGCCAGTTTTGTAATAAAACCTTTTCAAATCAAGTGTTAAAATTAGAGCATCGTGCTTTTTATTGAGCAATTCCTCGGCACATTCAAGACCATTGTCTCTCCACTTTTGATATTGGGCAAAGTATGGTTCAAATAACGCAGGAGATGAATCGATAATCTCACCATCTTCATCCCAAATCAAATCTTTACGCAGTTTGTTTCCATGCGAATTCTTAAAACAACGGTCATCCATTGATTTTCCAAATTCTAAAATCCAAAGAATACCTAAAATATGCCCACGAACATCCATATCAATGAAATGCTGACATTCCTCGACTTGGGCTTCTTTTTTCGGCGTTCCAACATTTATTACTAATTCCGATTCATTCAGCTGACTGCACATTTTCTTGGGAAAAGTCAGCACTTTGAGCGAATCAAGAATTTCCCTCATCAAATCTGAATCGTCACCTAACACGCTCTGGTCATATGCTTCGGCGATTTTGCCCAGTTCATCTTTAAAAGGTTTTTCGGTATCCGATTCAAAGCTAACCACCTTATCACGCAGTGCCAAAGCGGTCTTATCAAAGTAAACGCTTGCTTTCAATTTTCTGAAAGCGATTTCAATTTTCTGTTTTGTAGTCATTTAACCTCCCTCCCACAACACCCAACAACTCCTCAACCCTCGCCACAATCCGCTCTTGCTCTGCAAACGGCGGAAGTACAATAATAGTATTTGCAATATCACGAATAACCCAGTTTTTATTGCCAACTCCACGAGTGTTTTCAGTGCATTGAACACTCACAAGAGGCGACTGTATCAAGTACATTAGGTATTTATCTAAAAGCAAATTTGGATTAAACTTCAAAAGGGCAACACTCACAAACAAACTGAATTCCCTGTCAGTATCAACAATGACTGGTATGCCTGTTGTTCCGACTTTTGTGAGCAGAATATCACCTTTTTGAGGGTTGCAACGCTTAAACAGTTCCTCATGCTCCTCTTGTGATACAAATTTGGTATTATCGAAATTCAATTTACCGTTGCTCATATCTTTTACCGATAAAAACGGCACACCACTCGGAGTGTACTTAGGAGTGTAATGTGTTCCGTCCGTGAGTTTTAATAAAACCTCCCCCAACCTACACCAAACCCATCCGCACGGCAAATCAAACGGAATCTCCTCTGCAGAAACAGGCGGAAGCGACTTGCTCTTTTTGATTTTCCCCTCCTTGACAAGCCGCTCACGTTCCGCACAAATCCGCTCCAACAGAACGCTTGCTGGTTCATCAGACTCGCATTGCTCCACCAACTTACCTTGCACTGCCGCCTGTAGTATGGACTTCTTCAACTGCACAGGGAATGCGGCAGTGAGTGCGGTCAGCTGCTTTTCGGCGATGTCGTAGTCGGCGATATGCGGGAGCAGTTCTTCTATTTTAGCGACAATGCGGTGTTGCTCTGCGAGTGGTGGGAGGGGAGTAAGAGCATTTCTGCCATCCTGTGTTCCAAGTCTTGGCATTTTGACACCATATGAGCATTGATTGGCATAGTCAACAAAAAGCGGACTCATCAAAAATACCTGTGCATAACGATTATAAACCTCTCCGAAATCAAGCGGGAGTATTTCAGAAGTGCAATATCCGTTTTCATCAGCAATAATCACTTTGTTTAAATAAGGGCGTAACTTGCTGTATAAAACTTGTCCTTTGAAGAAACAATGCTTTGTGCTAACTGATTTAGTGTCTTTTTTTAACTTTCGTTGCAATAATATTCCGCTGTCTTTCTCAATGTCTTCTAAATCTAACAACCATTCGTTAGGGTTTATGTCATTGGCATCTTTGTTTTGGCACTCACCCAAATTACAAATCTCCCCCAACCGACACCACTCCCATCCACTCGGCAAATCGAACGGAATCTCCTCCACTGAAGCGGGCGGCAATGGCTTGCTCTTCTTGATTTTCCCTGCTTTGACAAGCTGTGCTTTTTCCGCACGAATCCGCTCCAACAGTACGCTTGCGGGTTCATCAGACCCGCACTGCGGGACGAGTTTTCCCTGCACGGCGAGTTGCAGAATCGAGTTCTTAAGTTGCTGTGCGGTCATTCGCTCACCTCCGAATTATCACTCGCAGTTATAATAAACTTGTCAAAATCGCTTTGAAACAGCCTGTCTTGCACAATGCGGTATTTTTCAAACTCGGTTTCGGCGTGTTGCTTTGCAATTTCGGCAGTAACTTTCCCTGCATCGCTTAAAATACCTTGTTCTGTTCCTTCAAGAAAACGGTTCAACCGCACTTCCCAATCCGCCATAGTCATCGGAATTTTCCGTTCTGCCTGTAATTCTGCAATGTCAAGATATGCGTTGACGAGACGTTCCAACTGCTTAATTTCAAATTCACTCAGATAATTTTTCGCAACAGAAACATCGAATTTCTGAATCTTGCCTTTTGGAGCATCTTTCCAAGTGGTCAAGCCCATGTGTGTTTTCTCGGCATCGGCACGTTCTACAATAAGCTCGGCGGCGGTATGGGCGTGGATTGCCCAATGTAGCTTATTTTGCACGGTTGCAAAAAAGCGTTTTGTTGCAGTTGCGGTTACATCATAATCAATAGAAGTAGCGTAAATATCGGTGATTTTCTGATAGAACTTCCTCTCTGAAAGCCGTATTTCACGAATACGTTGCAACTGCTCTTCAAAGTATTCATTCGTCAAAACGTGTCCCGATTTCAAGCGTTCATCGTCCATGACATAGGCTTTAATCGTGTATTCTTCGATAATGTTTGTCGCCCATTTACGAAATTGCACAGCTTTTTCGGAATTAACCTTGTACCCCACGGCGATAATCGCTTTGAGGTTATAATGCTTTGTGTTGTAGGGCTTACCGTCACTCGCAGTTATTCGAAAATCTCGAATAACTGCATTTTCATCAATTTCGTTATCATTAAATGCTTTTTTCAGATGATAATTGATAGTGTGTGTTTCAACATCGTATAAAACGCCCATCATTTTTTGCGATAGCCACACGTTTTCATCGGCATAAACAGCTTCAACGCCGCCCTCGCCGCTTGCGGTAAGGAAAGTTAAGTATTCCGCCGCCGAGCTACGAATAGTCGGGAGATTATTTTTTTTATTCATTGCCGCTCACCTCCGCCTCCAAAATCCCCTCAATCTCCGCAAGAATCCTATCAATATCGGCATTAAGGCTCGCACGTTTTTCCTTATACCGCACAATCAACTCATGCGGCGGCAGGATTTCCTCCTCTGTATGGGGGAATCCGCAGAGGTCGATGTTGTAACCCCGCTCGACTAACTCCCGCACGGGGTAGCACTTCGCCTTATCGAATCCGTCGGCGGACATTTCCGTGCGATTGCCCCACCACTCCACCGCAGGAGCGAAATGCTCCAACTTCATAGGCTTGGTTTTGGAAAAATGCTTGTACCCGTCGGGCATATCAAGCCGATAAAACCACGTCTTTTCGGTTTTTCCTGTGAGTTCAAAAAAGAGGATATTAGTCGTGATACTCGTGTACGGCGAGAAAACGCTGGGCGGCATTCTCACAACGGTGTGGAGGTTGAATTCTTCAAGTAGCTTTTTCTTAATCGCAACCTTTGCATTATCCGTCCCAAACAGGAAGCCATCAGGAATAATCACCGCCGCACGTCCGTCCCTTTTGAGGCGGTACATAATCACCGACATGAACAAGTCAGCCGTTTCGCTCGAACGCAAATCAGTGGGGAAGTTGATTTTCACGCCCTCTTTTTCGCCGCCGCCGTATGGAGGGTTCATCAGAATTACGTTGAATCGGTCTTTTTCTTTGTAATCACGGACATTATGTTCAAGTGAGTTCCCGTGGTTTATGTTAGGATTGTCAATGTCATGCAACAGCATATTCGTCACGCAAAGTAGATGCGGAAGAGCCTTTTTCTCAATTCCAAAAACAGAGCGATTGTAGATTTCCCTGTGCTTAGTCGTCTTGACTTGACTGTCTAATATTTTCAGAGCAGAAGTCAAGAATCCGCCTGTACCGCAAGCAAAATCGGCAATAGTCTCACCGATTTTCGGGGCAATCATCTGTGTCATAAAGTCGGTAACCGCACGAGGTGTGTAAAACTCGCCCGCATTCCCCGCACTTTGCAGACTTTTCAGAATCGTTTCGTAAATCTCACCAAAAGCATGGCGGTCGTCATATTCGCCGAGTTCAAGCTCGTCAATGACATTCACGACTTGGCGTAGCAGTATGCCGTCTTTCATATAGTTGTTGTTATCGGTAAAAGCCGTTTTGACGATTACCTTGTTCATGGTTGTATTCTCGTCAAGTTCAAGGTTTTTCAATGTCGGGAACAACTCGTTATTGATAAAATCCAACAACGCTCCTCCCGTCAGTGCTTGCCCGTCCTTGCGGTCAACTGCCCAATTTCTCCAACGAAACCTCTCGGGAATCGGCGACACGTACTTATCGGCGAGTGCCTCCCACTCTTCCTCTTTCGCATCGTAAACCTTGAGAAAGAGAATCCACACCATCTGCTCAATCCTCTGTGCATCGCCATTTACCCCTGCATCGTTTCGCATTTTGTCCTGTAATTTTTTAACAAAGCTACCAAGAGCCATAGACATAAATCTCCGTTCATTTTGTGCGTTATGCGGCATAAATCTCATTTTGCAGACTCTTTACCGCATCAAGATACGCTTGCTTGCCGCCGAATGCGTTCAGTATTTTCGTGGGTGCTCCAAAATTACGAAACGGCTCAATCTGCAAAATCGCCACTTGCTCAATCTCGGCAATTCCGTTCACGGCATATTTGTCAAGCAAAGCCGACAGCACCTCACGGGCAACCCCCTCATACTTACTTAGGTAATCACGTTTGCGGACATTCGCCGCCCGCTCCGCTTTAGTCAGCGGTTTCTTGTCAAAAGCGATGTGGCAAATTAAATCGAAGTCGTCTATATCACGATTCCCGCTGACATCACGCAGAGCCTCAAGCAAAACTCCACGCTCTTTCAACTCATCAACAATCGCTTGTTTGCGTTCGGTAGAGTTCCACGATTGCAGAAACTCGTCAAGCGTAGCAAACTCTCCGAGAATGTTTCGCTTGGAGTAGTCGGTCACACTTTCGGTGATGAGTTTCCCGTCCTTGTCGTAATACTGCACACGCTCGTTCAGAATAGTGACTTTTACATCGTTCACACGATTTTTCTCTCTCGGGACAGGCGGCTCGCCACCGTTACCGTCAACATTTGGTGGAGTTGTCGTAGGCTCTTCGTGAAGCTCAGAGTCATCAATGTTGCCATCTTCTTTAATTTCAATCGGTTCACCATCAAAATCGGGGTCTGCAAACAAACGACAAGCGTTACGGAAATCCATAATCGTGAAGAATTCTTTGCCGTAATCGGGTTTCAGCCGTGTACCACGTCCGATTATTTGCTTAAACTCCGTCATTGAGTTTATGTTGTTGTCGAGGACAATCAGCTTGCAAGTTTTGCAATCGACACCCGTTGACATAAGTTTTGACGTGGTTACAACCACAGGGTACTTGCTGTCCTCAGCGATGAAATAGTCAAGCTGTGCTTTCCCTTCGTCATTATCACCTGTGATACGCATGGTGTATTTTGGATTTTCGGCAACTAAATCCGAGTTTTCATTGACGATTGCTTGTCGCATACGCTCGGCATGGTCAATATCAACGCAGAAAACAATCGTCTTATCGAAACGATTTGTAGATTTCAAGAAGTCGCTTACTCGTTTGGCTACGGTCTTTGTGCGGTCGTCTATAATCAAATTGCGGTCATAATCCTTGATATTGAACTCACGGTCTTCGATTTCATTTCCGTAAACATCGACTTTACCCGCAGGAGGTCTCCACCCCTCAAGGTCTCTGTCCAAGCCAACACGAACGACTCTATACGGTGCGAGAAATCCGTCATCAATGCCTTGCTTTAGACTGTAAGTATAAATCGGTTCACCGAAGTAATTTATGTTCGACACTTCCTTCGTTTCTTTCGGAGTTGCCGTCATTCCGATTTGAGTTGCACTGCTGAAGTATTCAAGGATTTTCCGCCACCGTGAATCTTCTTTCGCACTGCCTCTGTGACATTCATCAACGACAATCAAATCAAAGAAGTTGGGTTGAAACTCACGAAAAGGCTCGGTTTTCGATTGCTCATCGCCCGCAAGCTGTTGATAAAGCGTGAGATACAATTCATAGGAACTGTCTAATTGCTTCCCCTTTATTTTCGTCATAATCTTCTCGAACGGCTTAAAATCTTGTTGCATAGTTTGGTCAACAAGTATGTTGCGGTCGGCAAGGAACAGAATTTTCTTTTTAGCACCCGACTTCCACAAGCGGTGAATAATCTGAAAAGCGGTGTAAGTTTTGCCTGTTCCTGTTGCCATCACAAGCAGAATGCGGTCTTGCCCTCTTGCGATTGATTCTATAGTTCGGTTAATCGCCACACGTTGATAATACCGTGGAGTCTTATCGCCATGTTGATAATAATACGGCTCTGTGATTAGCTTTTCTTGGCTTTCGGTGATTTGCTTTTCACCCTTAAAACGCAACCATAACTCTTCGGGAGTCGGGAAATCTTCAAGTCCGATTTCACGCTCTGTGCCGTTCAACATATCGTGTTCAAGAAAAGCATCACCGTTGGAACTGTATGCAAACGGAACGTCAAGTATTTCTGCATACTCGATTGCCTGTTGCATTCCCGCCCCAACCGAGTGATTGTTGTCTTTCGCCTCGACAATTGCGAGAGGGATATTTCGTTTGTAGTGAAGGACATAGTCAGCCTTTTTTCGCCGCCCACGCCCGACAGTGTTTCCACGAACGATAACACGCCCATCGGTGAAGAAGTATTCCATGCGAATTTGCGAGTGTTTGTCCCACTTGCGGTCAATCGCAGGGGTGATAAATTGCAGTTTGATGTCCTCTTCTGTCATCTCGTGCTTTTGCATTAACTCGTTCACGGTAAACTTCACCTCCTCTGATTTGTCGTTCACAGCCCATTATAACACATTCTACGGGAATTTACAAGGGTTTTGAAGAAATATTTTTAAGCTGACTTTTATTTACGTCCGCCGCCGCCACCTGATACGGGAACACCTCGATGTCGGATGAGGCATAAGCCGCTGTAATTCCCGAAATTGCCGCCAATTCACGGGTGGTGACAAGTGCATGAAATCGG
>Ga0099364_10014091_pt1 | contig 10674 bp, 11 predicted proteins | sample TergutTh196P3_FD_73070 | JGI IMG/M metagenome (GOLD analysis project Ga0099364, IMG submission 73070) | Microcerotermes parvus P3 segment gut microbial communities from Pointe-Noire, Republic of the Congo - Th196 P3 | ecosystem: Host-associated > Arthropoda: Insects > Digestive system > Gut ...
ACAAGCGCAGCCCCCTTGCTGTTTGACCCCCACACGCCGCTGACGCGGGGCATGGTCGTCGCCGTGCTGCACCGTGTCGCGGGAAGCCCTGATGTCAGCGGGCTTGCCCATCCCTTTGGCGATGTAGACGCGGCGCAATGGTACGCCGACGCGGCGCTGTGGGCGGCGGCTTGCGGCATCGTGGGCGATCTGGGCGACGGCATCTTCGCGCCGGAAAACCAGGTGACGAGGCAGGATTTGGCGGTCATCCTCAACAATTACGCAAGATTCGCTGGGATAGCCCTGCCAACGGTTAGGCAGTATTCCCCATTCGCTGACGACGCTGATATAGCTAATTACGCGAAAGAGGCCATAGAGCGGTTCTTCCGAGCGGTGATTGTCAATGGCAGACCGGGCAATAGATTCGACCCGCAAGGCGAAGCCACCAGAGCCGAAGTAGCGGCGATGCTGATGCGATTCTTGGAGGCGATGGAGTAGGGGCATGTCTAGCGCATGACAAGCGGCGCGTTGTAGCCACGACTGACCAGCCGAGGCACAGCGCACCACTGTTTATGCAGAATAAACTAATTTAGTCTAACCTGAAAGGAGGGATCCGTCTGCAGTAATGCTGTACGATTGTCTATTTTCTGACTAACAGCCCAGGAAGTGATGCAGCCTTTATCCCGACCAAGTACCAGTCACAGGCTTTTTCAATCCGTGTAGGTATCCATTCGCTGTCGATGAACACGTCCATGGTCTCGCCGCAATGCAGACATCCATAGTAACTGTCAAGTCCGAAACGGATATCTATGCGGTCTTGCTCCTCGTCGTAAACAAATGCGCCTTGTTTTGTGCTGTAGGGATTCATGGTAAGTGCCTCCTTGTATTTTTGTGGTTTTGGGTGTTTATGTATGTGGTATGCTCCTGTCATATTTTATATTTTGCATGTAAACTTGGGTATTTCATAGACAATGAGCGTAAAATAAAATAAAAGCAGTCGATTAAATTACAGATAATTGCAGAGCATTTTAATTTCTGCACATTATCGTTGCTATTTAATAGACTATGTGCTAAAATTAAAATGCTGGAGGAGAAGCAGATGAAATACTATAAAGAACTACTGAAAATGCAGTGCTTTACTCGCGCAGATGTGGAGAGCCTCACGGGTAATTCCGGTGCGGCAAATTCTGTTCTGGCTGATTATCAAAAGAAGGGCTATATCAGTTATGTCAAGCGCAACCTATACGTCGCTGTCAGTATGGAAACGGGACAGGCAGTTGCAAACCGCTACTTCATAGGGGCTCACATAACAGATGGCGCCTATCTTTCGCATCACGCCGCATTTGAGTATTATGGCTGTGCGAATCAGGTCTATTATGAAGTCTATGTTTCAGGCGATAAACGCTTTGCGCAATTTGAGTATGATGGCGTTACATATCGGTATGTGGCGCCTCGGAGCAATGGTGGAATTGATACTAAGCCAGACGGTGTTCGTGTCACTGATATGGAGCGCACAGTCCTTGACAGCATAAGCGATTTTGAGAAAATAGCCGGCTTAGAGGAACTCTTGCATTGCCTTGAGCTTGTGCCATACTTAAATGAAGAGAAACTGCTGGGATACTTAGAACAGTATAACAAACAGATTCTATATCAGAAGGTCGGATATATTCTGTCTCAAATGAAAACGAACTTGCGGCTTTCTGATCAGTTTTTTGAAATCTGCGAGGGAAAAATAACAAAAAGCGTTCGTTATCTCTATAACGGTATAGAATATGAGAAGAATGCCTTTGATAAGCGTTGGCAGCTATATGTTCCACAAAATCTGATGAAGCTTGTTGCATATGGAGGAGAGCCGTATGGCGATTTATAGTAAGCAAAAACTCGCAGAGCAAGCTAATGAAATAGGATTCGTCCGCGACACTCTTGAAAAGGTGTTCCGCTTGACGGAAATCCTGAAATTCATGGAGAGCGACCCATTGCTGTCGGCTTCGCTCGCGCTAAAGGGCGGGACGGCTATTAACCTTACTGTGTTTAAGTTGCCGCGTCTTTCGGTTGATATAGATCTTGATTATACTCGGGATAACAGCTTGGACGACATGATGAAAGAGCGTGAAACACTCACGGATGTTATTAAGCTGTATATGGCGGCGGAAGGCTATGCGCTTTCGATAAAGTCAAAAAGCTATCATTCGCTGGATTCATTTGTATACACATTCACAAACTCCGGCGGTGTACGGGACAATATAAGAATAGAAATCAATTACTCTATACGCTGCCATGTCTTTCCAATCGCAGCAAGAGCAATCGAAACCATGAACCTTTTCAATGATGTGAATGTGCTGTCCCTTGATCCGCTTGAGATTTTTTCAAGCAAGATAGTTGCGCTCCTTACCCGGACGGCTGCTCGCGATCTTTATGATATAAATAATATGGTGGTGTTTCGACTGTTTGATGAGTCTGAAGAAGCGCTGCTCCGCAGATGCTCAGTGTTTTATTACGCCGTAGGAAATAGCGAGCCACCTGGGGAACTTGATATTAAACGCATTGACAGCCTTACGACATATAAAATCCGGACAGACTTACAGCCCTTGCTGCGCAAACGGGATAGGTTCGATTTGGCCGTAGCGCAGGATCGTATTAAAGATTATTTGTCGAACTTGCTTGTCCTAGATGACAATGAACAGCAATTTCTCGAAGCGTTCAGGCAAGGCGCCTACAAACCGGAATTGCTCTTTGACGGAGAAAAGCTGGATAATATTCGTAATCATCCGATGGCGTTATGGAAACTGCAATCACGATAATCCCTGTCAATTCGCACTTCATAACACATACAAAATACGAAATTTTTTATATATTGACAAACATCTATATAATCTGTATTCTATATATAGGTGCTCATCTATGTGAGGTGATCGAATGGACACAACGTACAAAGACAATGCGCTGTTATTTAAGGCGCTGTCTGACCCGAACAGGCTTATGATCGTCGATATGCTTTCCTGTGGCGAGTTATGCGCCTGCATCATCCTGGAGAAATTTCAAATCACCCAACCAACGCTCTCCCATCATATGAAAACGCTCTGCGAGAGCGGCCTGGTCAATGGGCGCAAGGATGGCAAGTGGATGTACTACTCGCTCAACGAAGAAACTATACTTGGTTTACGGTCGTTTCTGGAACTCGTTACAACCACGAAACAAAACTGCATCTGTAATGAAACGGCATGCGCCTGCGACGGCTTATGCCAGGAGGAGGTCTGCAAATGAGTGATATTATCGAAAAGGTAAAAGAGTATTACGGAAAGCAACTACAAAGCAAGAAAGATCTTGTGAGCGGCGCCTGTTGCGTTAACGAAGCGCCGCCAGCGGAGATACGGGCGATTTTGCCACTGATCGCGGATGAAATCCAGAATAAGTTCTATGGCTGCGGATCCCCGCTTCCCCCCCTGCTCGAAGGGGTAACCGTGCTTGACCTGGGCTGTGGCACAGGCCGCGATGTTTATATTGCGTCGAAACTTGTCGGTGAATCCGGCGTCGCTATAGGCGTCGATATGACGCCGGAACAAATCGAAACTGCCAGGAAATATCAGGAAGAGCAGCGCGAACGCTTTGGATTCAAGACGTCCAATGTGAAGTTACTGCAGGGTTATATCGAGGATTTGAAATCCCTCGGCATGGAAGACAATAGCGTGGACGTCGTCATTTCGAATTGCGTGATCAATCTCTCCCCTGCTAAGGAGCAGGTTTTCAAGGAAATATTCCGCATCCTCAAGCCGGGAGGGGAATTGTACTTCTCAGACGTATTTGCGGACAGGCGTATATCGGAGACACTGGCAGCCGACCCCGTGCTGCGCGGGGAGTGTCTAAGCGGCGCAATGTATATCGAGGATTTCCGCAGGCTTATGGCAAAGACCGGGTGGGCAGATTTCCGGTACACTGCTACTTGCGGGATCACGCTGGATGAGGGGGACATTTTTGATAAAATAGGCTTCGTGTCCTTCTCGTCGCGCACGATACGCGCGTTCAAACTGGGAGACTTAGAAGATATATGCGAAGATTACGGCCAGATCGCGATATATATGGGAAGTATACCGGGATATCCGCATTATTTCGATCTGGACGACCACCACCGCTTTTTCACAAACAAGCCCATGCTGGTCTGCGGGAACACAGCTTCGATGCTGTCGAACACCCGCTACAGCAAGGCATTCAAAGTGATCGGCGACCGGTCCGCCCATTTTGGCGCCTTTGCAGGCTGCGGAACAGACAGCGGCGAGGATACTGCAGAATGCGCTTCCGGCTCATGCTGCTAAATCTGGACGATGGAGGATGCTTTATGGAGGATATCGCTAAGCAGGCAGCTGATTTTTATTGCGGTGGATTGTATTGCTCGCAAGCGATACTCAGCGCCTTTTGCGAAAAATACGGCTTACACAAGGAAATAGCCCAAAGGATATCATTCGGGCTAAACAGCGGGTTCCGCTGTGCAGAGGTATGCGGCGCGGTCAGCGGCGCGGTATTGGTGATTGGGTTGAAGCACGGTAACGTAAGGGAGACAGGAAATGCAAAAACACTGGAATATATGCATCATTTCAGGGAAAAACACGGTAGTGTGTTATGCCGCGATCTCCTGGAATGCGACATTGCAACGCCTGCCGGCAGGGATAAAGCGATGAAGGAGAACTTATTTACTACACGATGCGTGGATCTGGTGCAAAGCGCCGCACAACTGCTGGTAGACTTGGGGTATTAGTACTCCGCAATAGCCGCTTACGCCCCATGCACTTCAATGAATAACAAGTTATTTCTGGGAGGTAGAGACCATGCAAATTGCGTTGACCAAAAAGCTTTCGGCGGCAATGGGAATTAAGCCTTCTCCCGCCGCTGATAAAGCGGATCCCTTGTTTTCATGGACAGCAAACTGGACGAATACCTTTGACGGGCATAAGGAAGATATGATTGTACTGGTGAACAACGCCACCCAATTCACGGTTATCCTCTATGGCGTGAAAAGCAGGCAGTTTCATGATATTCAAACTAAAATGATTGCCGCGATCCGCAATACGCTCCTCGCGATGAATCTGAACCGCGAAATGGTGGATGCGTATCTGCGGCAAGCCGGGGATATCGAGTTTTGTTCTAACCATGATCGAAAGCAAACCGCTCGGGTAAATCGGCAAGGATTGAATGCTTCTGCTGTAGTTGGACGCGCTGTTAATTTCTCTGAGGAAACGATAAAGTATGACGACACAATGGGCAGTATTCTTAGCCTTGCGCCAGTCAATTACAGGAATAGCGATTCCGACAGTTATATTCCTGCGAAAGAAATGCCAAAAGCGCTGAGCGCCCTAACGGGAAAACCGGCATATCAATACTGTGCATTCGAGTTGCTTGTCTCTCTTGATCTTGAGATATACAAAGCAATACGGCGGCTGATCGTTCCTGCTTCTATTCCTTTTTCAAGACTGCACAAACTATTGCAGCGGGTATTCGATTGGAAGGACTGCCACTTACATGAGTTTCAGGTATTTGACGGTTCAAACAACAGAGCTGTTGCGCGAATTGTGGCGGTTAAGGAGAGCATTGAATACGACAACGATGCAGTACTGGAGAAGGATTGCCAATTGTCGGATTATTTCCCGAAATATAAGCACATTCTGTACACTTACGATATGGGAGACACTTGGGAACACAACATAGAACTCGTTAGAGTAATGGAGGAACACAACGAAGAGTCGCCCTATTTGCTTGAAGCTGCCGGACAAACTCCGCCTGAAGACGTCGGAGGTGTTGGCGGATTTATTGATTTTCGAAATATTATACTCGACCCTACACATCCCGAATATGCCGAAACCAAAGAATGGGTAGGCTACTGGCCTCCTGAACTAACGGAATGGAACATGAAGCCGAGAGTTATCCACATTTAGTTTTTCATATGGATTATTATCGGAAGTGCTTTTCAAATATATCGTTGATGCTTTGATTTGCTTCGGCGCAAAAGCGGACATAGCTGTGCATGAGTTCTCTGCCTTCGTTTGTCAAAGCAGAATACCCGCCGGCCCTTCCGCCGGCTTTGCCTTCGATGGCGGCAAATCCCAGTTGTTGTTCAATAAGCGCTACGATACTGCGCCCCTTGTTGTACGAAATCCCCATTTGGCGGCAAGCCTCGCTTAATGATCCGGTCTCGTCAATCAGCATCAGAAGCTGATGCGGGCCCGCTCCGTAAAAGGGCTTTTCCTTTGCCAGCCGTATTCTGACGTCAGGATACAGGCTTGCCAGGCTATGCCCGGCAAGAAGGGTTTGGTAATTGTCTTCGTAATGCACATTGGTGAGTATGCCCTTATCGTCTACTTCAACGAAACAGCGTTCCAAGCCGGAGGCCTCGACCGCTCCCGCAAGGCCGCCCACGCCGGCATACGATACGATCGTTGGGAAATACGCCGAACGAATCAAGATGGGATGACCCGCGGTTCCTTCAAAGGAAGGGATACTAACCGGCTTTTCTGACAGGGAAAGCGCGCGGACGGTTTCCACAGAAAACAAAGGGATGTCCACATGAGTGATCAAGGCCGCCTCGCATTTATCCTCTAAGTAGAGAAGTCCCTTTTTCACATTGTCCAGCATTTCCGCATCTCTATGATTGCGTAGGAAAACCGCGTTCATTCGCGCGGCATTCTTCTCCGTCGCCACGTCATCTTCGTTGCAGACAATGACGATACGCTCAATACCGGCCCGCTGAAAGACTTTCACGATACGCTGGATCGCCGGTATCGTTCCCACATCTTTTTGCGGTTCAAAGCTGTCCCTTTTTTCTGTTTTTCCGGCAGCTAGAATTAATGCGGCAATCATGTTTGTTCCCCTCTGCGATTTCATCAACAATAGTATAGATGGTATTCACGAAAAAAAGAAAGTGTTAATACCCTTTCCCAAAACCGCAGTTCGGGTAGTGACAGACTTCGCAGTTCAGACACAAACCGCCATGTCCAAGGATCGCCAGATCCTCCATGCTGATTAATTGATCCGCCATCAGCCTGGGGAGTACCAGGTCGAAGATCGTCCGCTCTGCATACATCACACAGGCGGGAAGTCCGATTATGGGAATGCGCCCTTCATAATACGCCAGCATGAACATCGCGCCGGGAAGCACAGGCGCGCCATGGGTGATCACTTGCGCCCCCGTATTCTTGATCGCCAGCGGCGTCCTGTCGTCGGGATCCACGCTCATCCCGCCGGTACAGATCACCATGTCCGCGCCGTCACGGATCATGGACAAGACGCCTGCGGTAATTTCCTCGTGGGCGTCGGATAAGGTGATTTTTCCGCAAACGGAGGCGCCGCTGTATTCCGCTAGTTTTGCCTCGATCACGGGCGTGAAGGTATCTTCGATCAATCCGTTATACACTTCGCTGCCTGTTGTGACAATCCCGCATTGTTTCGCCAGGAAAGGGATCAGTTTCAAGAGCGGCTGGCCATTTCCGATTGCTTTGACCGCCTCCATCTTTTCTTCCCCGATCACAAGGGGGATAATCCTTGTACCTGCCAGCTTATCGCCTTTTTTCACAGGAAAGCCGCCGTGGCGCGTGGCGATCATCACTTCCCCAATGCTGTTGATGGCAAGTAGTCTTTTCGTATCCACCAGGAGAAGCCCTTCGCAGTCCGCAATGACCTCGATTTTTCCTTCCTTGACGCCCGACGGATGCATATGGTCGCCAGCGCAGACGTTATAAAGGATCTCCGCCGCTTCGTCTTCGTGCAGCATGCCCTCCTGTTTTTCCCATACAAACAAGTTTTCCTTTCCCAGGGAAAGAAGCACAGGGATGTCTTCCTCCGTCACCACATGCCCTTTGCGGAAAGCTGCGTCTTTCGTGACCCCTCTGATGATCTGTGTGACGTCGTGGCATAGAACATGCCCTACTGCAGACACTGTTTTGATTTGCTTCATCAAACACCTCCGCGTATGTACTTTCCCAAGTCCAGGCGTCATGCTCTCTATCACGGCTCATTGGTCTGCCAGTAAACGGTCGCCGCTCACGCTTGTACTGATCGCTGATCCGTATCAGTCTTCCGCCAGCAACAGCAGGTCTTCGGGCGGCATATACAAGTGTGTCGGTAAGGTCGGCGTCGCGTTTCTCCCGCAATCCCACCAGATGCCGGTTTGGCTGTCCAACCACTCGCCGTCCGCATTGATAAAGGAAATCTGTTTTTCATACGGCGTCTCGATTTGATCGAGTATCGTGATACGAATCAGGTTTTCCTTATCTCTGCTCTCCTCGAATCGGGGAACAAATCTGTTGGCATGAATACCTACATACCTTATCGTATTATCCGGCGTTCTGTCAAGATGCAGGAGGAGTCCGCCCCAGTCCAAGGCGCGTATAGTACGGTCGCCTGCCCGCGCAATCCTTGAAATGTTTTTGCATCCAACCAGCATAGCCGTCTTCCTCGTCTTCGGTCCATCAAAGATTTGCTCCCTTTTCCCGGACGCCGTGACTTTACCTTCGTCGACTACCAGTAATTCCGAACAGAGCTGATACGCTTCCTCCCGATTGTGGGTAACCATAATGGAAGCGTCGTAGTTCTTGAGCATTTCTCTCGTTTCCAACTGCATCTGGAGCCTGAGATGACTGTCCAAAGCAGAAAAAGGTTCGTCGAGTAAAATTGCTTCCGGTTCGCAGGCGACGATACGCGCTAACGCTACCCGCTGCTGCTGTCCCCCCGATAGCTGATGGGGATAATGCTTTTCCAGCCCTTCGAGATGAAAACGGCTGATCAGGCTGTCGACGGTTTCTTTTTTTTGCCTTGCAGACATATGCTGAAGCCCGGCGGCGATATTCTCCATGGCGGTAAATGTGGGGAACAGGGCATAGTCTTGAAACAGATAACCGACTTTGCGTTTCTGAGGTTTGATGTTGATCTTTTTTTGCGAGTCGTAAACAACGCGCCCGCCGATGACGATCCTTCCTTCATCCGGCGTGACGATCCCCGCGATGCATTTGAGCGTCATACTTTTGCCGCTACCCGAGGCGCCCAGGACGCCAAGATTGGGGTCTTCGGTTTCAAACTGCACGTCCAGTTGAAATCTGCCCAGCTTTTTTCTTATATTGACTTCCATTTTCGCCTCATTTTATCGGTTTTTTATACTCTTTCAGCGTGAAATAGTTCATGCACACCACGGCGATAAAGGATACGATCAGCATAATCACGACATATCCCGTCGCGGTGGTCTCATCTCCCGCCACGACTGCGGAATACACAGCCATGGGCAGCGTCCGGGTCACGCCTGCAATATTGCCGGCGATCATCGCTGTTGCGCCAAACTCACCAAGTCCTCTCGTAAAGGCAAGGATCCCTCCGGAAACAACGCCAGGCAAAGCCACCGCCATACGGATTCTCCAAAAGATCTTCCATTCGGACATGCCGATGGTTCTCGCCGCATAAACAATATTTTCATTGATCTGCTCAAATGCCCCTCTTGCCGAGCGGTACATAAGCGGAAAAGAGATCAGCACTGCCGCAAGCACGGTCGCGGTCCATGAGAAAGCGATCCGCATACTGAAGTATTCCAATAGAAAAGCGCCGATAGGCCGCCTGATGCCAAATATGTACAAAAGAAAAAAGCCGGCTACAGTAGGCGGCAGCACCAGCGGGAGGATCAACACCCCATCCAATATGGCGCGCAGATTTTTATTTTCTACACTCACGACCCCCCATGCGGCAAAAATGCCCAGGAAGAAGGTAAATAGAATAGATACAGATGCGGTTTTGAGTGAAATGATAAGTGGGGTATAGTCCATTCTGCCTCCGCGGAGCCAAGAACACGCAGCCACCGATACTGCCCCGCACCGGCGGCTGCGCCTTCGCTCATGTTACTATATGGGCCGGTATATACGATCCCCATTCACGTATGCGCGAATGAGAATGACGGCTTACCTGACTACCGTAAACCCATAATTCTCGAAAACCTCTTTCGCGGTATCCCCTTTCAGGAAATCCAAAAAGGCTTGTGCTTGCTGCTTATTCTTCGAGTCCGCAGTCATGCCCACCGGATACAGGACGGGGCTTGCCAGGCTACCGGCGGGCGCTTCCGCGATCACGACGACATCTTCATTGCTGGCGGCGTCTGTCGCATACACTACGCCCACTTCCGCACTGCCGGCCGCCACCCAGGTCAACACTTCCGTGACATTGGTACCCAGGCTTGCCTTACTCAGTACATCGTCCCAGATGCCCAAACTGGTAAACACTTCCCGCGCGTACTGGCCTGCCGGAACGCTATCCGGATCGCCGATAGCGATGACAGGGGCATCCGTGATATTCTGGAATCCGGTCACATTCGTTTCTAAGCCTCTTGTGCTGATCAGCACGATTTTATTTTCGAGAAGATTGACCACGCTTGCCTCGTCGATCAAGCCCTGGCTCCTGAGGTTGTTCATCTGGGTCGTTGCGGCGGAGAAGAAAAGATCCGCTTCCAAGCCGGCTTCGATCTGCGTCTGAAGCCTTCCGGAACTATCGAAAGTCCCCGTCACTTCAATATTGGGATAGAGCTTGTTAAATTCGGGGATTAAGCTTTTCTCGAAAGCGTTCTGCAGGCTTGCCGCCGCCGCGATCAGGATTGCGCCGTCGGGTACGGAATCAGCAGCAGGCGTTTCTGGCTTATATGCCAAGAATCGGGAGATGAACGCTGCAGCTTCAGCCCTC
>Ga0099364_10014092_pt1 | contig 10674 bp, 6 predicted proteins | sample TergutTh196P3_FD_73070 | JGI IMG/M metagenome (GOLD analysis project Ga0099364, IMG submission 73070) | Microcerotermes parvus P3 segment gut microbial communities from Pointe-Noire, Republic of the Congo - Th196 P3 | ecosystem: Host-associated > Arthropoda: Insects > Digestive system > Gut ...
AAACGCTTGTATTCCCAGCATGAAATGCCAATACACCCCACTGGACTCGAACCAGTAACCTTCGGTTCCGTAGACCGATGCTCTATCCAATTGAGCTAGGGGTGCAAAACCAAAATCACATTCACACCATTTAACCTCAAGAACGACTCTTTTGCAAGGGGGACATGCAGTCCGTTGGCAAGTTTTACGGAAGTAATTTTTCCCCCCTTCCAACATCATGCAGCAAGTCGTATCGAATTTTTCAAAACGTTAGCAGAGCCGTAATCTTGTATGATACCCTATACAAGTTTTTTGCCTTCAAAACAAGGCAACCTACCTCATGGGCAAACTTGTCGACGGACGGCGGCTCGTCTTTGATCCAGTTTGGGAACTCTTGCCAACCTTCGGGCGAGTTGCTAAACTTTTTGTGCAGGTTATCAGACTGTGTCGTTTATGAAACAGGTCTATACGCTAAAATAATTCGCTATGAAAAAAACACCGCTCATTTTCTGTTTCACTCTTGCTTGCTTGACACCGACGGCGTTTGCTCAAGCACCTGCCGCTCGGGGACTTGCACCGGCTCCTGCGAAGGTGATTCGCTACGCCGACATCTTCCTACAACGATATGACATAAACGGCGACGGAATCTTACAGCAAGAAGAGTGGGAAAAAATGCCCGGCACACCGCAAATCATCGACCTCAACGGCGATGGACAAATCACCAAAGACGAACTCCTCTGGTACTTCCGGCATTACGGTCAAAGCCGAACCATTTATCGTACCATTGCGATCGATCTGTCCGAACCATACCAATTTGATCCAGCAAACATGCGGTTATTCCAACCTGTTTGGCAACGACCTAGTCCGCCTCCGCCGCCCGTTCCTGATGTTGCTACACAAGAGCAAACAGAGGAAAGCATCGAAGCGATGATGAGTGCAAACGAACAACCGATCGATGATGAACTTTATCAAAAAATGTTAGAGGAGCGTCAGATTCCATCGTCGCGCCCCTATCATGTCCTGCCGGAACACCTGCAAAGCGTGCCGCGTTGGTTCATCCTGCTGGACAAAAACGGCGATGGACAGGTTTCATTGGCGGAGTTCGCACCGACGCTTTCTCTGCGAGATGTGGGACTTTTCAGAAGACTCGATAAAAACAACAACGGTGTCATCGAACCGGACGAAGTGCGGAGTGCGGCGAATCCGTAGAGTTTTTGATTACTATCAAAAACAAATCCTTTCCGATTACGCTATACTAGGGGATAACCTTTTGCAAATTATTTCCGTGTACTCCGCCCTTTCCGACATTTTCGGCTTCCGCTCCTTCCGACCACATCAGGAAGAAATCGTCCGGGCGATCCTCGACAACCGAGATGCCTTCGCCGTCATGCCGACCGGCGGAGGAAAGTCCCTCTGCTACCAACTCCCCGCCGCGATAAAAAAAGGTGTCTGCATCGTCGTCAGTCCACTCATCTCCCTCATGAAAGACCAAGTCGATGCCGCCAATGCCAATGGACTCCACGCAGGTACACTCAACAGCATGACCACTCCAAGAGAACGGGAAGCCATCGGCACCGCCATACGCAACGGAAAACTCGACCTGCTCTACGTCTCGCCGGAAAGATTCAATACCGATTACTTTATCGAAAGACTCAAAACGATTGACATCGCTTTCTTCGCCATCGACGAAGCACACTGCATCTCGGAGTGGGGACACGACTTCCGACCCGATTATCGGGAACTCTCCCGCATTGTACCGGAGTTTCCGAACATTCCCGTCGCCGCCTTCACCGCAACGGCAACGCCGCAAGTGGCACAAGACATCGTGCAACGACTCGGACTACGCTCTCCGCACATGACGAGAGCATCGTTCAATAGACCGAACCTCTTTTATTCTGTGCAACCGAAAACAAACGTAGAACGGCAGATAATCGAATTCCTGAAAGACCGAAGGGGAGAATCCGGCATCATCTATCGCACCACTCGCAAGAACGTCGAAGCCACTGCCCAATACCTGCAAGCATATGGTTTGAATGCAAAACCGTACCACGCGGGAATGTTGGATAAGGAGCGGATCGAGGTGCAAGAAGCCTTCCGCCGTGATGAATGTCCGATCATCGTGGCGACCATCGCTTTCGGCATGGGCATCGACAAGTCGAATGTCCGATTTGTGGTGCATGGCGATTTGCCGAAAAATCTCGAAGGATATTATCAGGAAACCGGTCGTTCCGGTCGGGACGGCGAACCGGCAAGATGTCTGCTCTTTTTCGGAAGGCAAGACATTATAACGTTGAAACATTTCGCCAAGCAAATCGAAGATGAACAGGCGAAAGAAATTGCCTACGCACAACTCAACCAGATGATTCACTTTGCGGAGCATGACGGTTGCCGCCGCTCGGCTTTGCTGGCGTATTTCGGTGAAAAATTTCCTGAAGAAAACTGTAACGGTTGCGATGTTTGCTGCGGTGATGTGGAGCGGATTGACGCAACGGTTGAAGCACAAAAAGCGTTGTCGGCAATACATCGAACCGGCGGTCGCTTTGGGGCAACGCACATAGCGGACATTCTGGTCGGTGCGAACACGGAAAAGATTCGGCAATGGAATCATGATCAACTGCCGACGTATGCGGTCGGCAAGGAACACGACAAGATGTATTGGCGGCGGTTGATCGACGCTTTGCTCGCACAAGGATTGGCAAGTGTGGATGATCCGTTGCGACCGACTCCGAAGGTAACGGAGGAAGGCTGGAAGGTGTTGCGCAAGCAGAAAGCGTTTGAAATGATTCGTTCTGTGCCGACGAAAAAATCGAAGGAGCGGGCAACCGGCGGCAGTGTGGAGCGGTACTCGGAAAAATTGTTTGAACAGTTGCGAGACCTTCGTATGCACATAGCGCGAGCGGAGAATGTACCGCCGTATGTCGTCTTTTCGGATCGCTCGCTGCGTGAGATGGCGGCGTGTTTTCCGATGTCGCCGGAAGATTTGTTGTTGATCAGCGGTGTCGGAAGCCGCAAACTTGAGAACTATGGAGAGCAGTTTTTGGATGTGATTGTGCGGTATGCTACGGAGCATCCTGATGAGAAGCCGGAGTACCGGCTAAATGATTTAGCCGGTACTCCGGCGACACAGCCTTCGGCTCTTCATAAGCCGATGAACAGCGAATTGGAAACGTTGCAATTACTTCGTGAGGGGAAGTCGCTGGACGAAATCGGCACAATTCGGAACTTGAAACAGAGTACGATGCTTTCGCATATTGACAGGTTAGTCGATGCTGGTTTTGAGGTTCCTTTTGTGCCGGACATTCTCCCGGAGCGTTTGGAGCAGATTGCCGAATGGTTTCGGCAGGCGAAGTCGTGGAATCTCACACCGGCGGTGGAGCAGTCCGAGGGACAACTTGACTATGACGAAGCCCGACTGGCGAGGATGGTGTTGAAACAACAGCAGAGAGGCGGCGACTGCGCTGCCGAACCGCAGACGTAGTATGCCATTTTTCAATTAGGGGAGAATTTCTGTAACTATTCAGCCGTATGTTGCTCTTTGTTTTTTTGACGCTAACCACTCGAACCTTCGCGAAACATCGCAAAACTTGTGTTTTCGCATTGTTTCGCTAAATTTAGCGTGTTTCGCGTCAGAAAATAGATTCGGCTGAAGTATTACTCATTTTTATTCTTTGTGTTCCTTGTGTACTTTGTGGTTAAAAAAGAAGAGATTTTAACCACAAAGGGCACAAAGAACACAAAGGGGTTGCCGACGAAAAAGGGCATATTGGTTTCTGGAAAAAGCCTTAGAGGTGCCCCGTAGATTGACTCTCTACGGTGTGCCTTTCCGGCTTTGCCGACATGATCACGCCGTACACAGTCAATCCGAGCCCGATCATCACAATTACATTGATCGCCTCGGCAAAAAACAAATAGCCGACCAACGATAACAGAAGCATTTGACTGACCGCAATGAGCGAGGCTTGCACCGCTGAAGTCATCCGCAACCCTTGTACCTGAAAAAAGAACCCCGCCATGTTGCACACCCCCGAAATCAACATACACTGCCATGCAAAATCGGGAGCGTCGGTAAATCCTGCGATTCCCTGCTTGAAATAAAGGAATGAACCGAAAATCACCATTCCGGCGGCAAGGACTATCGCCATTATGAGCGTAACCGGAAAGGGGGAATAATACCGCTCGCCCGGCTGCTTGACAAGTTCGTGTCCGACCCAGTGCCGAAACTTAAAAGAAAGCCAAGTGCTGTTTTCGTCCTTCCAGTGCTGCCGAAGTACCTGCCGTAGCATCGTAATATAGACAGCGTAAGAAATACCGGCAACAATTGTTCCGGCAGCGACGAGAAGAAATATCCCTGCACTGACGTTGCTTCCCTCCTGCGGTTCGGCATTCCAAGCCTTGCCGATACTGAGAATGGTCATCGCAACGATAAGAATCGTAATCGCAATTTTTCGTCCTCGGGAAAGGGTATTGCCGAGAACAAAATGTCCCAAAAAAGCAACGCCTAGCAGTGTCGCCGATTGTACCAGCGGCACTGTAATAATCAATCCGATGACGGCGAATCCCTGTACATGAAGAGGTGCGCCGATGAGTTGGCAAAGGATTGCCGCAATGAGAACGATGAACGCCAGACGTTTGGAAGTGAATCGAAAGCGTCCTTGTCCCCATCGGAGTAGGAGCCAGGGGAGCAGAATTGAGAGTCCGATGGCTTCTTTGTAAAAGAGTATCCAACTGTGATCGACATTGTAGTCGGTCAAGTACCGGACGACGACATTGGAGATGGCGTAGAGGAACGTTGACAAGAATGTAAAAATCGTTCCTGTCCAGCGTTCTCTATCTACCGCTTTCGCAGGAACTGATGACACTTCCTCTAACATAGAGGGGAGATTCTAACAAAACTCCTGACGTTGTCAAAGGGGCGGTACAATCGCCAGTCCGATAGCAAGTTTGCCTCATGAGGTAGGCAACCGACCGCCGGGCGGCAACGTCGCCGGTAGGCGACAGAAGGGGCGGGTTCGACAAAGCAAGCATTTCCCGATTCCAGTCGGCTATCGCCGACGATGCCGAATTGTGAACAACGATGAAAGCCGACGTGTAGCGGAGCGTCTGATTTGCGCCGGAGTACCCGTTAACAGATTCGTTATCGTGAGATTGAGAGTCTATTCACGGGGTATTTTTTCGGCTAAATCATTGTAAAATACCTTTCGTCTGTAATGCCTCGAATTGAAAACATGGCAAAACGCACCCAAAACACACTTCATACCAACGACAATCTGTACGTTCTATCGGGACTCAACAGCGGATTAGTCGATTTGATTTATCTCGATCCGCCGTTCAACACGAAGCGGATGTATTCTGCACCTGTCGGCAGCAAAGCCGCCGGTGCAAGTTTTAAGGACATGTGGACATGGAAAGATGTCGATGAATACTATCTTGAGACGCTTGCCGACAATTTTCCGGCGTTGGCAAACTATATCCTCAGCGTTGGTGCTGTTCACAGTAAACCAATGATGGCATATCTAACGTATATGGCACAGCGGATTGTCGAAATGCATCGAATCCTCAAAGAGACCGGTTCGTTGTATCTGCATTGCGATCCGACGGCAAGCCATTACTTGAAACATTTGCTTGATGGTGTGTTTGGCAAAAACAATTTCCGTAATGAAATTGTTTGGTCATATCACCGTTGGACATCTGCCAGCACGGCTTTTCAGAAAACGCATGACATAATTCTGTTTTACGCCAAAAACAAAAAGTTGATAGAGTTCAATGTACAGACAGAACCTTATTCAAAACAATCCAAACATAAAGCAAAACGATTTACGAAAATTAAAGGCGGAAAATTACTTCAGAACTATACAGAAGATACTGCCAGGGAAAAATCAATGCGGGATGTTTGGGACATTTCAATTCTGAATTCAATGTCCAAAGAACGCACTGGTTATCCTACCCAAAAACCGCTTGCATTACTGAAACGAATCATTCTTGCATCGTCCAACGAAGATGACATTGTCATGGATCCCTTTTGCGGTTGTGCAACGACGTGCGTTGCCGCCGAACAACTCGGTCGAAAGTGGATTGGTATCGACATTGAAAAACAGCCGGTCAAGATTTTGGTAGAGAGATTGAGCGACGCTTCTGGTCGGCTTTTCAAAGATTTTACGGCAACGAAGCAAATTCCTCAAAGAACCGATGTGCAACGTGTTCAACCGACCGTGCCAGTCAAACAGCAACTATACAGGGAGCAAAAAGGAAAGTGCAAGGGGTGTGGACAAAATTTTGAATATCGCAATCTGGAAATTGACCATATCATCCCGAAGTCGAAAGGCGGCGGTGATTATTACGAAAACTATCAGTTGCTTTGCGGTTCGTGTAACCGTATCAAGGGCAATCGACCGATGGAATTCCTGCGGGTGAAACTCGAAACCATAGAACGTATGACAAAAACAAAAATCTTTTTCGGAGAATAGTTGCCAGTCGCGCGTTAGCCGCCTCGCCGTGCGGCGTACTTGAATTCCCTTTCCCTATCTGTTACAATGGTTTCCAGTAACGGGGTGTTTTTCGCCCCTTTCCCAAATAGTCCCTCTTAACAAGAAAGGTGATTCAATGTCCAAACAATCTTCACGTCGTGAATTCCTTAAAACATCGACCGTCCTCGCCGCAGGTGCTACGTTGGCGGGCGGACTCACGATTTCCCAATCAGTCCACGCACAAGGCAGCGACCAAATGAAAATCGCCCTGATCGGCTGCGGCGGACGCGGCACCGGTGCCCTCAGAAACCGAGCCCAAGTCGGCGATAACTTCAAAGTCGTCGCCGCCGCCGATGCCTTCGATGGACGCATAAGAAATGCCGTCAGAGACATCCGCCGAGACGGTGGTGTCGAAGGCAATCCACTGAACGGGAAAGTCGATCTTCCCGACGACCGAGTCTTTGTCGGACTCGCTGCCTACAAAAAAGCGATTGATTGCCTCGAACCCGGCGATATGGTCATCATTTGCACCCCGCCCGGCTTTCGCCCCTATCAGTACCGCGCCGCCATCGAAAAGGGGTGCCACGTCTTCATGGAAAAACCCATCTTCATTGACGCGCCCGGCTATCGGCACACAATGGAAACCAATAAGATGGCAGAAGAAAAGAACCTGAAAGTCGTTGTGGGACTCCAACGGCGTTATCATCCAAACTACTTCAACTGGGTCGAACAGATTCACGCTGGCAGAATCGGCGACGTTCAGTACACCCGGGTATTCTGGAACGGTAACACGCCGTGGACAAACCGGCGTAATGCGGGAGAACCCGAACTGACCTACCAGATACGTAACTGGTATCATTTCGTCTGGCTCTGCGGCGATAACATTTCGGAGCAGCATGTCCACAACATCGACATCGGCAACTGGATTCATGGCAAAGGCGACCGGATGGCGCATCCGAAGTCAGCCAATGCGATGGGCGGTCGGACGTTCAAAGCGGGCCCCGAAGAACTGATGCGGCAGGCTCCCCCTTTCGCAAACCGTGAGGCTTGGGATACGTGGTATCGCGCCAATGAGCGGGCGTTCAATCGGCATGGTCAGGCGTGGGATCAATTCTTCGTCGAATTCGAATACGATGATGGTTCCAGAATGTACAGTCAGTGCCGGCACATTCCAAACACTTGGGGGATCGTAACCGAATTCGTGTACGGTACCAACGGAAGCGGAACGCCGGGAAACCTGGTCGGACGTGACAACCAAAGAATTTGGAACAATCAGGATCGACCGGTCAAAGGGGAGTTCGATTGGGAACATGATGTGCTGGTTAAAGCCATCCGTGAAGACCTGCCGCAGCACGACGGTTACTCTGCGGCGATGTCCTGTATGGCGGCGGTTCTCGGTCGTGAGGCAGCCTACTGTGGTCAGGTCGTACAGTGGGACAAACTCGTCGAAGAGGGACGACCCTATTTCCCGAATGGCGAAATCACCAGTTTCGACGATGTCGCTCCGGTGCAGCCCGATGCCGACGGATTCTACGAAAGCACCGTACCGGTGCCGGGAGTGTATAGCCCGTATGTGTAGAATCAGGAAGTACGCGGGAGTTATGCTTTCGCCTAAAATAATAGGGCAATAGATAAGAGCCGCGATCGGAAGGTCGCGGTGCCGAATATGTAGCGTCGCAACCTTCCGGTTGCGGTGTTGGACGGTATTGTTAGAGGTTCCCTTTTCATAAGTACCCACGAGAGACGCGGTTTGGGGTATATGTCGCAGTAGGCGTGCAAGTTTGTTCAACGCAGGTAGGTTGCCGACCGCCGGGCGGCAACGTGCGGTAGTCCGCACTGGAACCGTGAGTCGTTTGGTTATTCTCTGTCGGCTATCGCCGACGCAACCGTCCGGCGGTCGGTTGCCTACCTGTGTCGCCAAAAGCAGATATTGCACACCTACTGGTATATGTCGCCAGTCATTAGACTTCTATGAACTCCTTGCCTTTTGTCAAGGATTTTCCGAAATTACAGATTTTGTCCCTTTCTCCTATGCGAGCGTCTCCAAAGATAGCCCAAGTTTGCGCAAGAAAACTATTGACGCGAGAAAATAGATCGACTGCACCAACTTGTTATGCCAGAACGCCAACGCTGATACAATGACATCATTCCATCACCAAACTCACGCAAACGGTCAGGTATGCCAAAGTATTCTACCTTATCTTCATACTCTTCTACTAAGTCCTCAAAACCCGTCGCTCCCGGATGAAATCCCATGTCCGCCGCCACACCTATGCGGCGGACTCTTTTACCATTTTGATCCCATGCTGGGCGTGGCGGGCCAATAGTGAACCGGCGGCGTTCTTCTGCCGTTGCCGAAAGAATAAGTCAGCCCCATCGTGAACGCAAAATTGCACTGCGTCTTCGCAATGCCAGAAGCGAAAATCACATTGTTGTGCAAATCCATCTGAATAGCAATCCGCTCATTCCACCAATAACGCACGCCCAAACCCATCGGCATCGTGATAATGTTCGATTTGTTTTCATAACCGAATGTGTTGACAAATTTTTGCTGTCCCACTCCCAGTCCATACTTGAAATAAGGTCGCCACTTCGCATTACCGAGCGGATAGTAATGGACTGCCGCATCCAGTATCGTTAGTTGGTTCGTCCGCGTCGTCTGCGGCGGAATCGGCGCATCAGGATTGCTTATTCTCCACGCTTCTTCAAACAATTCGCGTGCATACGCAGTATCACGAATGTCAATCGCCGCAAAATGGAGCCGGCTTTCCAACCCCCAATAGTCGCTGAAATTGTAACCAAACGTGAGTCCGCCGGTGCCTCCGTTCTTCTGCTTAATCATGTCGGAAACCAGTTCCGAGCCGGACATCACCCCGACGAACCCGCCGAAATAGTAAGGATGGTCAAGCCAACTCCTCCCCACTAGCGGCATCCCCACCCCCTTGTCGGGACCCGGAGGAGTAGAGAAGGGACTAATCGTTCTTGCACAGACAAGCATCGTTTCGCCAAGCGGTGAACTTACCCGAAGAGGCACCAAATTGTTAAGCGTCCAATTTGCATCGGCTTGCTGTTTTGATTCGTCGATGAGACTGTTTTCCCTTTCCCGTGCTTCCGCTTGCTGACGTGCCAATTCCTGCAACATGAACATCTGATAGAGTTGCTGCTCCTGCATATTTTGATAGCCGCTATTGTAGGGTTCAAACTGACCATATTGACCGTGCTGAACATACATATTGGCATAAGGGTTCATATAAGGATTCATGCCGTCCATCATGAGTCCCTGATGATATTGCTGGGGGAACTGTGCGAATGGCTGCGTTGCAAACTGCTGCATTGCAAGTTGCGGAAAGTAGCCTTGTTCCATTCCCATCGGAACCATGTTTTGCATAGCAGCATAAACTTGGGGATCGTAAGGAATGAAATTATTATTTTGCATCAACGGGGCATAGTTTGGAGCGGCTTGTGTGGCGATTCCCCAATCGAAGGCATTGTTGGCGGGCGGTGCAGTTGGTTGTCCTGCTGTTGGGAAGGGATCGTCGATGGTGGTCGAGACTTGCCGGATCGTTTCGGTTTTCTGGGGTGTCGATTTTTGGGGAGTCGTCAAGGTGCGGTCGGCGAAGGCGGGGTCTTTTCGGGCGAAACTTCCCGGTGTTGTCGTGTCGGTTTGGAATTCTGTAAAATCTCTTTCGGCGGGATTGAGGAGTCCGAGGTCATTGACGACGCGATCATTGGCAGTGCCTGTCGGAAGGAGCAAGCAGAGGGCGAAAAGAGCGCAACAAGAGCGTTGTATCATCGCCGATATAAGCATTGCCGTTGGCTTGTTTTCTTTTCGTGGGTGGTTCATTACGTAGACCGTCTGACGAAGACCCGCCGGATTATGCAGATTTTCGCCGTTAGCGTCAAGAGCAATTTCGGATATTTCGGAGAAAAGAGTCAAGCAACGGTGCCGCCGACGAGAGACTCGGTGCCGACATAGTCCGTTAACATGTTGTCAAGTTGGGTAGACGAGGTAGGTTGCCGACCGCCGGGCGGCAACGTCGCCGATAGGCGACAGGAGTGGCGGGTTCGACAAAGCAAGCATTTTCCGGTGCCGGTCGGCTATCACCGACGCAACCGCCCGGCGGACGGTTGCCTACCTCTCGCTTGCCTTGCTTTTACCGGGCTGGCGGATAAAAAGTTCACAGAGCCCGGAGCGGAAGCTCCGGTGCTGCCGCACCGGGCTCTGTTTGTT
>Ga0099364_10014093_pt1 | contig 10673 bp, 8 predicted proteins | sample TergutTh196P3_FD_73070 | JGI IMG/M metagenome (GOLD analysis project Ga0099364, IMG submission 73070) | Microcerotermes parvus P3 segment gut microbial communities from Pointe-Noire, Republic of the Congo - Th196 P3 | ecosystem: Host-associated > Arthropoda: Insects > Digestive system > Gut ...
ATATTTAAGAGAGGGATATAAAATGCTTGAAATCAGATCACCAGAGGAGGTATTAATAATATGGTAGAGCAAATTATACAAGATTGTGTAAAATTTAAACACAATTTACAAGAAAAATTACAGAAAGACAGCGGAACTAAAGACATTAGAGAATATGTGAAACATGTCCGTGTCCTTGACTCCAAAACCCTATTTAATAATTGTTGTCCCCGATGAATATGATAAATTTTATAAAGAATGTAGCTCCGACATCTTTGTCGGAAAACAAGTCAACGGCTGAAAGCTGTTTTTACGCATATTTAAGACATTTTGTTTCAAATGGCTTTTGAACACTAAATTTCTTTTTTCTTCTCATTATCCATTCTCAATTTTCCATTATACATTAAGATTACACACCACCGAACTGTATGTAAAATAGTTAGTTACGCATATTTGTTGTCCGTTTGTTATTTTCAACAATACGAAAATGTATCATATAAAATACCGAATGGTGATAATAATAGGGGGGTGCTATCATATTTGGATATACAAGAATGATTAGATAATATAAAACCTCAATCCTTTTCGGGTTTTGGTAGAAAAAAAACCTAATTATCACCTAATTTAACAACAAATCAACCTCAGTAGCCGTATATAACCCCAGACCCATAAACCTCATTATATCTCATTCATCATTTAGGTAGATATATTAAATTAGGTTAATTAGGTTGTTTGGTTTGTTTTATTATGGCTACTGAGGTTGCTAAAGTTTTCAAAAATTAGGCGAGAATGAGGTTTACCCCTGTCGGGATGATAATGTAATTTAATTAAAATCACTTCATCAAAAGAAAATGATTGACAAAAAAGAAAGGTTTCACAAAAGTGTTTCCAAGTTCAAGTCTGATTTTTTAGATTATTTTTAAAGGAGAAAAGGTTATGATGTCGATAGCTGAGATAAAATCTTGTGTTGAGCCTGTGGTAAAGAAATACCCGATAGAGAGAGTTATTCTATTTGGTTCTTATGCCCGCGGAGCAGCTACACAAGCAAGCGATATCGATTTGGTAGTAGAAAGTGGTGGTAAAATGCATAATAGTAATATATTCACTTTGGGTGGGGATTTGCTTATGGCTTTACCTGTAAGGGTCGATGTTTACGATATACTTGAAATCAGTGAATCCTCCGCCATGTATAACAGAATAAAAGAGGAAGGTGTTGTCATTTATGAAGCCACAAATTAAAGAACAGTTTAAGAAGATGGAGAAATTTGTTGATAATGCCAATGAAATAGCTCGTGGAGTTGATTTAGAAAAATTAACGAATGACATTCCATATCAGTATAGTTTATTATATCCATTAGGACAAATAGGTGAGCTAGCAATTTATATGACTCGCCACAAAGAAATCGAAGAATCATATCCTGATATCGAATGGTCAAAATGGCGTGGATTTAGAAATAGACTTTTTCATGACTACAATATGATTGATTTTACTTTGGTCTTAGAAATGATAACCGATGCTCTTCCGTTATTACAAAAAGAGTTACGAAAAATTCTGGATACTTTTGAGAGAGTATAAAGAAAAAAAACCTTGACTATAAAACCCTATTTGAAAATTATTGTCGGCGATGAATACGATGGAGAATAATGCACGAAGTTTCACTAATAGATGAAATGATTTTGGCATCAAAACCACTTGCGGTCGATTCTGTTACACTATTGAACCAAAATAAACCCTTGACAAAAAACAACACTTTTACAGATTGGTTTCTCATGCCAAAGATAATAATAATATTTTCATTTATATCATGTTTAATAGCTTGTGCTGCTATTCCAAAGCAGAATGTAATACCCTTGCGGCAGGGGATGTCTATCGAATGGAATGATGCTTTTACAGCGATAGAGGATGGTATCGTCTATGTTTGGTCGGATACTCGAAATGGTGATAGGGATCTTTATGCTCAACTTGTTTCACATTCTGGGAAAAAATTATGGGGCAGTGATGGTTTATTACTCGATGGAAGAATAAATAGGCAAGAAGACCCTGTGATTACTGCTACTGCCGATGGGAATATCGTGATAGCTTATTTAGATTATTCTGAAAATGACAAAATAAATATTCGAGCAAACAAAATCACCCCAAAAGGAAAAAAACTTTGGCGAAATGAAGGTATATTAATATGTTCTATAAAAGATAGCCAGATAAAGAGTTTAAATATATCTGCTGATAAAAAAGGCGGTGTCTATATTTCTTGGCTTGACGACAGAAGCGGTATCTTACTCGCTTATACACAGCATCTTACATCATCCCCTGTCATTGCGAGGAACGAAGCAATCCATACCTTAGGATCTCTCACTTTCCCAGAAAACGGTCTTTTAATAGGTGATGAAGACACTCAAAAAGAAGTTATTTTATCATATCCAGATGGTCAGGGCGGAATTTTATTAGTTTCCATAAATTCAAAAAATAGAGAAGAAATTCAAATAGAAAATGAAAAAAAAGCTACCCAAAAAGATGATGAGTTAATATTCTCCTATTATAGAGAAAATACACCCCAGAAAACCTCCACCCCGATCATGAGCAGAATCGATGAAACTGGTGTAATTTGGACTGATCTTATTTTAACTGAACAAAGATGGTGGGCATCGGAGCCTATTATTTGCAGCGATGGAGAAGATGGTTTTGTAGTTGGTTGGATGGATGAAAAGGGGGGTAGTGGTATCCGTATAGCTGGACAACGTAGTGATCAGGTATATAGGCTCTTTTTACAAAGGGTTACTCTCGATGGAACTATTCATTGGGGAAATGAAGGTATCAGAATAAGTAATAGAGATACCGAAAATAAACCAATCATGCGAATCACTACAGTAGAAACTGGAGGGGTAATAGTAGGTTGGCACTCAAAGAGATATCAGTTTTTTGCTCAACGAATAAATATTAAAGGGAATTTCAGATGGAGAGAGGAGGAAAAATTCAGGACCTTCCGTGGTGGTGATACTTATGCGCTTGATCGAGATTTTCAAATGGTGGGGACAAAAGATGGTGCTTTTCTGGTGTTTGAAGATCTGAGATGGCGAACAGAACAAAGCAGGATCTTTGTGCATAAACTAAATTTGGATGGTAGTTTATCTTTCGATAGGCTCGGCAAGACTATCGCAGATCCAGAGCTATTTGTTTTTACAGATCTGAGAGGTATAGTCCATAATAATGGTGAATTTACTATCATTTATACTGAAAATAACAGGAGTAATCGCCTTAACTCCGTTAAATCACAAAATCTTATTTTACAAGATAATAATTTATCTATCGAGGCGAGCTTATCTATCACAGAGGGGGTTGTCTGGAGTGCTAGTGAATATATAGTAAAAACCTGGAAGGATCTTACTTATATAGTTTGGACAGACCATAGATACCATATATATTATCAAATTATCGATGGAAAAGGTAAAGAATTGTTACCTAAAAATGGAGCAAGAATAAAAGACTATGTTTATAGACAAAACCTATATATTTCCTTTATGAATGCTGAAATCAATGAAGCTGGAGACTTGTGTATAATATGGGTGGAGCAGGAAACCCAAGGAAGACATCCTTGCTTTGCTCAAATAATAAATAATAAAGGGGAAAAACTACTCGGGGACTCCGCTTTAAGGATCCCCGGATATTATAGTCTCATGGGTTTTTCGATATCAAGCAGCTATTCTCGAGGTAGTGTAATAGTAAGTAATGGAAAAGATTGGGATATATACTGGGTGATTTATGATAGTTCCCCCCGAATAGGATATTTGAACCAGATAAAGATAATTGATACCGAAAGAGAGGAAGAAAGATTTACCGTGGAAACCACTGAGATTGTGCAAACTATATACTACCCTCCTATGCCGGTAGCAGTAATAGATGACTATATTCTTTACAGCCGGCAGCTCTACCTTGACCTTACCGAAAAAGAAGAACAAGGGCTTGCCCGTAGATCATATCCAAATAAACCATTATCGACAGAGCTAAGACTATTTTATCCTCAAATAACTGAAATTGACACTCTGGGAAAAAAGATATTAACCCAGCAAAATGGATTTTCTTTCACAGATTTATTTTTGGCAGATGAAAATTTGGTAATCTTTACTATTCCCAGAAATGAAAGCAATTTAAGGGTCACTTTGCTCGATTTGGAAGGTAATATCGCCACTGAAGAACCATTTATAAATATCGCTACCTCCAGTTCTTTTGTTAATGCATATAGCTATCAAATAAGTGAGATTTTTAGTAATCCCTCTATATTACAAATAAACTCAGATTTTTACATTACTTATTCAGATAGCTTAGGCTCTATCCGAACTCAAAAAATAACCCTCTCAAACCAAGAGATAATTAAATTATGGGGTGAAGAAGGCTCTATAATCTATCATTCATCTGAAGATAAACAATCTAAGCGTCCCATAAGTGCGTTGCATAATGAGAATATCGTGATTTCCTGGATTGTGGACGATGATCTATATTTCAATGTAATATCCTTGGATGGTGCACTCCTTTATGACAGAGAGGGAATATTGGTTTCCGATCACCTAAATCAGCAACATACACAAAGAATCACTAGTCATTCTGATAAGGATTTTTCTATTATATGGCTTGATGAGATTTCCTCAGGGAAAGAAAAAATACAGAATATTTACATGAAGAGGATGTGAAGAATATGAATGGATTGCTTCGTTCCTCGCAATGACAGAGTTTTTAGGAGAATCTTATGAAATGGACATTATTCATAATTATCGCTATTGTTATTTTCTCTGCTTGTGCAAAAGAGAAACATATAGAAGATATTGAAATCAGAGACCACACAGACTTTAGAAACCAAAGAATAGGCGTCATTACAGGCTCTCTAATGGAGTATACCACTTTAGAAATAGGCGGCATCCCAGTTTTTTACAATGACACAGCCTCTGGTATAGAGGATGTGTGGCAGGGTAGGATCAGCGGCTTTATGTGGGCATTAACCGCCTCAAATGTAATGATCGATGCTGTAAACAAGCCTGGTGCATCGCATTATTTAGAGGTGGTTCCTGTGCCCAAAGATATATATCTAATTGGCATTGGTGGTATCTCGATGGACCAAGATATCATAGATCAATTTAATATTTTTTTAGCAGACTTAAAGCAGCAAGGCGTCCTGCAAGACATGCAGGATAGATGGTTTTCTGTGATACCCGATATACATATACCAATGTCTGATATATACGCTCCCACACCTCTCCCACATGGCAGTGATATATTACGGGTGGCTATAAATTCTGACGCAATGCCTTTTGTATTTTCAGCTGTAAACAACACTTATTCAGGATATAGCATTGAATTAATGCTCCGATTTGGTGAATACCAAAAAAAGATAATTGAGTTTTTAGACATGGATTTTTCGGCTTTGATACCTTATATAGTAAGCCGAAGAGCTGATATAGGATTTCAGGCTATAGGCATCACAGAAGAGCGAAGAAAAAGTGTAATATTCACAGATCCTGTTTGGGAAGATCAGCATGGGCTTATCGTTTTATCACAAAAAAAGGAAATAACTTATAAAGATTTTGCAGGTAAAAGGATCGGCATCGGCATTGGGTTTGCAGCAGAAGATAATATAAAATACGATCTAAATGCGATTAGCGTAGTTTATCATGATATCACATTGAGCATAGAGGATGTGATTCGTGGAAAAATAGACGGCTCTATTTGGGATCTATCGGCTGCTAATGCACTATTGAAATCTCATACTAATGCTGCTGATTTATTAAATATAGCTCTACCTGCCGAAATCTCTATGGTTCCTATGGGTGCTATCTCTATAAATCAAGATATAATAGACCGCTTTAATATATTCCTACGAGAAATAAAAAGTGATGGCACTTTTGAAGAAATCCAAAGTAAGTGGCTGGGACCAGACGCAGATTACGACGCTCCGATGCCAGATACAAGTATTAATCCCAGCGAGGTTGTTGGCACGATTAGCGTAGCTACCACAGGAAACGATGTCCCATTTGCGTTTTATGGTGCAAATCGAGAGCTGCGTGGTTATAGCGCAGAGCTTGCATTAAGGTTTGCGCAGCGTGAAAAGCTAAATATAGAGATTCATGATATGGAATTTTCTGCAATGGTTCCTTATATAATAAGCGGAAGAGCAGACCTGGCTATTGGTAGCATTTCTTATACAGAAGAAAGAATGAAAAGTGTGATATTTACAGAGCCTATTTATGAGGATGTGCTTAGTGTTATTATATTAAACCCTGATAGGATTGCTTCGCAAGCTCGCAATGACAGAGGGGGATGGATTGCTCAAGACGGGATTGTGGAATGGATAAAAACAGGCATAGATAGAAACCTAATCACCGATAACCGTTATAAAATGATCATAGATGGTCTTAAAACTACCATGATAATTGCGCTTTGTTCGCAGCTATTCGGCACTATCTTTGGTGGTTTTATTTGCTATATTCTCGAGAGAAAAAATAGATTTATCAGCATGCTCGGAAGACTGTATTGTGGTATGATAAATGGCACACCTATGGTAGTATTATTGATGATCACATATTATATCATCTTTGGGGGGAGCAGATTATCAAATGTATTCATTGCTATCATGGCGTTTACTATGATGACTGGGGCTACCGTAGCTCAGATTTTAAAAGGTGCTATAGAAACGGTAGACCATGTAGAGATCGAAGGAGCCAGAGGTATTGGTTATTCCGCTTATAAAGCCTTTTTGAAAGTTACATTGCCCCAGGCAATTAAAAGAGCAATCCCAGCCTATACAAAAGGCTTTGTTGAGCTCGTGAAAGCTACGGCGATAGTAGGTTTTATAGCTATTCAAGATCTTACCAGAGCTGGAGATATTATTCGTAGCAGGACTTATGATGCCTATTTCCCGCTTTTATTTATTGCGCTTATTTACCTCATAGTAACTACCTTATGCGTAATTATCTTTAAATATATTATCAAAAAAATAAATTAGGAGTAAAAGATGCGACATTTTAACATAGCTGGTCCGGTAAATCGACCATTAGCATACAAAATAGACCCTTTATCTAGATGGAATACAGAGGAAATATTAGGCTTAATACAAGAGGAACAATATTTTATTCTACATGCTCCCAGGCAAACCGGGAAGACGAGCTGCTTACTGGCACTGCAAGATTATCTAAATAAAGAGGGAAAATATTTCGCTGTTTATGTAAATTTTGAGGGAGGTCAAGCCTGGCGACATAACATAAAAAAAGCAACTGATGAATTTGTGCAAGAAATTATTAATAGAATTTCCATAATTTTAAAAGATGATTTTTCAAAAAAAGATGCCATTGTATATTACAAATCTGGGGCTTCTAAAAATAGTTTAAATGAAATGCTTACATATTTTTCAAATCTCATCAAAAAACCTATTGTGATGTTTATAGACGAGATAGACTCCCTCATTGGTGATACCCTGCTTTCTGTATTACGGCAGCTGCGAAGTGGCTATGATAAGAGACCAGAAAATTTCCCCTCTACGATAATTCTTTGTGGTGTGAGAGATATAAAAGATTATCGTATCCATACTAGTCAAAACGAGATCATCACTGGTGGTAGTGCCTTTAATATTAAGGCAGAATCTCTTAGATTGGGCAATTTTTCTCTGGCAGAGGTGAAAGAACTATACAATCAGCATACCACAGATACAGGACAAATATTTACAGAAGATTGCTTTGATCTCGTGATGGAATACACAGATGGTCAGCCCTGGTTGGTTAATGCCCTTGCTCGTGAAGTTACCCAAAAAATGGTAGAAAATCAAGACAGAAGCATCCCTATCACTCCTGAAATGCTTGAAATAGCTAAAGAAAGACTGATATTAACAAGGCAAACTCACCTCGACCAACTGGTAGATAAACTCAAAGAAGATAGAGTAAGAAGGGTGATATTGCCGATGATTCTGGGAGATGAAACGGTATTTAATATCGATGATGAAGTATACTGCGCCGATCTAGGTTTGATAAAAAAGACTAGAACTGGCTATGAAATCTCAAATAGTATTTATAGAGAAATAATTCCAAGAGAACTTACAAATGTTGCTCAAGTTAACTTCCAACATATCTTTAATAAATATGACTGGATAGCAAAAGATGGCTCTTTATGCATAAAAACCATGCTCACCCTATTTAAAACCTTTTGGAATGATAATAGCATGATAGTTACAGAAAAGATGGTGGGCTACCCAGAAGCACTACCGCAATTAATAGTCCAAGGTTTCCTGCAAAGAATAGTGAATGGTGGTGGATATATTACTCGAGAATATGCTATCGGCAGAAAAAGAGTAGATATTATGATAAAATGGAAATACAACTCCACTCCCAACTCCCAACTCTCAACTTGTCATCCTGAGTCCCCTTTTTGTCATCCTGAGTCCCCTTTTTGTCATCCTGAGTCCCCTTTTTGTCATCCTGAACAGCGTGAAGGATCTCCGAGATGTTTCGTTCCTCAACATGACAGAGTAGATGTCAACTGTCAAACCATAATCCTAGAAATAAAAGTCCTAGACCCAAACCATACATACCAATACACAAAAGATAAAGCTCTCATCCAAACCGCAGAATACGCTAAATTATGCGGGGTAAAAGAAGCTCAGCTACTTATCTTTGATAAAAAAGATGTTTCTCAAGTTCAACATGACAAAGGATGGACTGCCGATGAGCCAAACGAAATAGAAGAATATGACGGGGTAAAAATAGAAATTTGGAAGTTTAAATAGGAAGGACAAAGTATGTCAAATATTATTAAATTATTGATACTACTCGCAGTAGTGATATGTATCTTAGTATTATCAATTTTATATTTCAAGAAATTATATGAAGTTCCAGAAGGAGATGATTTTATGGGAGCAGAAATAATCAGGATTTATACAGAAGAAATGCCTGCTACACGGTTTATTGGAAAGAAATATTTCATGGAAGATCGAGAGAATGGCAGTTTTAGCTCTAAATGGGGTGAATGGTTTCAAAATGGTTGGTTTGAAATTATCGAAAAGCAATCTGACCAAGACCTATCCCAATGGTTTGTAGAAGGTGGAGCTTATATTGGGCTGGAAAGGCTGAAAGAGAATGAACCTTTTGAGTATTATATAGGTATCTTTATGCCAGAAGGAACACCCGTGCCAGCTGGTTTTGAATTTATAGATTTTCCTGCTTCTCTTTTGGGAATCGGCTGGATAAAAGGGACTATGGAAAATATCTTTATTTGGGAAGAGATCCGAGATAGACTTATTTTAGAAGGCTATAAACCCGTTGCCGATGAGCAGGATGCACTGTGGAGCTTTGAAAGATATACATGCCCCAGATTTACCGACCCTGATGAAGATGGGAATATTATCCTTGATTATGGGTATTTTTTAGAGTTTAAATAATAGTATGTATATGAGAGAAATATTTATGCTCATCCTCCTTCTAGGGACAAATATCTATTTGCCTTGGAGATTGGGAAATCTATTTTCACTGCAAAATAAAATATGGTTATATATTCTATTTGCTGTAGGAATAATTTCTGCTTTTGTTTCGATGTCTTTAAAAACCAGGTTTAGCAATATTCTAGTGAGCATCTATTATAATTTGGCTACTACTTGGATTGGTTTCTTTTTGTTTATGTGTTGCTTGCTAGTTTTACTGGAAATTACTCTTCTTATCCACAAATTCCCGCCAAAACAAACGGGTGTAGTTTTTGTGAGTTTAGCAGCCTTGCTTACTATATATTCTATGATAAATGCTCAATTTTTCAGAGTATCCTCTGAAGATATACCTCTACAAAAATTAGAGAATGAGATAAAAATAGTGCAAATATCCGATGTCCATCTCGGTGTCTCGAGAAGCAAAAATTACCTAGCAAAAATAGTAAAAAAGACAAACGAAATAAACCCAGATTTTGTAGTGATAACTGGTGATCTTGCCGATAGTAAAAGAGCACTTTCACAGAATATGTTCACCCCCTTGAAAGACTTAAAAATGCCGGCTTTTTTTGTATATGGCAACCATGATGTTTATGTGGGGCTTGATGAAATAATCAAAAGACTTAATGAATGCAATGTAAAAGTATTACAAAATGAAGTAATAGACATAATGGGAATAACTCTAGTGGGGATCAACTATATGCGAGCTGATGATTCCGTCTATGACCCCCACCAAGTTACAGATGAAACTATTATAGAAATATTACCGACGCTCGATATGCATCATGATAAACCAATAGTAATGCTCCACCACGGACCATGGGGAATAAGTTATATGAACCAATATGGAGTAGATCTCGTACTCGCAGGACATACCCACGGTGGGCAAATCTTCCCTATCAGCTTTATGGCAAATAAAATATTCCCCTATAACAAAGGTTTACATGAATATAATGGCACATATATCTATGTCTCACAAGGTGTGGCTACTTATATGCCGAGGATGAGACTGGGAACGAAAAATGAGATAAATGTGATAAATTTGAGGAATTGACTCCCCCAGCATGAAAATCTGTAGGGAACGCATTTATTCGCTGTAGTAATACATTGAAATATAATTATATATGGGCGGAACGAATAAATGCGTTCCCTACAATTTTCGTGTTATTTTTATTTCACCAGCAGCATTCGTTTTGTGGAGGTATATTCCCCGGACTCTATCCGATAGAAATAAACACCACTGCTCAC
>Ga0099364_10014094_pt1 | contig 10673 bp, 6 predicted proteins | sample TergutTh196P3_FD_73070 | JGI IMG/M metagenome (GOLD analysis project Ga0099364, IMG submission 73070) | Microcerotermes parvus P3 segment gut microbial communities from Pointe-Noire, Republic of the Congo - Th196 P3 | ecosystem: Host-associated > Arthropoda: Insects > Digestive system > Gut ...
CGTGTTAAAGAAATCATTGACGTCGAATGAGTCGCACCGGACGATTATGTCAAAATTCCGTCGTTTGAAGAGCGGATTCCCATTAACCCGGACAAGTGGTTGCAACTGGAAACGAACCGGGATGTGCTCACCACCCGCGTCATGGACCTGCTCACCCCGCTCGGAAAGGGGCAGCGTGCTCTCATTGTCGCCCCGCCGCGTTCTGGAAAAACCATACTTTTGCAGCATGTTTCCCAAGCGGTTGTCGAAAATCACCCGGAGGTCAAGGTGATCGTCCTGCTCATTGACGAACGTCCGGAAGAAGTAACCGATTTCCGCCGTGCCGTCAAAGCGGAGGTCGTCGCCAGCTCGCTGGACCGGGAAATCGAATCGCATGTTCGCTTGGCACAGCTCGTAATCGAGCGGTGTCGCCGATTGGCCGAGATGGGGAAAGATGTCTTTTTGCTCCTCGACTCAATCACCCGGCTTGCGAGGGCGTTCAATAAATGGGTCGGTAACACAGGCCGAACCATGACTGGCGGTGTTGACATTAAGGCAATGGACATCCCGAAAAAGCTGTTCGCAACCGCCCGAATGTTTGAAGGGGGCGGCTCGCTGACGATTGTGGGAACGGCACTCATCGAAACCGGTTCCCGAATGGACGACCTGATTTTTCAGGAATTTAAGGGAACCGGTAACATGGAACTCGTCTTGGACAAGCGGCTTGCCGAGCGTCGGGTTTATCCGGCGATTGACATTGGACTTTCCGGCACCCGGCGTGAAGAAAAGCTGCTACCGCCGGAAGTGATGAACGCCGCAATTTACCTGCGTCGGACGCTTTCGACGATCCACCCGGTCGAGGCAATGGAGCAGTTGACGCAAAAATTGTCAAAGTTCCAGACGAATTACGAGTTCGTTCGCCTGATTAACGGGGCCCAAAACCGGTTCGATTGAGAGAACAGAAGGCGGCGGAAAATTTTAACCTTCAAAGTCTTCAATACCGTAAGTCTTTGAGTGCAAGAGACTTACGGCCAGCCCATCGAAATGGTTGATCACAAAAGGTCCACCAAGCGGAATTGACCGACTTCCCACAAAGTTTGCCCCACCCGCTCTGCCCAATGTTGAGTGCTTTTGGAAAAAATTGGAAAATTTACAAGCATCCCGCCTAACGGTAAAGTAAAATAGCACTGGATTGTCTACTGAAAATTCCCATTCGGTTTTTAACGGTTCTATGAAAAAACTTGCCCCTGTTATTCGGGTTGAAAAAGAAAAATGCACCCTTTGTCATCTCTGCGTCCGCGTCTGTCCGACACGATTTTGTAACAATGGCAATAGCTCCGACTACATCGAGCTGGACCCCAATCTGTGTATCGGTTGCGGTGCCTGTATCAAAGCCTGCTCTCATGGTGCACGGCAAATCATCGACGACATCGACGCCTTTATGAACGACCTGCGGCGAAAAGTAAAAATGATCGCCGTTGTCGCCCCGGCCGTCGCGGCAAGTTTTCCGAATAAATACTTCCACCTCAATACCTGGCTCAAATCACTTGGCGTTGAGGCCGTTTTCGATGTCAGTTTCGGAGCGGAATTGACGGTCAAGTCCTATCTGGAGCATATCAAGAAGAAAAATCCGAAACTGGTCATTGCCCAACCCTGTCCGGCGATTGTGACCTATATCCAGATTTATCACACGGAGTTGCTTCCCTATCTTGCCCCCGCCCATTCGCCGATGCTCCATACAATCCAGATGGTCAAGGAGTTTTATCCAGAGTACCGCAATCACAAGGTCGCCGTGATTTCCCCCTGTATTGCCAAGAAGCGGGAGTTTGAGGAAACCCGGCTCGGTGACTATAATGTTACAATGGCGCATTTGGACGATTACCTTACCGAAAACCGGATTGATTTAGCCAAGTTCGAGCCGTCCGATTACGACAATCCTTCGGCGGAGCGGGCGGTTTTGTTCTCGTCTCCCGGTGGTCTGATGCGTACCGCATTACGGGAGGTTCCCGCCCTCGACGAAAAAATCCGGAAAATTGAGGGAGCGCACGTTTATCCTTACCTTGACCGCCTCAAAAAATCGCTCAGTGCAGGGATGAATCCGCTATTGATTGACTGCCTGAATTGTGATTTCGGGTGCAACGCCGGGCCTGGCACGAATCTGGGGGGGGCCTCCGAGGACGAGTTGGAATACCACATCGAACAGCGAAGTAACGCCCTGAGGGAAATGTATGCCAAGGAGGCAGAGCGACAGCAACATCCCGACTTGCTCAGTGAAGTGATCGACTCCTATTGGAAGCCCGGCATTTATGAACGCCGTTACGCAAATCTCAAAGAAAATAATGTCATCAGGCAACCCTCGGAAGCACAGATTCAGGAGATTTTTACGAAACAGTTAGCCAAAACGTGCGAAAGAGACGAGATCAACTGTACCGCATGCGGCTACACTTCCTGCCGGGAAATGGCAACCGCCATGCACAACGGCATTTCGACATCAGAGCATTGTTTGGCGAAACATCAACGGGAACTGGCTCAAAGTCAGGAAATGATGCGTGAAAAAAGCGAAACACAGGAAAAATTTGCCACCGACCTGTTCAATGCGGTTGAAGGCATGGTTGCCAGTGTGAACGAAACGGCGTCGCTTATGAATACGGTCAATGATGAAACGAAGGAAATCTCAAAAACGATTGCCGTGATTTCGAAAATTGCCCGGCAAACGAACCTGTTGGCACTGAACGCCTCGATTGAGGCCGCCCGGGCCGGGGTGCATGGAAAGGGGTTTGCCGTCGTTGCAGGCGAGGTTCGCAATTTGGCAAAATCCTCGAACGAAGCCGCCGAACGGATCACCGAATTGGTGTCCGGTGCCGAAAAACGGATTAATACGGGTGCGACTTTGAGTAAACAGGTCGAAGCGACACTTGTTGACATTATGGATGATGCCAAGAGAAAACTCGGGTAAATCGCAAAGCGGGAGAGTACCAAGTTTTACGATCACCCCGGCTTGTCGAATCCTGATGATCTGCCTATAATGTCCCCCAAGTTTGTTTTCCACTGCGGGCGTAGCTCAGTTGGTAGAGCACGACGTTGCCAACGTCGTTGTCGACGGTTCGAACCCGTTCGCCCGCTTTTCGATTCTACTGCGGTCCAGTGTTGCCGAATCCCGGATTCGCGATGCTGGTTTTTTTCTTTCTTGACCGTCTGCGGTCGGAAATCCACCTTTAAGCCTACGAAATAACATGCTTTCTCCCGATCATGCCCCGAATGAAACGTTTCCAGACGACGACATGGTTCCTGATTCGATTGGCGAAACAAATCTCGCGCCTGAAGCAAAACTTAACATCGATGTGGACATTCAGGAAGTCAGTGCCTGCGAACGGCGTATCAAAATCACGATTCCGCGCGAGGAAATCGACCGGTATTTTGAGGTCGAGTTCGACGAATTGACCGAAACGGCTCACGTACCGGGTTTCCGGCAGGGGATGGCCCCGCGAAAACTTGTGGAAAAACGCTTCAAAAAAGAAATCGGAGAGCGGGTCAAAAGCAATCTCGTGATGGACAGCCTCACCCAGGTCAACGACGCTCCCGATTTGACGCCGATTGGAGAACCGGACCTGAATTTTGCATCCGTTGTTCTGCCGGATGCCGGTCCGATGATTTATGAGTTCAATCTCGAAGTTCGCCCGGAGTTCGAGTTGCCGCAATGGAAAGGTTTGACCATCAAACGCCCGGTTCGGGAATTCACCGACGACGACGTTGACCGGGCAATCGAACGGTTCCTGACTCAATACGGCAAGCTGGTTCCCTCGGAAAGTCCGGCGGAAAACGGTGATTACATTGTTTCAAAACTGACGTTCCGACACGGCGGCGAGATTGTTTCCCAAGCGAATGAGGAAACTCTTCGAATTCGGCCTGTGCTCTCCTTTGCGGACGGGACCATCCAGGATTTTGACAAGCTGATGGAGGGAGCCAAAGCGGGAGACGTGAAAACCGCCAACGCTCAATTGTCCGAAGATTCACCGAATCTCGCACTTCGCGGCAAGGAAATTGAAGCGACATTCGAAATTTTGGATGTTAAAAAACTGGAACTCCCGGAATTGTCGAGCGAGTTTCTTGAACGGGTCGGCGGTTTTGACAATGTGGGTGATTTCCGCGACGCGATTCTCGATTCGCTCAAAGAGCAACTGGCTTACGAGCAACGCCAGCAGACGCGGCAACAGGTTACGCAAGCCCTTACGGTTGCGGCATCTTGGGACCTGCCGCCGTCGTTGTTGGATCGGCAGGCGAAGCGAGAACTTGACCGAATGATTATGGAACTCAAGAGTAGCGGTCATACTGACGACGCGATTCAGCGGGAAATCAATTACCTGCGTCAGAACAGCCGGATGGTTGTCGCCAATTCGCTCAAGGAGCATTTTGTGTTGGAAAAAATCGCCGAAGTCGAGAATATCGAACCGACCGAAAGGGATTTCGACATGGAAATCGCCTTGATTGCCGCCCAAAGCAACTCGACGCCGCGCCGGATTCGGGCACAATTGGAAAAGCAGGAAAAAATGGACATCTTGCGTAACCAGGTCGTCGAGCGTATGGTGATCAATCTGATTTACGAACATGCGAAGTTCGTTGACATTCCTTATGAAATCGAAGGGGTTACGGAAGAAGCGGTGGACCGGGCTGCTGGTGGACAGGAGCACGAAATCCATGAAGCGACCGAGGACGACCTCAAAGCTGCCCATCGGGAAGAGCAGGAAAAGAAAATGATTGATCCGAATGCGAAGTAAATTGCATCGGGAACGCAAGTATCGATCATCGCCGTGGAGGGTTGTACCATTCAATATCACCTTCCCCATCTCTCATATTTGGTTTCCTATGACACGATGCGCCGCATTTCTGCTTGTGTTCGGTTTAACCCGGCTTGCCGCCGCCCAGTCGTGGGACGATTGTTTCCTGGCCTACCAAAAATTCCTTCACGAAAGACCGCCGCTACTCGGACGACCGGCGGCCTCGGACTCCGATGCGAAAAAAGAGGAAAAGCGGGAACAACACCGGCGGTTGGCAAGCGGTTACGCAGAGTTTTCGGAGAAATTTTCCACATTCGCCCGGCGGAGCGACCTTTTCCCGCCGACGGCACCGCCTGACATCAAGCGGGAAAGGTCACAAAAAATCGACGGAACCTGGGGACTGTACAAAAACATTCCGCTCAACGCTCTCGATCTCTGGAAGGAGGCCTGTTTTCTGCAATTCCGGTCATTACACCATACCGCGATTGCCGACCCGGAAAAAACCGCCGCACTTAACGGCTACGCCGTTGAACTCGAAAAACACAAGGTTCTTGAGGCGGTGTTCCTTGTCGTCAAGCGAACATGGTACGCGGAAATGCTTCGCTCGATTCACGAGAACGCCAATGCCGAACCGTTGGAAACCTTTGAAACCCTCGCCGCCGATTACGCGGAATTTCTGGACAAGTACCCGACGGAAGAAAACCTGAATGTCGCGGAATCAATTCTTGCGCTGAGCGAAAAAACCGCCTCGAAAGCCGCCGAAGACCGGTTGCAGCAGGCGTTCGCAAAAATTCAGCGGGAATCCGGCGACCCCGACCTGCGGAATCTCGCCGAGGTACTCCAGGGCGTCCTACGCCGCCAGGGGTTGCTTGGACAGGAACTACCGATCTGGGGTCATGGTATTGATGGAAAACCGTTTGATCCCCAAACCCTCGATGGCAAAGTCGTTTTGCTCGACTTTTGGGCAACATGGTGCGGTCCCTGTCTTGCGGAGTTTCCCCACCTCAAAAAACTCTACGCGAAATATCGGGATCAAGGGTTCGAGATTGTCGGTTTTTGCGTTGATTCCGATCTTGAAATAGCGTATACTTACCTGGAGCGGAATCCGTTGCCGTGGATCATGCTCGCCAAGGAAACCTCCCGAACGCTGGAAAAGCCGTTGCTTTCCTCCTGGTACGGAGCCAAACAACTGCCGGTGGTCCTGTTGCGTGACCGTAACGGCAAAACCATCCTGCTGGACGCCCGCGGCGGGAAGCTGGAAGAAATGCTGGAAAAGTTGTTTGAAAGGTAGTCTTCGTCAAACAACGCTTTATTTGCCATTGATTCGCTCGAAATGATCGAGGGTGAGTGCCGTGCGGCTTGTCCAGGAATGGGGGCGGCGTTACCAAAGAGAGCTGCAAACGATGTGGGACACACAGGAATTCACCCAGCTTCCCGGCTTGGAGTAAACTATGACGCAGCCTGTTTTTCATAAAATCCGTACAATCTCCGTCGTCGAACCGTTCCGGTTACGGGCCGTTTTCGTCGATGGTACGGAGAAGGAGTATGATTTGCGGCAATGGGAACATCGGCCTGAGTTTTCACTGTTGTTTCGTCATCCGCCCCTGCAAACGGCGATTCATGTCGAGTCCGGCGGGTACGGAATTTCATGGAACGATCAAATCGACCTTAGCGCGGAAGAAATTTATTGGAATGGAATTGATGTTACGCCGCTTCCCCAAAGTACCGGGAACGGCATTGTTTAACCTTTTTCAGAATGTCGTTGGCTTTTTACACACCCTGCAACATCCATCACACAGGAGTCTCCCTATGAACCCGATTCGTTTCATTGCTATTGTGCTGCTCCTTTGCGGCGGTCTCTTTGCCGAAGAGACGAAAAACTCCCTGACGCTGGAACAATTGGAAGCGATTGCGATCCAACCGGCCAGACGCCATGCGGAAACAAATTCCCTCGTTGTTCCCGAAATGCTCCCGCTCTTTAAGGCGGAGAAAATCATTTACACCGGGAAAGAAAGATACAAGGAAACCGAACTCGGTTTTCGGCTGCATGTCCCGGAAAACATGGAACCGGACAAAAAGTATCCGCTGATCCTCTGGCTGCATGGTGTCGGTGAGGCCGGCGACAATAATCAGGATCAGTTGATTCATCTGCATCACATCATCACGTACCTGACCGGTCCGAAAAAGCGGGACTTCTTCCTGCTTGTCCCGCAAACACCGCAGGATCATACCTGCTGGGATGCCCGTCCCTATTATTCCTCCGGTGCGACAATCGCCGGATTCACTCTGACTCAACCCAAATGGACGGAAGCCCCTTTTGAGGATTCGCCGCTCGGGTTTTCGTTTGCGATGCTCGATCAGGTGGTCGAAAATTACCCGGTTGATACGGACCGGATCACGGTCGCCGGTTTGAGCAGCGGCGGTGACGGCACCTGGCGGGCCCTGGAACGGCGTCCCGAACAATTCGCGGCGGCGGTTCCGCTCGTCAGTTGGAACGCCCTCAAAAACGAGGCGATTGAGAAAAATCCAATCCTCAAAAGGATTCCCATTTGGGCGATCTACAGCAGTGATGACAGTGGAATCGACTTTGCCCGTGAGGAGTTTGAGCGGATCGTAGCGGCAGGTTGTAACGCGAGCAAATCAGAATTCGGCCTCTGCGGACACAATGCCTGGACTCCGGCGATGTTGCAGGCGGACATTTTCAGTTGGTTACTGAGTCGGAGCAAGAAGGAGGGTGAGTACATTGCCGTCGTCGATGCCAACGTCAACCCGGACGACCTGCAAGGGGTTGTTGAGGTCGCCGCCCATGTTCCCAACTCACGCACACCGACGCTCGCACCGGCACTCGAGACAGTACCGCTTGTTGTACTAGAAAAAGCACCGCTACTCTCTATGCCGCAGGAAGTTGAGCACGAACTTGCGAAACGTCAAGCGGAAACTGCACAGCAGGAAGCGGAAAAACTGCGGGCGGACTTTGAGGCGGACCTTAAAAGGGCACAAGAATTGCGGGCGAAATTTGAGGCGGACCGTGAAAGGGCACAAGAGCGGCGTGTGCAAATTGCCCCGCAAATTGTCGCCCAAATTTCCCCTCATGTTCCTCAGCCTACCCTTACCGTCAATCCGGTGGTGCAGGAAGCGCAAGACCATTTGTACACCATGTTGGCACAGAGGTACTTACAGGCCAAGGACGGTGAGTCGTTCAAACGGGTTGTTGCCAAGTTGTCCCCTGCAAAAAAGCAAATGGTACTCCAAATGGCTCTGATGTCGATGGACGGTGAGCGGGAACCGGCGATTTCGCTGCAAGAAATCGAGGCGTTGATTGACCAGATTGGTGCTTCGCAGCAAGTGCCAAACATCATGCCGCAACTTGTCGCGCAACCGGTTACGGTTGAAATCCGTGAAGCCCTTGAAGGTTCCCGTGAAGGTTCGGTGCCGGGTTCGCGGATCATTGAGGAATGCGACCGCGAATGGGCGATGACCTCGGATTCGCTGTACGGTATGTTTCCCGCCGATTGGGGAAAGGAAGGGCAACGGATACCAGACTTTATCGTGAAATCGACGGCGATGGAACTCGTGCGAATACTTCGGGACGAGCCGGGCAAGCTCCAGGAAGCGTGCGAAACGATTCTTTCGCTTGAACACCGCCCGATGAGCAGTCCCTGGTTCGAAACCAGCGGCGGCAGGCTTCACAGCGACATCCAATACACGCTTTCCGGCAAGGGTCTGGTGCTTGTCGCCCTGTTGAAAATGTCCGATCGGGCCTTTGCAAAGAAAACGCTTGAAAAAATCGAAACGATTTTGGGGAATTAACGCGGTTTTAAGGGCATAGGGAATAGGGTATTGGGAATCGAAAAACCAAAAACGCAATCGTAGATTGCGCACCTATGCCCTATGCCCTATGCCCCAGTCCGCCCCCCTCATTTTTCCCTCTCAATAACAATGGATTCTTGGACCGTGAAACGGCTTTTGGAATGGACGACCGATTACCTTCAAAAAAATGCAAGGCAATCGCCCCGGTTGGAAGCGGAAATCCTCTTGGCGGCGGCGTTGTCCTGTCAACGGATTGAACTTTATACGAGTTTCGACCTGGAACCGTCGGAAGACAAACGGGCGGTTTTTCGGCAAATATCTACGCTTCAAAATAGACTTATTATTTTGCCCGGCGAAGAAAAATAAAAATTGATTGAAGAACTCAACAAAGCGATCCGTTAGCCAGTCCGGGTGAAAAAGGGAAATGATGTTACGATTAACTCAAAAAAGACCCCCTGTTTTTCTTTTCCCTCTTTTCCTTTTTACTTCTTCACTTTGGGGAGCCGATTCCGTGTCGTATTCGGTGAATCAGGGGCTTCGCTTTTACCAACAAGGGGACTACGGTGCTGCGATTGTAGCGTTTGAAAACGCGGAAAGATTGACACCCAATGATCTTCGAATCACCTATAATCAGGCCTGTACGTATCTCGCCGCCGGACGAACGGGGGAGGCGATGGAAAAATTTCGCCGGGCGGCGTTTGCACCAGACCGAAGTCTTGTTTACGATTCCCTGTTGTCGTTGGGGAACATCGCTGTTGATCGCGCAGACTCTTATTTAGGTGAACGACCGGAAAAAACAACGCCGGGCAATCGAAGGCGGTTTCTTGCCGAACTGCTCGTCGCCGAAAAGGAGTTCGCCGATGCAATTGACATTGTGCCGAATCGGTCCGAAGCGAAAGAGAATCTGGAGGCTATTCGTCTCTGGAAAAATGCGCTCGATTCGCTCTGGAAGGAAAATGATCTGAAAAATCGTTTGGAGTCTTTAACCGCCGCAGAATATTTGGATCGACTCGCGCAATCGCAACAAGCGATTTATCGAAAAACCGCCGCCGAAACGAAACGGGGCGATTCGCCGAAAAAATTTCAATCGTTGTATCTTACCGCCGGAGAACAAGCCGATTTGATTCCGGAAATCGAGTTTTTTTGGGAAAAATTTCAAGCGGAATATTCTTCCCCGGACCGGCCCGGCGTTCCGTCGGACAACCGCGAAGGAATGGACCAATTTTCATTGGACAAGACGGACTTTCGGAGGGAAGAGATCGTCCGATATCTCTTCCATTCCGCCAATGAATTGAAAACCTGCGACGGCAAATCCGCCTTGCAATTTCAATCGGCAACTCTGGAGATGCTTGACGCAATTCAAAACGACCTGCGCGATTACCCACAACTCGTACAACTCGCCGCCGAACGGCAGGGACGACTTGTCAATGAAGCCGACAAACCGGACAGCGATGCTCACAAACTTCTTTGGAAACAACGGCTTGTTTATCGCGGAGGTCAATTATTTCTCAGAGACGCTCATCGCTCTTCGCCAGGTTCAAGCGGAAATGATTTGTTTTATGGAATCGAAGATTCCCCGGAAGAATTGCTCCGGCAATCGCAACAAGCGGCAATCGCCACAGAGGCGGAACTGGAACGATTATTCAAGGCGATTTTCGCCGATTTGGAGGAAAATCACTTGGATGCCGCGAAACCGAACCTGCGTCAAGTCCGCGAGTTGCTACGTAAAATCCTCGAACCACTCGAAAAAATACCGCAATCGTCACGGTTTTCCAGAAATACCAATTCCCGAAATTCAACGCCAGAATCGGATTTTTTCGATGATTCTCCGGGGGATGATTTTGAAGAGAGTGATTTTGAGGGGGAGAAAAAACCTTCGGATTCAACAGATGCCCCTTCGAAAAGCGAAATCGGTCAATCGTCTGGCGAACCGAAATCTTTGGAAGAATTGATTGATTCTTTTGTGGACAATCTTTCAGAAGAGGAGCAAAAACCGGCGTCGGCATCCACACAAACAGGGACGCAAGGTTCTCAGGGGAAAACCGAACCTGCTGGCGGCTCGGCGAAAAGCGACTCGCAGGTTGACTCAAAACAATCCTTTCCGCGCCG
>Ga0099364_10014095_pt1 | contig 10673 bp, 12 predicted proteins | sample TergutTh196P3_FD_73070 | JGI IMG/M metagenome (GOLD analysis project Ga0099364, IMG submission 73070) | Microcerotermes parvus P3 segment gut microbial communities from Pointe-Noire, Republic of the Congo - Th196 P3 | ecosystem: Host-associated > Arthropoda: Insects > Digestive system > Gut ...
CTTTTCAAACTTACTAAAGCCATGAGTGTTCTCGGCACAAACAACGAAAGCGGCACGGGATTGGGTTTGCTGTTGTGTTCAGATTTTGTAAAAGCCAATGGCGGAAAAATTTGGGTCAGTTCAAAACAGGGCGAAGGTTCAAGATTCAGTTTCAGCGTACCACTGAAAAAGTGAACAAAAAAAACAGTAGAGCCGTTGCCAGCAACGGCTCTACTGTTTTTTGGGGGGAGGGATTAAGACTAAATTGGGTTTACTGCACTCTTCCCACAAGCGAGGCTGCCATCGTGATTAACTCTTGCTTTTTTTCTTTCGGAGCATCGACTTTTTCAAGCATACCGTAAGCCTTTTCGATATATTCGTTTGCAAGTTGTTCTGTAATGGCTTTCAGGTTGAGTTTATCGTAAATCTCCAGCGTAGTTTTCACTTTCTCAGACGGATAGCCGATTTTACCGGAGAAAATATTTTGAAGTTCTTTAAGTTGATTCCCTTTCAACATTTCGCAGGCTTTAACATAAAGAAACGTCTTTTTGTTTGCCACAATATCGCTGCCGGTTATTTTCCCCAAAAACTTTATATCGCCATAGCTGTCAAGCAGGTCGTCTTGAAGCTGAAAAGCCATTCCAAGGTTTATTCCGAATTTATAAAGATAATCGGCTTGTTCATCGGTGGCGCCGCCAATAATGGCTCCTATTTTTGTGGAAGCCGCAATCAAAACCGCCGTTTTCAGCTCAATCATTCTCAAATATTCATTTTCGGAAACTATCATAGCCTTTTCAAAATCAATGTCAAACTGTTGTCCGATACAGACTTCAATAGCCGTTTTATTAAATTCTCTGAAAATTTTCAGTATAGATTTTGGAGGAGCTTGCAAAAAACAATCGTTTGCAATAAAAGCCATCACATCGCCCGATAATATTGCCTGATTGATATTCCATTTATTATGCACTGTCGGATAATTTCTTCTTAAGGGCGCACCGTCAATTATGTCATCGTGAACAAGCGTAAAATTGTGGAATATTTCCAATCCCACAGCGGGCATTATCGCATCGTCTATCTTATCGTTAAAAAGATTGCATGACAAGATAGCGAGCATAGGGCGTATCCTTTTCCCGCCTATCGACAAAATATACTTAATAGGATCTATAAGTTTTCTCGCTTCCGGATCATACGAAAAGTTTGAGATAGCTTTTTCAATCAGATTTTTAAAACTCTCTTGACTGTACATTATCTTGAAATAACTTAAAACTATCCCCGCAACGCTTCCGCTCCGCTGACAACTTCAAGTATCTGATTCGTTATTGACGCCTGCCTTGCTTTATTATACTGCAAAGAAAGATCTCTTATCATTGTTGAAGCATTGTCCGTAGCTTGGTGCATGGCAGTCATTCTTGCACCGTTTTCTGCTACAAACGAGTCAAGAACTGCTTTATAGAACTGTATTTTAAGCGATTTGGGTATCAAATCCTTCACTATTTCTTCGGCGGTAGGCTCATAAATATAATCGACCGATGCCGGCAGGGTTTTTTCTTTATCCTCATTATCAGTCGACAACGTTATCGGAAGAAACAGTTCGGTCATCAAGTTTTGCACGGCGGCATTTTTAAACTGGTTGTATACAAGTTCGATCCTGTCAAATTCGCCGGCAACAAAAGAGTTCATCAGCATTTCGGCTGTTTGCGATATATCGGCAAAAGTAACATTCTCTAAAAGGCGATTCTGTTCTCCAAAAATAGACGTCTGTTGCTTACGGAAATAATCGTACCCTTTCTTACCGATTGTCAATAACTTAACATGACATTTTCTATTCTGATCGGAATATTTTTCGGCAATCAACCGTCTGGTCTCTTTTATTATGTTTGTATTAAACGCTCCGCAAAGCCCTTTGTTTGAAGTAACTACAACTATGAGAACATTTTCCGGTTCGGATATTCTGCCATATACGTTTTCTATTTCCGCCTCGGCAAGACTTTGCGATAATCCGCCAAGAATTTCCTGCAACTTATTAACATAAGGACGCAGTTTTACTATTTTATCCTGGGCTTTGCGCAATTTTGCCGCCGCCACCATTTTCATTGCAGAAGTGATCTGTCGGGTTGAACGTACAGAAGCAATCCTGACTCGTATCGCCTTTAAATTCGCCATATACGATTATGTTATTGAGCAGTCTTCTCCGGTTGTTGGATAGTTTTCCTGATGTTTTAAAACTATCTCAGCAGCCGCTTTTTCAAGAACTTCGGTTACACTTTCATTAATAATGCCTTTACGAATCTCTTCAAGCGTATCCTTATGCTGAAGATTCATATATTCGATAAAATCGGCTTCAAACGCTTTCACTTTTCCTACAGGCAGGTCTTTCAAAAGCCCGGCTGTTCCGCAATAAATTATCGCTACCTGATTCTCGACCGGAACAGGTGCATACTGCCCTTGTTTCAATATTTCAACGTTTTTTGCGCCTTTGTTAAGAACGGCAAGAGTAGCGGCATCGAGGTCGGAACCAAATTTAGAAAACGCTTCAAGCTCTCTGTATTGCGCCTGCTCAACTTTCAGCGTTCCTGCAACTTTCTTCATCGCTTTGATTTGCGCGTTACCCCCTACCCTCGACACGGAAATACCAACGTTGATAGCCGGTCTTACGCCCGAGTTAAACAGGTTGGATTCAAGGAATATCTGTCCGTCTGTAATAGAAATTACGTTTGTGGGGATATACGCCGAAACGTCTCCCGCCTGTGTTTCAATAATCGGCAGCGCGGTAAGCGATCCTCCGCCTTTCACCATGTGGCGTATTGATTCGGGCAAGTCATTCATTTGCCGCACAACTTCGTCAGATTCAATAACCTTGGCGGCTCTTTCGAGAAGCCTTGAGTGGAGGTAAAAAACATCTCCAGGGTATGCCTCGCGTCCCGGCGGGCGGCGAAGGAGAAGCGAAACCTCGCGGTATGAAACCGCCTGTTTCGATAAATCGTCATAAATAATCAGCGCATCGCGACCTGTGTCGCGGAAAAATTCGCCGATAGCGGCTCCTGCAAACGGCGCGTAAAACTGCGATGCGGCAGGGTCGGAAGCCGTTGCAAGCACAATCACCGTATATTGAAGCGCTCCGTGTTCCTCAAGAGTCGCCGCAATGTTGGCTACGGTTGAGCCTTTTTGTCCTATTGCGACATAAATACAATAAACCGGTTTGCCGCTTTCGAAATTGCTTTTCTGGTTTATTATTGTATCAATAGCAATCGCCGTTTTTCCTGTTTGCCTGTCGCCGATTATAAGTTCGCGTTGTCCGCGTCCTATCGGAATCATAGCGTCAATGGCTTTAATTCCCGTTTGCAGCGGTTGTTTCACCGGCTGACGGAAAATTACGCCCGGAGCTTTTCTTTCGAACGGCATGTTGAACAATTCGCCTTTTATCGGTCCTTTTCCATCGAGCGGCTGACCTGTCGGCGAAATTACTCGTCCCAACAACCCTTCGCCAACGCCGATAGAGGCAATTTTGCCGGTTCGTTTAACAATATCTCCTTCATGTATCTCTTCTGTCGGACCTAACAACACTGCTCCGATATTATCTTCTTCAAGGTTAAGGACTATCCCCTCCATGCCGTTTTCGAACTCAATAAGTTCGTTCGACTGAACATTCGACAGTCCGTAAATTCGAGCTATGCCATCGCCAACCTGAAGCACCGTGCCGACTTCTTCAAGTTCAACTCCGGTTTGTATGCCTTCAAGTTGCTGTTTCAGGATTTTTGAGACTTCTGCTGGTTTAATGTTTGCCATATTATTTTTGTATAAATTACGGAATGATATTAGTATATGAAGTCATGGCGCTACCCACGAGTTCTTTTTTTATTTTTCTTAATTTATTTTTGACGCTTGCGTCTACATAATTATCGTCAACTCTCAGAATAAATCCTCCGATTATTTCAGAGTCGATATTTTCTTTAAGTTCAACTTCTGTTTTGAATACCGACAATATCATATCGGTTATTTGCCGTTTCGCTTTTGAATCAATTGGCGTAGCCGTTGTAAGAGTCGATTTGGTTATGCCTTTATATTTCATTGTTTCATCGACAAATACTCTGGCGATTGCGGGAATAAAGTTTGCTCTGCCGTTTTTTACAACCAAGTCGATAAACAAAAGCGTTGCTTCATTGACATTGCTTTCGAGCATTTTGCGCAGAATATCGCCTTTGCGCGAAGGTTTTATGATAGGACTTGTCAATAACTCTTTCGTCTCCGACAGTTTGCATACTTCGGAAATAAACTGCATATCTTGACATACCCCATCAAGAATATTTTTTTCTATCGCCAGCTCAAACAAGGCTTTTGAATATCTTACCGATATTTTACTTTCGTTCATTGCGCCTGATTAATTCTTTTTCAAATCTACTTCTTTCAGGTAATTCTCGATTAATTTCTCGTGTTCCCCTGTTTTACTGAGTTGTTCGCCAAGAATTTTGGAGGCTATATCAACCGAAAGCGAGGCTACCTGCTCATTTATTTCAAAAAGGGCTTTTTCCTTCTCGTTTTCGATGCTGATTCTTGCCTTTTCAAACATTTTTTCAGCTTCTTCTTCGGCTTTTCCCTTAGCTTCGGCTATAAGTTTTTCGCGGAGGTCTCTTGCGTCTTTCAAGATCGCTTCGCGTTCTTCGCGCGCCTTGCGGAGGATAGTTTCGTTATCGCTCTGAAGTTTCGCCATCTCATCTCTGGCTTTTTCGGCGGCTTCAAGCGAATCTTTTATCGTCTCTTCTCTGGCTTTTATCATGCCGAGAATCGGTTTCCATGCAAATTTGGCAAGCAGAAAAAAGAACAAACTGAAAATCAGCATTGTCCAAATTACTGTTCCTATTGCCGGAGTTGTCAAACTGTTTGCTATAATGATCATATCTTTTATTTATATAACTTATAAATTATAACTTTATTGTCCTTTGTTATTAATGTTGTACTACTATTTGTTTTATTTCGGGCTTACCGCTTATCCCGTCATAAACATGCAGGTAATAAGTGCCGTTTGGCAGTCCTGACACATTAAGCTGCATTTTGTCGCTCTTGGTTGTTGTATTGCGCACCAGGTTACCCATACCATCGTATAGGCGAATGTCGTAGGTAGGTTCAATTTTGACGCCTCTTGCGTTGCTTGCATTTTCGTATCTTTCCGTATCTATTTCGATATTGACCATACCCGAAGCAGGATTGGGATAGAATATGAAACTCGGCGAATAACACTCATAATAAACATACATTGAACTCCTCATCATTTGACCGTTTATAAGTACATCGCAAAATAGATCGCCGCTAGCCCAATCATAATTATAATACGGCGCAAAAAAATAGGCGGTGCTTCCACCTCCGGCTGTCCAGGAAAGGTTCAAAATATTGCTGCTCCATTGGTATGTAGCCCCGGCTACATAAGGCATGGTATACTCAACCAAATCACCGCATGAAACATAAGAAGGACCGGTAATAGGCATTTGCGGACTGCATGCCTGAACATTAGTAGTAAAAGAATAACCGCCTACACTGGCTGTGAGCGTTATGCTGCCGCTACCGGGAGTATACCCTACTCTGTAAGCGGTTACCGGATTGCCAGAAGAGCCAATTGTAATTATGCCGGGGTTGGATGATGACCAGGAAACAACGCCCGGCGGTGGATTTTGCAAGGTAAATTGATTGCCGGTGTAGTAAACCGTACCGGAACCGGTAATAGCCGGAACACAAGGTGTTATCGTTTTGGTAACATTTACGCCATTTACACTTGCTGTTAGTGTTACATTACCGGTACCCACTCCTATTCTGGTTGCGGTTACTTGATGATTACCAGTGGTAGAGGCAGGCGATACTGTAATGATGCTGGGATTGGATGATGTCCAATAAACTGTAACGCCAGGATTTGGAGTCAATGAAAAAGAGGAGCCTGAGTAGCAAACCGTACTGCTGGCACCGGAAATAGACGGCGCACCGCAAGGTCCTATAATTTTGGTGGCAACCGGTATGCCATTCATACTTGCAGTGAGAGTAACGTTGCCATAAGCCACCCCTACTCTGGTTGCGGTTACTTGATGATAATTACCCGTGGTAGTGGCAGGCGATACTGTAATGATACCCGGATTTGATGACGTCCAATTAACTATGGCGCCCGTGGGGGAGGCGTTCAACATAAATTGAGAGCCGCCGTAGCAAACCTCGCCGGGCCCGGAAATAGTTGGTGCCGGGCAAGCCGTAAGGGGTCTTTCGGCAAGGGTTGTACCACTATTGTCTTTAACGGTAAGTGTAGCATCGTCATTATTGAAGCCGATTCTGTAAACGGTTAATGTATGATTATTACCAGAGGTTGTCTTTGAATAATTTGCCGAAATATGACTGAAAGAAAATGCTCCGCCACTTGGTAGCGTCCAGGTTATATCGTCCAACGGCGCGTTGTGCAAACTAAAGGAAGCGCCGGAGTAACAAACCATGTTGTAAGAACCTTCGATGATGGACATGACAACATTTTGTAATATTAGCGTATTCTCAATAAAATCTAACATTCGTTGTTTCTGCCCAGGTGTAAAGTTAGTCCAGCAAATGAAACCATTATCGGCGCCTGCATACGACATATAATTCGTTGGATCCGGATTATACTGTGTTAAATTTCTACCATCATAATTGCAACCATTCCACCAGTTTGGGTCTGCAGGCGTGTCGGCAATATAGTCCCCACAATACTCTCCATTGCTGCCATCTACAAGTTCTTCACATTGACCTGGATCACCTTCCTCATATACTGTTCCATGATGTGTATGATATAAGCCCAAGCAATGGCCCATTTCATGGGTTAAAACAGGTGTTTGACAAAAATCTCCACGTATCCATAACGCAGTGGAAGGAATATTTTCTGCATGTCCAACAACACCAGTAACTGTTGATGCACCCAATACATAAATATTTATTGCATTAGTTTGTCTGTTTGTAGAAAATAATGATGGATATTCACTTTTTGCAAGTTCATCATAAAAAGCATCGTTATCAATAAAATCGAAACCGGCAGATTGAAATTTTATTTGCGCGCTTGCATAATCTGCATTAAGTTTTGTTATCATTGAACTTACTATACTTGAACTCAAACCGGTTCCGTCGCTACTCCTTACAATGTGAACAAAAACACGCATTGTATATGGCGGCGTCATACCATTATTTGTCCGTGTAGTCGGATTGAATATCCATGCCGGCGGCGGCGGCGCTGGTGTAGTGCATATAATTTGTGCTTTTAAGTTTAAACATGCCATAAACAAGCATATTGCAGTAATTAGGATCTTTTGTGCTTTCATTTTATTTTTCTTTTTTGATTGGTTATTATAAAAACAAATTCATACATACTTTTTTCTATATTATGATTTGTTTCCCATCGAGCAGGAAAGTGAGAGGCTATTGCCAGATATATGCTTAATGACGTATTATTAATCAATGTTCCCTCTCCAAAAGAATATTCAAATCTATGTTCAAAATAAGTCGGATTTTCCCAATTAACAGGAATTGATTCCAACCTTTTAAGTTCATCCCATACTCCTTGTACATCCAGTTCCCTAGGTGCACATGGTATAGAACTTACTTTCAGCTGCGATACATTTCCTTCAATTTCCACACGAAGGTAAGCATGTATTCTTATTTTTTCAGTATATTCTCTTGGATTGCCAATTACAAGCATGTAACAAGGGTTACTCCTGTTATCTTCAACATCCTCTATATTAAATTTAATAGTTTTATCTTCGTAAGTAAATTCCTTTACCTCTCCATACTTTAGTTCAAAAACATCTACTATATGTTTAACAGACGATGGAACAATGCCATCTTTATACGCTTCTTCAGTTTTTTTCTTGCAGGAAGAAAAAAATCCTGCAAAAACAAGCAACAATATTGATAGTTTTACTGTCACTACTTTCATGTTCTAAAAAACCCCACTATCTCTATTTATTAAATATAACTTTTTAAAATTTAAAAGAAGCTTGCAACCAACCGTTGCAAGGCTTCTCGTGTTTTCTACGCAATAAGAGCTACAACAATTGCGAAAAGAGTTGCTCCTTCAATAAGGGCGCACGCAATAATCATAGCCGTTTGGATTTGCGATGCTGCTTCCGGCTGGCGAGCGATAGCTTCCATAGCCGCAGTACCGATTTTTCCAATACCAAATGCTGCTCCGATAACTGCGATTGCTGCTCCGATTGCTGCTAATGAAAATGTTCCCATGATAACTGTTTTTTTAAATTAAATTAAACATATAAATAATAATTAATGATGATCCTCCACAACTGCCTGCCCTATAAACAGCGCCGACAATAAGGTGAATACATATGCTTGCAGAAAAGCCACAAGTATTTCGAGGCAATTCATAAAAAGAATAAATAAAATTGAAACCGGCGAAATTGCCAACGACTCAAAAATAAATATCAGCCCAACAAGACTGAGTATTATAATATGCCCCGCCGTAATGTTGGCAAAAAGACGTATTGTAAGCGCAAACGGCTTTGTGAACATGCCTAATATTTCGACAGGCACCATAATTGGTAAAAGCCAAACCGGCACTCCGGGCGTTGCAAAAATATGCTTCCAATACTGTTTGTTGCCGCTGATTTGTATCATACCAAAGGTAAAAATAGCCAATGTCATCGTTACGGCAATATTGCCGGTTACATTGGCGCCAAACGGCGGCGGGAAAGGCACAAGTCCCATAAGATTATTAATAAGTATGAAGAAAAACACCGTGAGAAGATACGGCATGAATTTTTCATACTTGTCTTTCCCTATATTTGATATTGCAATATCGTCTCGTATAAATAATATAACAGGCTCCAAAAAACCCTGTATTCCCCGCGGGTGGCTAACGCCTGTTTTTTTGTACGACCTTGAAAGTCCGATAAAAAGGAAAAGTCCGATAAAACATGCAAAGAACAATCCAACTACTACTTTTGTGATTGATAAATCGAGCGGAATATTTGCTTCGTCAACATTGCCGGCTGCGTCAACGCTTACAATAACTCCTTTATAATCGCCTTCTTCTTCAAGCCTGTAGCCATTATGCACATGTCCATGCGAAATTTTCTTTGACGAAAAAACGTCAAAACCTTTGCTCTTTGAGTAAAGAATTACCGGCAAATATATTGCCACGCTCTCGCCGTTCTTTTTATCCCACAAGTGCCACTCGTGCGAATCTACAATATGGTCTATTGCAAATGAACTGGGGTCAAATTTTTCACCGGTTCCGCCGGCTCCAAAAACTGTCGTTCCGTTAAAAACGAGAACGAAAAGGATTATTATCGTGGTTGTAAGTCTGGTTTTCAAATCTCTCTTTTTTTATAACGTTTTATTTTTCAGCGTTTTCAATATAGTCAATATCAAAAACGAAGTGAACGGTAAATATAAAATAAAAAACAATAAAACAATCTCAATATCACTTTTTTTTGCAACTACAAACCATAAAACTGCTAATGTCATCTCTAACAACAACTTAACTCCTATTGAAACAAGCGTGTACCAAAAGGCTTTTTGCGGAGATTTCGATTGTCCTGTAATAATAACTACAATGCAAGCGATTATTATTCCCGTAAAAATAGACGAAAGTGTCAAAAGGTCGGACAAATATTTTTCGGCTCCTAATAATAATAAGGTAAGGCTTCCTATGCCGATTATCCCGCAGCCAAGAGCCATTGTTTTCAAAACATTTCTTAAAATCAACTGCATTATCTCTTTATAAAATCTTTTAAAGCTACATAAATAGCTGTAAATACGCCTATTAATGAAAGAATTATTGTAAACGTTTTATTTGTTCCTATCAATTTATCAAGTTTAACGCCGCCCCAAACGGCAACGGCAATAACGCTTCCCATCTGAAAAGCTAACCCCGAATATTTTGCGTAGCTGCTAAGGGGGTTATTTTGATGGTTTTTCGGATACTTGTTCTTTGTTGACAGAGATTCCTCCATAATTACCATTTTCGCTCATTTTGCAGGTTCCCGTAAAAATTGCTCCGGGCTCGATAGAGAGTTTTGAAGTTTCAATATCTCCAAAAATCTTCGAGGAGGCTTTCAGGGTTAAAAGCTGTCCGACAACTATCCGCCCTTCAATTGTACCCGACACTTCGGAGTTTTTACATACAATCTCGCCATTTACTTTTCCCGTAGGACCAATTACAACCTTTCCTTTTGTATTCAGGTTACCGGTAAGCGCTCCGTCTATCCGTATGTCGCCGGTTGACTTAACATCGCCTGTAATGTCCGTCCCTACACTGATAATGTTAATGGCGATGTTCTCAATTTCGTTAATTTTTGCCATATTATTGAATATTATATTTTATCTGTCGCAAATATATTAATTATTTTGAATCATAACAGGGTAACGCATTAAAAATATCAAAAAACACCGCAGGCGAACCGTAAAATTTGGTTAATGAAACGAGAGAGTTCATTTAAAAATATATGAAAAATGTTTTGGAAGACTTTACATCCGTTATACTCATTTAAGTAACAGGTTGTTAATAATGAAATGTTTATCATCTCAATCGATTTTGAAACTACTTTAGTTTTGCGGGTCATTCTTACCAGGTAATGCCTGACATTTGAGTTATTTTGTTCTATTACAATTGTATGTTTCTTGCCCTGTGTCAATTTTTCATTTGGAATGACTTTCCTGTAAACCTCCCAGTCATCGGTGTA
>Ga0099364_10014096_pt1 | contig 10672 bp, 12 predicted proteins | sample TergutTh196P3_FD_73070 | JGI IMG/M metagenome (GOLD analysis project Ga0099364, IMG submission 73070) | Microcerotermes parvus P3 segment gut microbial communities from Pointe-Noire, Republic of the Congo - Th196 P3 | ecosystem: Host-associated > Arthropoda: Insects > Digestive system > Gut ...
AAAGACCATTTAGACACTCCCGTAGTGTAGCGGTCAATCATATCGGATTTTGGTTCCGATGACGACGGTTCGACTCCGTCCGGGAGTATCTTCATCTTTTTTGTCACTCAAAAGTAAAAAGTTCGCATGATTACTGATACCACACACTTAATCATTTCGAAAACAAAGTAAAAGTATGAAGGTCACAGCCCTATCAGGAAGTCCACTGAAACGGGGAAATGTTGCCCGTCTCATCGAGATGTTACTGAAAGAAATTGGTGCATCAGGAAAATATGAGATCATACCAAGCATGTACATGGTCCCATGCAGGGAATGTGAAGCCTGTATGAAAACAGGATCATGTATCATCAAATCAGATCAATGGGGAAGTGTTGCAAAAAGTATGCTCAAAAGTGACCTTATTATCATTGGATCACCAGTCTACTTCTATGGCATATCTGGTCCACTCAAAACATTCCTTGACAGAACATACAACATGTGGCATGAGCGTCGGCTTAAAGGAAAAAAAACCATTTTATTCACCGTAGGCTCCCATGGAACAGATGAAGCATTAGATTCACTTCGCCTCTGGGCTCAGGTCCATGAGATGAAAATCATCGCAACACTGACATCAACAGATGGTAAATTTAAAGATATAGAAAAAGACAAAACTGTTCGCCAAGAAATCAAAAAAATCAAAAAGCAATTCAATTAGTATAATCACATCGTTTCATTCCCTGCAATCTCCCAGAGGTAGAGTGATGCAACGCTTCCATATGGAGAGTACCGCATTCGATACTCCATAAATTCCTCTTTTGAAAGGGAATCCAGCCCATATAATCTCATCATTCCTCGTCTGATTCCAAGATCTGAAAAACTTACTATATCTGGACGGGATAGGGAAAAAATAAGCATCATCTCAGCTGTCCATCGTCCAACTCCTGGCTGCTTGCACAAGCTTTGAATTACCTCTTCATCATGGAGTGAAGGAAGGCGTTTCAGTTCAAGCTCACCATTATATATGGCATTAGCAAGTCCAAGCAGATAACTGGCTTTCCGTTTGGACATACCACATTGTGCAATCTCTTCTTTAGAAAAAGCAAGTACTGTATCTGGAGTTACGACTCCACATCGCGCAGAAAAACGATTCCATACAGTTTCAGCCGCTTTCTTAGAGATCTGTTGGCTGATAATCGACTGTATAAGCGAGACAAATAGATCTGGTTCTACTGCCCGCGAAATATGTCCAATATGACTTATTGCTTCTCCAAGCACAGGGTCCTGGAGAGTAAGGTGCAAGACCTCTCTCTTTCCATAGATAAGCTCAAGCATACCCGTAAGTGCACAATTTACTTCTTTTTCGGTGTTTTTACTTGCTCTTTGTTTTCTGCTTCCAGTGCCAACAGCCTTTCTTTAATGTGAATTCCTCCACGAAATCCAACCAGATTTCCAGTAGCCCCGACAACGCGGTGACAAGGAATGAACAATGAAATTGGATTACGATTGCATGCCATACCAACGGCACGGGCAGCTTTTGGTCTCCCGATGGAAGCTGCAACCTCTCCATACGTTCTTGTCTGACCGTACGGAATGTTCATCAGTGCATTCCACACCTCTCGCAGAAATGTAGTGCCACCTACATGCAATGGAATTGAAAGATACCGAGTATTTCCTGCGAAATACTCATCAAGCTGTGCTGATGCTTCACCGAGGATAGAAGGCTCAATCTCACACTCCAATATATCTGTTCGTTCTGCCCCAGTTAAAAAATGGAGACCAATAATGGCTTCTTCTTCTGCTCTTATTAGAATATCCCCTATAGATGATTGGTAGAGCATATAGTCACCTGCCTGATCGTCTAACGCACCCATGTTTATCATAATTCTCTCTGTTATTGAACTTATGTATGGAAATAAATTGCGTATTGCTATTTTTTCGTGGGAGATGAAAAATAAAGCACAGTGTGCGTATGAACCATGTATATGGATTTCTCCCTTTTTAACTACATTATATAGTAATATTATCTTAATTCAATATATATTTAATAGTATTCTAACCTACATGAAGGACGAAGTTAAGAGGAGATGATGGTGGTGAAAAGGGTTATGATCAGTCAGCCACAGGAACCGTATTTTTGATTATGAGGTTTTTTGTGCCTTTGTTTGGCAATGGGATTTCAACTACTCTGCAAAGCCCTTTGATACAAGAATCTCGTAATAATCCTCATCAGAAAGCGTACACTCTATAAACTTCATCAAATCTGATTTTTTGTCAAATTTCATTTGCCGTGACATTTTTGTGAGCAAATCGTCAGATATATCTTTACCACTCCCGTGACTAACTTTTGTTACAATTTCAGGATTGATTTCACCGTCTGGTTGCACAAACCGATAATAGATATGATCACCGCTGCGAAATTCACGAAATCCCTTTCGGATTACAGCCTTTCCGAAAGCATCCTTTTTCACAGGCATTCCTATTCTCCATCTCTCTCAAGAAGATAATTAAGTACCTGATTGAAATCAATATGCTCTTTCAATTTCTCTTTTACTCGCAAAGAAGCCTTCGATTGTTCAGAATCATCACATCTGGTAAAACAAATAACGTGACCTTCGATATTCTCTTCAAGACATTCAATAGCATTATTGTACGTTTTTCCATATCCGTTAAGTGCAAGTTCACGATTTTCGAGGCACCAAAGTGAATCATCCATATCGTAATGAACTTCGAATGTAACAGGTTTTAGCAACTTGTATCTTCCAATGTTGCTCATTTCTTCGGTTTTTATCATTTCGATGTAATCAACAGTGTCAATATTGCATGTCTTCTGATTCTGATTAGTGGTTCCTCCAACCCTGACGAATTTCTTATAAAGCATAATTACTTGAGATTCTATCTCCTGATCGAAGTAACAATTCACATCTCTCTCATCTTTCGCTTTCACAGTGAAATGATATGGCTTGTTCCCTCCACTTAATGTAACAATAATTCCGCTGATTTCTCCATGAGTCAGCATATGTACACCTCTCGATATTATAGTATGGATCAGGAAGATATAATAGGGATTTGGGTGCCTACCCTAATAGGCCGTCCAGTGATATGAAACTACGCTGGACAGTGGCCTGTTTGAGGACATCTCCAATCGTCGATAGTTTTATCAGTACCTCTTGTCAAATTTATAAAAAGGTTAGAATTTTATTGCAGACCCTAATTGCAGTAAAAGGTGCAAGAGTTACTAATCCAAATTGATTTCCGTCCTCTCCAACTGCACAGGTCGAATTATTGTAAGGGTGGTGAATTATGACATTTCTTGATTCAATCAAAGCAATAATGTATATTTTTGTATATCCGTCATTGCTTATTTTCTTAATAACTATAATGATGATGCTTGCTGTTGTATTTCTAGTTATGGTTGGACTTATAATAGGGTTTTCAGGGTGGTCCTAAATTCCAGCCAGTTTTTTCCACATACATTTTTTTATCAAAGTATTTTGGAATATTCTCCCTTATAGATAAATTGCGTCATTGTACAAAGCATTTTCACCAGAAGAAGCACACCGAATTGCCAACAGATTTGAGTGGCATTATACTCCAAAACACACAAGTTGGTTGGATATGGCAGAAATTGAAATTGGAGTTATGTCACGTCAGGTTCTTGCGAAACCATTGCCAGACTTTGGAAGTTTCAAAAAGCATATGAGAGCTTGGACAGTACAACGTAACGCCCAAGGGGGGAAAGTGGATTGGCAATTTACCTCAAAAAATGCCAGAATCAAGTTGAAGCGTTTATATCCAGTGATTCTCGAATTTATCGCGGGATGGACTACTAGGTGTTTGTTATCAAAATGGATACGGAGTAGCGCAAGACTATGCAAAGGCAGTATATTGGTATACGTTAGCCGCTGAACAAGGATTAGCTGATGCACAGAACAATTTAGGTGTTTGTTATTACTACGGCTATGGAGTAAAACTTGATTATGCAAAAGCGGTATATTGGTATACGTTAGCCGCCGAACAAGGGGATGCAATGGCACAATTCAATATGGGGCAATGTTATATTCTTGGTCAGGGAGTAGCGACAGATAGAGCAAAAGCAATTTATTGGTATAAGAAAGCCGCTGAACAAGGGTATGATAACGCACAATACATGTTGAGCGTGCTGGGGGTTGCCTGATTAGATTGAGGAAAAGAGATGATTGTTATTGGATTAAAAAAACAACATATTCGCCTGAACCCTTCCATTGGTGAAAAAATTACTACATATGAAGTTTTCACTCATGTCTGAAAAAAAGTTCACAGTTTGGGAATGTGGAAGTATAGGACGATCCCTTCAACATACATTAGGGAAGTAATATTTTAACCATCCCTATGCTTCATACGTTGTGTATCATATCATGTCAGGAGAAACATCTGGAGGTCAGTTTTACGTCACTGGAATTGGTGAAAACGCTTCTGCTTACGATGCTATGATGGTTTTCTGATACTGGTGACATATCGGGTGGGAAAGTTACCATCAGTGCCAAACTGCTAGCTCAAGGTGTTGACTCTCATCCCGGTACAATACCAGGCAGTGAATTTATTGTCAATGGTGGATATTCTCTTGGTGCTATGACTGTTTATGAGGGGAGTAAAGTATCTGGCGCTACATTTATTCGTCAATGGAGTTTCTGAGTGACCACGTATCCCCCGAACCAAAACCTGATTATTCAGAAAACCTCACATACAATTCCCCTGCCAGATCATTATTCAATCGGTAAAAAAATATGAAACCCACAGGATTAACTGAAACCAAATACCACAAAAATTACACACTCTTGCCTATGAAACAAACTCCTGTTCAAAGAGCTGAGATCACCACAAGCAAACGGATGTTTTCCTCTATTGCTATACTGTTTCTCTTTCTTATGTGTGGATGCAATTCACTTGTCGTAGCAGATGATGGGCAAGATTCTGCGGAGGAACAATACCATTTAGGCAATCGTTATTTCACGGGTCAAGGAGTAAAGCAAGACTATAGAGAAGCTGTTTACTGGTATACAAAAGCAGCTGAACAAGGTTTTTCCGAGGTTCTTCTGAAAGTTAGTTGATCACCATCCAAGCTCCCTCAGCAATATCTTATTCCGAAGTAATTTGAAACTACTTCTTCCATACATTATCCGTTTTATAACTTTCAATTTATTTACACTTCCTTCTGCGAGTCCGTTGTTGTATTTTAACGCTATTCCATTTTTCACTGCTTCCAAATCCCTGATGATTCCCATGACGAAACTGTTTATTTCTCTAATTCCAAGTTGTAATGCAGTTTCTATCCAAGAATCGAGTTTATCAGCTTGCTTTGTGAACATGATCTCCCTAAAAGAATGGATAATTCCATATATTTCTCCAACTACTGGATATTCCCGAAAAATCCTCTCTGCCTGTTCAGCAGTAATATTTTTCGCCTTTTCTATTGGGCGAAATATCAACGAAATGACATCTTTTCTTTGAATTAGCTCGGTATTTCTCAGTGTGTATTCGTTTTCCGCTTTTATGATCTTTCGCTGCTGAGTTGTGTACCCTCGGAGTATGGATGTTGAACCTTTGTACCCATCTTCACGTATGGCAGTTTCAATTTCTTTCAATTTACAATGTTCTCGAAGCATTTCATCAATTTTTTGCACATATGGTTCTAATTTGTTCTCTGGAAGAAAGTTCGCATTGAGATATTTCTTTGCTGTAGCACAACAAATACCGACCTCTTGTGCAATATCTGCGATAGAAAATCCTTCTCTCGCAAGAGACCGTACTTGTTCCACTGCTGTTCGTTTCTTTTCAACAGAGGACATATGGTCCTTTTCTGAGAGAGATATTTTAAGGCATTCGAGATTTTCACAGGATTCACTATCCATATCTTGCTCATCAGTATCAGTTTTTATTCGGAAAGACGCTGGAAGCACCCTTTTAAATCCATCTTTGCCGTGCTCGTTCATATTTTTTACAACGTGGAAACGATCACTCACCTGGATAGCGTTTGGATGTGCTTGTTTGATCGCCGCAGCATACTGCAAGGAACCGTCTCTCGACACAAGTTCGATATTTGGATAAGTCGCTAACCAGTTCGCAACGTCATCAACTTCTCTGGAGTCAAGGAGAGCAATAATCCGCCCGGTATCAATATCAATCATAATCGAGCCATAACGATGTCCTTTTCTGAAAGCAAAGTCATCTATGCAGATTTTACGTATACTTTCATTATCCACGAAATGAACTATTTTTTTTGAAGAAGGTTGGAAATGCTACTTGGACTAATAGTCACGACTCCATCACTCAGTATTTTTGATGCAGTTACTGAACTGACTTCAATTGCGATTTTCACAATGATATCTTGCAAGCGTCCACTTTTTTTAGAATGGGGCATGATGCAGTCAAATCTTTCTGCAAAGGTTTTACGATGGCATTCCGGGTTTAAACAAAGGTATTTTCGGTTAAGGAGGAAGAAACATACCTTTTTTCCTTGAATTGGCAAATCATAAAAACTTCGGGTGTAACGACTATGGATTCGAGAAGAATTATAACCACAATAGGGGCATAACACAGATTGACGTCTCGAATGGACAAAAATATCGATATGGTCAGCATGTACTTGGTGATCATGGTAAACCAAGTTTTCATCAAGCAGTTCGATGCTCTCTTGCAACATATACTTATTTACATGGATTATTATACTATTTAAAAAAATGTACGAGACATCAACTAAGTACACGAAGAACCATTATTTCTGCAAAAGAGAAAAAAATTGTTTACAGTGTCAGCAGTTCAATCTGGATCTCACGTGCAATATCCCCAAAGGTAATAAGTGCACAGTTTCCAACCGCTGCTGGGCCCGGGTTTACAACTTTTGTCTCACCTACTTCTTCTATACCACGATTCTCATGAATGTGAGCACAGCACACGAGGTCGAACTGATCCATGTATTTTGCAACACTCTGGCTTCCAACTCTGTTTCCATTTATCTCGTCAAGAACTCCTTGAGGAGGTGCATGTGAGATAAGAACAGTGTGTTTTGCTTTTTCCATTCTTTCAATGCCCTTCTTTAAAAGATCATCCATTTGTTTATCAGTAAACTCATTTGGAGTTTCAAATGGAGTGGGATTAGAACCACCAATGCCTGCAAGGGAGAACGCGCCAAGATTGATATGAGAACCATGCAGATTTACACATCTTGACTTGTCAAGGGCTGAGACAACCTCCTCAGTATCACAGTTCCCAGGCACGGCAAAAATAGGAACTTCAATGCGCGCAATACACTTTTCAAGGTCTTTTGCGGTTCCCATGTTCGTAATATCCCCTGCAATGAAGACAACATCTGGATTTAAATCCATAAAGGATTCCATCTTTCCATACTCTCCATGCAGATCTGCAAGCAGGAGTGCTTTTAACATGTTTATTACTAAGTGAAGTATTGTTAAAAATTTTATGAGCCAGATTGAAATGATAACTAAATGGCGATACAATATTAGTGAACAGGTGAGGTGCGAATAGTGATACTAAAAACAACGAGATTAGTTTTGCGTCCTTGGAAAGAAACAGACGCTGAAAACTTGTACAAATATGCAAAAGATCCCCTGATTGGGCCAGCTGCAGGTTGGCCGGTTCACACAAGTGTTGAAAACAGTCTGCAAATTATTCAGGAGGTCCTTTCTGCGGATAAAATCTATGCCATAACTATCAAAAACGATGATACCGCGATAGGAAGTATTGGGTTGATGATTGGGGGCAAGAGCAATCTGGATATAGATGCTGATGAAGCTGAAATAGGATATTGGATTGGGGTTCCATATTGGGGACTCGGCTATACTCCAGAAGCAGTGCTTGAGCTGATGCGATATGCTTTTGAAAGCTTAGGCATATCTACCATCTGGTGTGGATATTTTGATGGCAATGAAAAGTCAAAGCGGGTAAATGAAAAGTGTGGTTTTAGATTTCACCATACCGAACGAGATAAAGAATGGCCGCTCACAAATGAGATCAAAACACAGCATATTACCTGTATCACGAAAAAAGAGTGGAGCGATTTTTTAAAAAAATAATCAAAATTGAGAACGCAAATAGGTAAGCCTATTACATGGGCATATTCCATGAGCCGGTAAGTTTCCCCTGAAGCGCAAGAGAGCCAAAGACTTTGTTTGTCTCAGGAAGAATATGACCTGGAGTTTCATGCGCAAGCCGGGTTCCTGGAAGAGGCATAAACAGATGAGCATGTACCTTTCCTTGCCGAGTGATATCTTTTGCCAGCGTAACAGTCTCTTTCTGATCAGACTCCGACTCTCCAGGAAGTCCAACAATAAGATCCACTATTGGCACAATATCGTACTGTTTGCAAAGATCAAGAGCGTGGTAGATATCAAATACAGTATGCCCCCTGTGAATGTTCTGTAATACGCGATCACTTCCAGATTGTGCTCCAAAATGAATTTTATTCCCTGACGAGTACTTCACAATCAGTTCCAGTGCACGTTCTGTAATGTACTCAGGCCGAACCTCTCCAGGAAAAGTTCCAAAATAGGCGTGCTTTTTTGCATCTTGCGTCAGTGTTTTGAGAAGAAGCTCTATTTTTTCATACCGCGGTGTTTTATTGGTTGAACCATATGCAAACGCATTAGGTGTCACAAACCGCAGATCATTTACATATCGTAGACATTCAGCGATTGAATCAATAGAGCGGTGACGCATTCTTCCTCCAAAAAGTGATGGCGTCTGACAGTAACCACATTGATATGGACACCCTCGAGTGATCTCAAGATATCCTTTCATTCTGGTAAAACAAGGATATGCATTAAGATATACAGATGTCAGTGCTGGTGTATAGCCATCTTTCGTTGCAACACCTGGAGGCACTGGAGAGTTCGTTTCAAGAGTGTACAGAAGAGATGGAAGGGTGTACTCACCTTCACCAACGATTACATAATCTGCAATATCGGTGAGTTCGCGATAACAAGCAGTTGCATGAGGACCACCTACAATCGTTATGCAGGAAGCGTTTTTGATCTCTTCAAGATAAGCAGGAACAGTGAGAGAGTTCAAACTGTATAATGTGCAGTCCCCACTTGGTTTATTAGTTTGAGCGAGGGTATATCCAGCTTTTTCACAGGCAGCATAAAGTGCTGCAAGGCTGTTTCGCTGTGTTTGGATCGAGCGCCATCTGACATCTAACATGTATCTGTGGTATTGCAGAGCAGGTCTCGAAGCTCTCCTCGCAGTAGTTTCCAGCCATTCACCCGTGGAAGCTGAGATGTGATGTATGTTTTCCTTGGAACCTTGTACCCTGCAAGGTGTTCTTTTGCATATGTTACGAGCTCATCATGTAAGAACTCTGTAACTCCTTCTGTGAGAACAACAGCCACAACAGGAATTTCTCCTTTTTCCTCATCTGGACAACCAAACACCGCAACTTCGGATATTTTAGGATGATGGATCAGTGCCTCTTCAACCTCGGTTGGATAGATCTTCCACCCTGACATGATGATCATGTCCTTTTTACGATCTGTAATCACGAGCATTCCATCAGAGTCAAGATATCCAATATCACCTGTCAAAAACCAACCATCAGAGAGAAATATCTCTTGAGATTCGACTGGACGGTTCCAGTATCCAAGGGCAAGCCCCGGTCCTCGAAGTGCAATCTCTCCGACTTCTCCATCAGAAAGATGTTTTTCTGGGTTGTCAAGATCAACGATGCAGACCTCTGTGTATCCAACAGGTGTTCCAACACTGTTGTACTCATCTGCTGTACGATAGTGATATGGGCGAATGGCTGTTCCTGCACCAAGCACGATTGTCTCAGAAAGTCCATACGCATTTACGATTGGACGATTATAACGTGTATGAAATCTTTTCCAGGTTGGAGAGTGAAGTGGCCCACCTCCACTGATAAGCACTCGTACTGTTTTCATTCGCTCTTCTGTATTGCTCGGTGCTTCAGTGAGCATGTGAATCACTGGAGGCATACTTGCCAGAACAGTTACCTGGTATTGCTCTATGAGGGAGAGGTATCGCTCTGGATCGAATCGCTCAAGGAGAATATAGGTCCCTCCTGCTTTGAGAACTGAAATACCCCATGAAAGGCCAACATGTCCCATTGGATAGATTCCAAGGTACATATCTCCACGCACAAGATCGAGAATATCACACTCATTATCGAGTGCTACAATCCAACCTCCATGTGTCAACATCGCTCCTTTTGGTGTCCCAGTTGTGCCTGATGTGTACTGGATCTGACACAGTGTGTCAAGGTTACAACTTATTGGCTCTAAAAGGGGTTTTGACACTGCTAACTGCTCCCAGCTCACGACTTTTGGAGATGATTTGGGGGTAGAGCCAGTGATGATTATCATTTGGAGTGTTGGTGCATCTGGAAGCAATTTTTCTACAAAATTCTCATGTGCGGCATCGCAGATAATAGCTGTTGCCTGTGAATCACGTAAAATATAAAGCAACTCATTTTCTTTATATACGATATTTGTTGGGACGACAACGCCTCCAACTCTCCAGATTGCAAAATAACTGATAAGGTACTCAGGAGAGCTGTCAAGAAAGATAACGACACGATCTCCTACAGATATGCCCTGTGCAATAAGACCGCCACTCATGTGGTGCACTGCTGAGGCAAGCTCGTGATATGTGTATGTTTTTTCGCCTGCGGGGTGAATAATCG
>Ga0099364_10014097_pt1 | contig 10671 bp, 8 predicted proteins | sample TergutTh196P3_FD_73070 | JGI IMG/M metagenome (GOLD analysis project Ga0099364, IMG submission 73070) | Microcerotermes parvus P3 segment gut microbial communities from Pointe-Noire, Republic of the Congo - Th196 P3 | ecosystem: Host-associated > Arthropoda: Insects > Digestive system > Gut ...
ATCATTTATATGATCCTTTACTGCCGCGATTAATTCATCTGCCCGTGCGGGATTACATTGAAAATACACGCTTAACGAATATTCACCTGTTGGTATCACAGAAACAGAAGTTCCGGCAGAGATAGAATATACTCCGCTTAATTTTTCACGGATTTCATCTGTCAGCATTATATCTAAATATTCTGTTAATACAGAAGAAACCTGATTCTTTTTTTCGTCAAAAGCGGAAGGCCCCTTTGCATACCATGTAAGATAGACAAAACACCTTTCTTCTATCCCTTGGTAGAAAGTTTGTTCGATATTTTGCGGACGGGTAATACCCGGATCAATCCATTGATTTATAGAAGGCGAATTAAAATTCGGAATCGATGCAAGATATGTTTCCAGGTATTCATTTATTTCATTCAAATTGATGTTTCCGGTAAAAACAAAAGTATAATCTGCTGGATTTACACATTGGCTTAAAAATTCAAAAGCATGTTCAATAGAAACTTTTTCCAAATCTTCAAGTTCAAGCGGCATAAAAAGAGGGTGATTGTTATAAACTATCTTTGTCAATTCGCGCGAAAAAGCTGTCTGCGGATCTTGCTGTTGATGCACCAGCATTGTTCTGTATTGATCCAGCATTGCGGCAACTGCCCTTTGATCCAGTCTTGGCATTGTAAAGAAAAGATGAAGCATTTCAAAAAGTGTTTGAATATCCGCTGTTGTACTAGAGCCCTGAAACCCGCAATAAAAATTTGATGTCCAAAAAGAGAACGAAACCTGCTTCCCTGCCAGTTTGTTTACTAATTCTGTACGCGAATACGGCCCAAGACCGGAAGCCGTTGTCATTTCTGAAACAAGGTTGGCAGAGACTATCTGTTCCTGCGGCACATTAGCAGTTCCGCCATTTGCCATAACATAAAGAATAATCTCGTTATTTCTGTTTGCAGTTTCTTTAAGAATTACTGTTGCTCCATTTTGCAATGTAAGAATAACAGCGTCTGTCTGTAAGTCTGTTTCACTTGAAATAATACTGCCTGCCTGCGGAACTGAGTCAAGTAATTCGCCTGAAACAAAAGTATCCTGTCTTGGACTTATTTGTGCATTGGCAGTTTGGCTGAAAATAGTTTTAATACTATCTGCAGACGGCAAATTATCTTTCTCTGCTTCAGGTGCAATCAGAAATACAATGCAATCATTATAAGAAAAATATTTTTTTGCAGCAGAGGCTATTTCTTCTAACCCGATACCGGGAAGCAATGAATTGACTGCATTTACTTCCCATTCAATATCCGCCATGTCTTCGCCGTATAAAAAATGTGAAGTAAAACCCCGTATAAATGAGCGGGAATCCTGCCTGTCTTTTTCCGATAACTGTCTTTCCATATACGAAACTAGATTTAGTTTTGCACGATCAAGTTCACTTTGTAAAAATCCAAACCTGTATATTGATTCTTTTTCCAGCAAAAGTTCATTAAGGGCGTCTTCTGCCCTGCCTGTTTTTGACTGCGTCCCCATAGAATAAAACCGTGAAGCAATACCCCATCTCCAAAGACCTCCCCATGAACCGGCAGAAGGAGATTCAGGATCTTCCGATACTTCATCAAACCTTCTGTTTAACATCGTACTTATTAAATAATCAATTATAGTTTCGCGGTAATATGCAAGAGTTCCTCTTTGAGAACTTTGATTTTGTTTATAGTATATATCAAAAAATGTAGAAGTAAGTTCCGGGTCTGTTATTATTTCTACATGAAAATTACCGTTTATTGGCGGAGGCAATTCGTAAACAGGACGGTCTACAGGTTTTTCTGCCGCCGGCATATTAAAATGATTTGTTAGCTCCGCTTCCAAAGCTTTGCCGTCAATATCTCCTACAAAGACAATGGCCATATTATCGCTTGCATACCAGCGGTCATAAAATTCTTTTAATTGCTGCGAAGTTGCATTTTCTATTATATCAGGAAGGCCGATTGGCTGGCGGTCTTCATACTCTGAATCCTTAAAAAGTATTGGTAAGGTAATTTGACGTACATTTTCCATTGCGCCAAGCCTTGTACGGTATTCTTCCAGAATAACAAGGCTTTCGCTTGTTACATCTTCGGGATTAAAAGTAACGGCATAACTCCAGTCATCAAGGATCGCAAGCGCCCTGTCCGGTATCCGCTTTATTCCGTTAGAAATTTCTACAGGTACATCAAAGTGATAAACCGTTTCATTGTATGAAGTGTAGGCGTTTGCATCTGCGCCAAAACGCATTCCAAGAGAACGCAGATAATCGATTAATTCCAATTTTGGAAAACGAGCCGTATCATTAAAAGCCATGTGTTCAACAAAATGCGCAAACCCGCGTTGATCTTCTCTTTCCAGAACAGAACCGGCGTTTACAACAAGGGCAAGATGCACACGGTTTTCTGGAAGTTTGTTTTCCAGAATGAAGTACCTTAGGCCGTTTGGCAATCTGCCTGTTATTACCTCTTGCGAAAGCGGTACAAGATCAGAACTGCTGCCAAGCCCGGCATAATCATCGATATAATCGGTTGGATCGAATGAATCCGGCGAGAATGATAAAACCAGCGCAGCTAATAAAATGGTAAATATTATTTTTAATGTTTTTCTCATACATTATTATATCTTGCAGCAGTGAGGTTGTCGATCTCTGTAATTTCATAATTCTGCATTTCTTTGCGATGTGCTTTTTGCTGTTTTTCTTTAAGTTTTTCTACAGCTTTAAGGTCTTTTTGAGCTTCAAGGTACAAGGCGCGTTTTTCTTCGACAACAATCTGCGCCTGTGCGGCTTTCTCAGTCAACTGTTCAGCCTCCTGGTCAAGCCTTGCAATGTAATATTCCCATGCGTTAATATCACCAACATTGACAAACCGTTGCGAAGCGGCATTATGGCGTTTTACCGCAGTTACCTTTATGTCATTTTCTATCAAGTTGAGAATACTGACAGCCTGACCAAGTGCAAGTTTACATTCCTCTTCCTTGAATTTCCGAAGCTGCATTATTTTTTCAAGGCTGAACTTGAACCTTTTCATAGATCATTTGCGCCTGCTATATTTGCCGCAGGAAGCGAAGAGAACAAGGAAGCTACACTGTTAAGTTCTGCCCCCGGATTTGGAACAAAGGCCGGCTGCGCCGGTACTTTCTTAATTTTTTCTCTGCGCGGCCTTTCGCCTGTGAGTTTTTCATTCTTATCCGCCATTTCTTCTTCGGGAATTTCAATACCCGTAATTTCAGACATAATAGAAAGAGTTTCTTCTAGTGAAGAAGGTTCATCTACTTCCTGAATAAGAAAATCTTCTATAGGGCCGTGTTTTAATATCGCATCGTCAATTACAGGGTTAGAGCCATGAGGATATGCGCCTATATTGATAAAGTCTTCTACTCCTGCATAGGCAGCCATAGATTTTCTTATGATGCCTGCAGCATTTTTTGAAGCAGTTCCTGATACTTTAGATGCAAGACGTGAAATACTCTGCAATACATCTATCGCAGGATAATGATAGGCTTGTGCAAGATCGCGTGAAAGTACGATATGTCCGTCAAGTATACCCCGGATAGTATCCGCTACAGGTTCGTCCATGTCATCTTGATCTACAAGGACTGCATAAAAACCGGTAATACTGCCTTTTTCCGAAGTCCCGGATCTTTCAAGAAGTTTTGGCATAGAGTCGAACATGCTTGGAGGATAACCTTTTTGCGCCGGAGGTTCTCCCGAAGCAAGACCAATTTCCCTTATTGCGCGGGCAAACCTCGTAACAGAATCAAAAAACAGCATTACATCTTTTCCCTGATCACGGAAATACTCGGCTATAGCAGTCGCTACATAGGCGCCTCGAATACGCGCAAGAGGCGGAGAGTTGCCGGGAGTTACCACCAATACGGTGCGTTTAAGTCCCTCATGACCAAGATCATATTCTATAAAGTCGTTTAACTCCCTGCCCCGCTCTCCAATTAGGGCTACAACATTTACATCGGCTGTTGTGTTGCGCGCTATCATTCCAAGAAGGGTGGATTTTCCAACGCCTGAACCTGCAAAAATACCTAACCTTTGTCCTTTGCCAACGGCAAGCATACCGTCGATAGCCCTTATGCCGGTTGTAATGCGCTCTGTAATCCTTTTTCTTTTTATAGGATCGGGAGGACTTGCAAGCGCCGGATACATACAGACAGACTCAATATCTCCTTTGTCATCGATTGGATTCCCAAGAGCGTCAAGAATACGCCCAAGCAGTTTATCTGATACAGGAACTTCAAGCCGGCTGCCAAGAGCTATTACCCTGTCGCCTATTTCAATGCCGTCTGTTTCTTCAAATGCCATAAGCTGGACAATTTCATCTTTAAGCCCGACTACTTCCGCCATTATTTGTCCCCTGCCCTTTGGCGCAACAATCCGGCATATCTCCCCGATTATTGCCTGAGGCCCGCGGCTTTCTATTAATAAACCCTGAACTTTAGAAATTTTTCCAACGCACTTTATTGGATCGGTGCGTTCTGTTGATGAAAGATATTTTTCTATCAATGCTTTTTCAAAGCTGGCGCTTTCAAGAGTTACTTCTTTAATGGATGTTTCCATGAAGCCCTCCCTTCTTCATGTAATTAATCAATCAATATATTAACTTGACTGATATCTTGGCGGAGTTACTATTAATTGTGCATCTGTTTTTCTTTTTCCCTTTGTACCCAAAGTTGCAAGAGCCGCCAAAGCTGCCGATGCTGTCAATGCCGCGTTTGCAGCAGGTGAAAGATCCAGCTCACCTGTTTCATCTGTATCGGTCTCTGAAGCAGAATCAGAAGCTGCTGTGTTCAATAATGCCGAAGAAGCTTCAAGGTCTGCGTTTAAGTTAGCCGTCCTTATAACAGGTATTGGAATATTATTGTTCATGGTAGACTTCATCGGCGATATTTCAAGTATCTTGCTTTCCAGTTCCGCAAGCTGGCTGGAAATACGCGCGTCAATCTCGCCAAAGTCAGTTTCGATTATGCAGCCGCCGGAATCTACAGTACTGTCTTCTACTATCTGAATGGACTTTGCGCCTTCCATAAGTTTGATAAATTCCTGTTTGTGATCCGTTGCCAGTTGTAAATCCGCCAGATTAACCCTGATAATAATATCACCTTTTGCTCTTACTTTACGAAGCGCCTCTATTACATTGGATACAATAATATTACGCTGATTTTCAGAGATAACCTTGATAACTTTGCGCGAAATCAGCAGAACAAGATCGATTATTTCCTGTTCAGTTTCTTTCAGAATTTCGTTCCGCTGATTCTGCGCACGTTCAAGTACAGTTTGTGTTCTTTCGATCAGGCGATCCACTTCGGCTTTGCCGTCGGCAAAACCTGATGCCTGTCCTTCTTCTTTGCCTTTATCTCTTGCTTCTTTTCGTTCTGCTTCAAGAGACTGCCTTATCTCATTTTCAATTTCCGATGCCTTTATATTTGCGCCTGCGATTATTTGTTCCGCTTCTTGTTCCGCCTGTTGTTTTATTACCTGCGCTTCATCGGTTTTTCTTTGAACTTCGTCAAAAGCTGCTTTCTGAGCTTCCTGAACAATGTTATCGGCTTCTTCCTTTGCTCTGGAAATCATTTTTTCTTTTTCTTCTTCCCATTGAGACTTAAACATTTCAGCTTCACGGCGAAGATCATCTGCTGTAGGACCTGTGTATTCTTCTACATCGACAAGTTCTTCAACTTCTTCTTCTACCGTTTTAAAATGTGCAAGCTCAGAAAAAGACTCTGGAGCGCCAATTATAACTTTTTCCTGAAGCGGCATTAATTCATTCGGCCTGAAAACAGCTTTCAACATAAATTACCCTCTTATACAACCAGTTCGTCTTCTCCGGCGCGTGCAACGACAATTTCGCCGGTATCTTCAAGGTGACGTATAATGGAAACAATCTTTTGCTGGGATTCTTCAACGTCTTTAAGGCGTACAGGCCCCATGTATTCCATATCTTCCTTGAGCATATTCGCCGCACGTTTACTCATGTTCTTAAAGATCTTGTCCTGAACTTCTGAGTCAACAGACTTAAGCGCTTTTGCAAGTTCCTGTGAATCAACTTCGCGCATAACTTTCTGAATGGCACGATCGTCGAGCATAACAATGTCTTCGAATACGAACATTCTTTTCTTGATCTCTTCTGCAAGTTCCGGGTCTTCGTCTTCCAAAGCCTCGATGATCTGTTTTTCAGAAGCGCGGTCTACAAGGTTAAGAATTTCAACAATGCTTTCAACGCCGCCGGCTGCTGTATAGTCTTCGCTGGAAAGCGATGACAGTTTCTTTTCAAGAACGCGCTCTACTTCGCGCAAAACTTCTGGGCTTGTTCTGTCCATTGTAGCGATACGACGTGCGACATCGCTTTGTACTTCATGCGGAAGGTTTTGCAAAATGATAGACGCTTTGTTCGGCTCTAAGTACGCAAGGATAAGTGCGATTGTTTGCGGATGTTCCTGCTGAATAAAGTTAAGCAAGTGAGCCGGGTCTGTACGGCGTATAAAGTCAAATGGACGCACCTGAAGGCTCGATGTAAGACGGTTGATAATATCAATAGCCTTTTGGCTTCCAAGCGATTTTTCCAGCAGTTCTCTTGCATAATCAATGCCGCCCATAGAGATAAACTGGTTCGCCATCATAAGTTCCTGGAATTCCTGCAGGATAGCGTCTTTCTGCTCGGCGTCTATTGTTTCAAGACGCGCTATTTCAAAGGTAAGAGTTTCTATTTCATCTTCACGCAAGAATTTAAAAATCTCCGCAGAGATTTCCGAACCTATAGTAACAAGAAAGATAGCCGCTTTTTGCCGGCCTGTATATTCTTTTACGCCTTTTTTCTTGGAGCCGCCTGTAACGGCGCCCGGCGTTAATCCTGTCTTTGCCATATTCTATTCCTCCAGCAGCCAGGTTCTGATAAGCTGGGCTGCATCTTCCGGGTGTTCTTTTGCCATGTTGATAGCGCTTTCCATCAACTCCATTCTTGTACGTTCTTCCAGCGAAATGGATACGTCCATTCCGTCAGATTCCGCTTCGGCCATTGCACTCTCGCGAAGCATCTGTTCACGGCGGGCTCTTTCTTCTTCAGCAAGCCTTCTGCGTCTCTCCATTTCGCGGGAGATCATTCTGAACATTATAAGTCCAAACAACAGTAATATTAACCCGGAAAGGAAAATGATAACTGTTATTTGAATCTGCTTCCTTCTTAAGTATGCAGCATCTTCGGCATTGAATTCTTCTGTACGGTCAAAGGGAATATTTGTTACAATAACAGCATCTCCCCTTCCTGCATGATACCCAATTGCGTTCCTTATTAATGCTTCCGCGCTTCTGATTTCTTCCGGCGGAATTGCAATATATTCCCTTTCTATGGAATTATCAGGATTAACAACAGGATTTCCTTTTTCATCGTACACCCATCTCCATCTGCCGTCAATATTAACAGAAACAGTAACACGATCAATCGATGGGCTTCTTTCTTCCTGAATTAACCTTTCGTTAGTCTCCTGATTGTGAGTTCTTGTAGTCTGTGTCATCTCGCCATAGAGATTGCTCATGTCCCTGAATGCAGGCGGTGTCTGGCCTTCTACTCCTGCAGGACCTTCGGGATTAAATCCCGTTCCTCTCCATGTTGTTTCTGAAACAGCTTCAGAAATAAGTACGGACTGAAGTAAAACTGAATCGTCATAAGGAAGTCCCGGTGTTCTTGGCTGCATGGTAATAGGGAAAATTTCTCTTTCATCAATTGTCCTTTTGGACATATCCATATCGATCTTTATGTTAAGATCTCTTACACGATTGGGCGTGTATATTTGCTGCAAAGCGCCAAGAACAAGCGCTCTGTATTTGGTTTCCATAGCCAGTATCATTCTGTTTTCACGTTCAATCAAACTGAGCCTGTCCATTGCCGCCATGCCTTCAAAGTCGTTAAGCTGTAATCCCCTGTGATCTGTAATAACGATATTGTCAGGACGCAGGCCTTCTATGGCAGTCTGCAAAAGTTTTTGTATACCTTCGATCTTCTTTCGGTTTTCTACTATATCGCTTCCGGGTTTGGGAGTAATAATAACGCTTGCGCTTACAGGGTTTTGATCCCTTAGAAACAATTCGCGCGCAGGCCATACTATTGTTACATTGGCATCGTCAACATCGTCAATGGATTTAATATGATCGGTGATCATTCTTGTAAGTGCGCGCTGTAAGTTAACATTGCGCTCCATATCGGTTATGCTCCAGCGCTCCCTGTCAAAAACCTGCCAAGGGTCAAGCCCTGTTGGAATAAGGTCTTCCCTTATAAGGATTGCCCTCATGCGGCGCGCGGTGGCTTCATCAGGTACTTGTACAATTCCAGCCGGCGTAACATGGACAGTTACATTTTCCTGATTAAGCCGCAGCACTATCCTGTCAAGTACAGCTTCGTCCCTGATAGGAGCATCAATTACCGAAACCATTACTGGTGTTGCCGAAATTCTGAAAAGCGCGGCCACCCCTCCGATGATCACAACTGCGACAACAGCGCAAATGAGACGCTGCATTGCCGACCAGCCGGCCCACATAGCGGCAACCTTGGTAAATGTTTTTTTTAGAAATTCATTCATGTCCCCCTCCCCTTTTGTCTTATCTATCTTGTATTAATTAAATCTCTCCAGCTTTGAACCAGTCTGCTTAGAACCCTTTGCGTAATATCAAGCGCCATTTCTGCCTGGGCCTGAGCCAATGTAACATCATGGATATCAACCGAATCCGGATTGATTATAGCTTCTACCTGAAGTTTACTCGCATGCTGCTGCGCACCGGACACTTTATCCAGAGCCTGCAGTAACGCATGCCGAAAAGTTCCGGCTCCCGTAACATCTCCAGCTCCTATCTTTTCTTCAAGCGCAATTATCTTATTCCCGCTTCCAAAATAAGGACTGTCAGGCGGCAGCGTATGCAATGGATGAGTACGGTTCATTTCCACCGAATAATCCTTTATTGCAGATGCGTGTAAATATGCCTCGTTACCAAAAATTTTCATAATTCCCTCCCCTTAATATTTTATGCTCTTCCGCTTATTGCTAAACCGCGCTGGAACATTGCTTTTGAACCTTCTATTATTGCCGCATTCGCCTCATAGGAACGTGATGCAGAAATCATATCTACCATTTCTGTAACAATATCTACATTCGGCAATTCTACATAACCTTCTCTTGGTCCTGTCTTTATTGCATCAGGGTGAGTTGGATCCCAGCGGTATGTATGTTCTGTTGCATAATCTTTTTGAATTTCTGCAACTCTTACCCCTTGTCCAATCCCGTTATCCATAGACTCAGGGAGAAAAGGGGATCGCCAATAAGGGCTGTCCACTCTTGGCCGCATAATTACACGGCTGCGTTTGAACGGTCCGCCTTCCGGAGTGCGGGTAGTACTTGCATTGGACATATTGTCGGCTATTACATCAAGCCTTACCCTGTTGGCTGTTAACCCTGTTGAAGCAATACTTATCGAACTAAAAATTCCCATGTTATCCTCTTATTATGATCTTATTGCCCGTTGAACCTGACTGAATTCAAATGAAGCTGCCTGTGCATACATCATATATGCCATTTGATTTTGAGTTGCAAGCATGATTTCCTGTTCCGGATCAACATTATTTCCATTGTTGTTATAAGTGCTGACATAATCCAAAACCCTGCGTACCTGCACATCGCGGTAATCCCTTGCCCTCCAGTTTGGAATGTGCCTGTCCTTAGTTAGGTTCAGTTCCAAAGCCGGTTTTTGCTTTTCCGATTCCAAAGCGCGTTTTAGCTCGCTTTCAAAATTGACATTTGACCTTTTAAAGTTGGGAACTTCGGCATTGGCCATATTATTGGCAATTACCGAACGGCGAACCACGCTTACGTCCATAGCGCGGTGCAATAAATCTACAGTTCTAGCAAATGTATTCATAAACCTTCCTCAACTTCTAAAATCGGCAAAAAATAGCCTCTTCTTTACAATATATAGCGGCCAAGATCCTGATCTTTTACTATTTCCGCCAGTTTTTCATTAACATAATCCACTGTTATATTGATATTCGCGGGCGCAATATCGGACGCTTCAAATGACAGCTCTTCCAGCAATGTCTCCATAATGGTATGCAATCTCCTCGCTCCGATATTTTCCAGCTTTGAATTGACCTCTGCGGCAAGAGCGGCAAGATGTTCGATAGCTTCAGGGGTAAAGTTAATTGTTATATTCTCCGTAGCAAGCAGCTCTGTGTACTGCCTGATAAGCGCGTTTTTCGGCTCTGTAAGTATCCGCAGAAAATCGTCCTTGCCAAGCGAATCCAGCTCCACCCTTAAGGGGAAACGCCCCTGTAATTCGGGTATAAGGTCGGACGGCTTACTAAGGTTAAAAGCGCCTGCCGCTATGAACAGAATGTGGTCGGTATTTACAGGCCCCCATTTTGTATTTACAGTCGCGCCTTCTACAATGGGAAGAATGTCGCGCTGGACGCCTTCGCGGGAAACATCAGGGCCTCCCCTTCCGTCTTTCACTGCGATTTTATCGATCTCATCGATAAAAATAATCCCCGTCTCTTCTACCCTCTGGCGCGCTTCATCGCTTACCCTGTCGCGGTCTACAAGTTTTTCCGCTTCTTCTGCATTGAGTATTTCACGCGCGCGCGCTACCGTAACAACTTTTTTCTTTTTACCTCCGCCAAAAAA
>Ga0099364_10014098_pt1 | contig 10671 bp, 9 predicted proteins | sample TergutTh196P3_FD_73070 | JGI IMG/M metagenome (GOLD analysis project Ga0099364, IMG submission 73070) | Microcerotermes parvus P3 segment gut microbial communities from Pointe-Noire, Republic of the Congo - Th196 P3 | ecosystem: Host-associated > Arthropoda: Insects > Digestive system > Gut ...
CAAAGCCTGCTCTCTCCGGCGTCATAAGACAGGCTTGGGTTGATAAATCTGTCCCACAAGCCCACATTCAAGCCTTTCACCAGCAGATTAAGCCGCAGATTCTGGTTCGCAAGGTCGTCCTGCGTTTGCCGAATATCCGTTATATCCACCGAGCTTTGCAAATGAACCTTCCTGCCGCTCGGCCAGTCGATATACCTGTCAACATTGCGGTAAATGCGGTTCGTCATGGTGTTGCGCTCCTCCCAGACGATTTCCTTATCCGGCTCTTTTTCGAGCCGATAGCAGGGACAAAACTCACACCGGGCGTCCATGCCTTTTTGCAGAACTTTATAACAGAGCCGGCCGACGCAATCATACTCAATGCCGAAATGCCGCTTCAGGTTGTCGTTCATAAACAATATCTCTCCGGTGCTTGGTTCGGTGACGTAAATCAAAACGTCCAGCCCGTTCAATATATTCTCTAAATTGGCAAGCGCGTTTTTTCCCTCCGCGGCCTTCCGCGAGCGCAGCGCTTTTGCTCTCCGAAAAAGAAAATCAATCACCGGTATATTCATACATTCACTCTCCCGCTTTGCCGTTTTTGCTTTTCCGCTTTTCTTTGGGAAGCCATTTTTCGAGGATTGCGTTGAGTTTGACCGTATCAATCGGTTTAGACATAAAATCGTTAAAGCCGTTCCCTATAAACATATCCGCTATGCCGGAAACGACGTTGGCAGTCAGTGCGATAATGGGGATTTCTTTGTAATACGGGTCGTTGTCTCCCATTGCTCTTATTAGCCGTGTGGCCTCTACGCCATCCATCTCCGGCATTTTGTGATCCATGAACACCAGGTCATAGCGCTCGGACTGCATGGCTTCTATTGCCGCCGCGCCGCTCGCCGCCAAATCAACCCGCATATTGTACGGCACCAGCAATCCCTTCGCCACTCTGAGGTTGGTGTTCATGTCGTCCACTATGAGAACACGCGCGTCCGGCGCGGAAAATTCGATCACAGACGTATCGGCGGCGGCATGTGACAAGCCGGCGTATACCCCGTTCAACACATCGGCTAGATAGGTGCAGTACACCGGCATGGAAAGAACGTTCAGCCCTTTTTCGGGAACGGCCTCTCCAAACTCCGCGAGTATGACGGTTTTGGTATTATGCCCGAATTTCAGTATCGTATCCTCGTTTCTCTTATACAACGCAAAGGATATAAAGAGGAAATCGTATACGCGGCTTTCCATATTTTCATACAATTCGGTTCCGCTTGTAACAAGGGTATAATCCACGCCGAGATTGCCCGCCGCATAAGTTATGGACTCGGCATATACCTCGCGCCGCTCATAAATAAGCACGCTTTTTTCGCGCGACCGCTCAACTTTTGCCAGCTTCCCGCGTGAATGAACTTTTTGCGGAAGCGTGACGGTGAACGTGCTGCCCTTGTTGTATTCGGACTGAACCGTTATGTCGCCGCCCATAATAGTGACGATGCTGCGCGTGATGGCAAGCCCAAGCCCGACGCCCTCAATACCCCTGTTCCTTTCAAGGTCAAGCTGGGTGAAGTCGGTAAACAGTTTCTCCATATCCTCCGGCTTTATACCGATTCCGCTGTCCGCAACCTCAAATATAAGATTCACCGTGTCGTCGTCAATAAGTTCACTGTATACGCCTAAAGACACAAATCCATTTTCAGTGTACTTGACGGCATTGTTCAACATATTGAGCACGGCCTGACGGATTCTGGTTTCGTCTCCATACAGCATTTTCGGGATATTGCTGTCGGCTTTGACCGCGAAGAGTATCCGCGAATCCGCCGCCCTCATCCTGATGATGTTGACCACGTCGCCCAGCAGGAACGCGACCGAATAAACCTTCGGGACAATTTCCACCTTGCCCGCTTCGATTTTTGAAAAATCCAGAATATCGTTGATAATATCCAAAAGGTTTGCCGCGGCTTGCTTCACCGTAAAAATATGTTCGGTTCTGGTATCGTGGTTGTCCTCCCGAAGCGCAAGCTCGGTCATCCCTATGATGGCGTTCATCGGCGTGCGTATTTCGTGGCTCATCTTGGCCAGGAAGTCGGTTTTATAGCGGCTGCTCTGTTCGGCCGATTCTTTGGCGGAGATCAATTCATCCTCCGCGAGGCGTTTTTGCATCGCGTTGTTCATAATATTCGATATAAGCAGAGCAAAATTGATTTCATCCCGGCTCCATTTCGCGTCGTCCTCCCTCGAAAAATCCAAAACGGCGTACATCGTCTCCCCAAAGTAGAGGCCAACGGACAGGAAATTATAGAAATTCACCCGGTACGGCGCGACCATTTCCTTTATGCCGGGTTCATTGGCGGTTATGTGTACATTATCTTTCGTTTTTATTGCGTTAAGATAGCCGAGCAAGGATTCCGAGACGGGCATCGTGCCGCCGATGCGCGAGGGCAAATTGAATTTGGGATTTATCCATTCATTGCGACAGAGAAGCATATTTCCGTTTTCCTCCATCTTGAACAGGAGGATTTGTGCAATGCCCATAAATTCGCCGATTTCGCGAAAGACGTTTGTTATCAGCGTATCCATATCCTCGTTGGACAAAAAACTCTGGGATATTTTCGCCATCAGCGATTGCAGCCCAAGTTGTTTGTTCAAGGAGTTTGTCATATTTCTAAGATCAGTTATGTCTACAACGTGCTGCAAGTGGGCTCTTTCGCCGTTCGGCCAGTCGATATAACTATCGGAGTGAATGACGTGTATGCCGAGGGTTTCGACATATTCCTCCCACACGATCGTCTGTTCCGGGTCTTCGTCAAGCCGGCGGCAGGGACAAAAATCACAAATTTCGTCCAATCCGCGGAACACCTTGTAGCAAAATTTTCCGACAAAGTTGTCGCGTTCCTCTCCGAACGCCGCCTTCATCTGTTTATTCACAAACAGCAGTTCGCCGGTTTCGGGGACGTTGACGTATATTTGCGCGTTTATGCCGTCCAGTATTTTCTCCAAAGAATTGATGGATACCTGTTTTTTTCTGTCGGCTTCGACCCTTTCGGTTATATCCTCCTTAGCGCCGACAATTCTGACCGGTTCGCCCGCGTCGTCCCGAACAGTCTCGCTAATGCCGCGCACATACCGGTATTCGCCGTCTTTTCGCATAAACCTGTACTCAACCTCGCAAGGCGTCTTACCGGAACGGTCATAAATGTGCGCCAAATAAGCGGCGGTTACCCTGGCATAATCTTCAGGATGTATCCTGGCGCTCCAACTACCCAGCACATTCGGGAAATCATGCTCATCCTCAAAGCCGAAAAAATGGCGGTATTCCTGTGAATAGTCGCATATGGTGTCCGCGTTTATGGCCTCGCCGGCGGGAATATCCATTTCCCACATCACGACTTTCATCGCCTTCATGGCAAGTATGCGCTTCATAAGTTCATAACGCGAACCTTGATTTGTCTTTTCCCGCTTCATTTTTCACCGGCCCCTTCAAAATCCTTTTGCGTTGGATCGGTTAGTCCTCTCGTCGTCCACGACGACTATCAGCCTGCGGTTATTCCCCATTGCAGCAAACCCGCATTGCTTTAATATAGCATAGAATCAGCCCCGATTATATTTATTCGTTGCTCAAAGCAGGAGGGATAAAAGTGGTTCACAATTTTACTGTTCTAATAGAACAAGGCGAGGATGGCGCATACGTTGCTACGGTGCCCGCGCTGAAGAGCTGTTACACACAAGCGGATTCAATACCGGAATTACTGGAAAAGATTCATGAGGTTATTGAATTATGTCTGGAGGAAAATGAAACGCCGATAATTGCCAAATTTGTCGGCGTACAGCAAATAGAAATTGCATTATGAGCAAATTAAAAATCATTACAAGTTCTCAAATGTGCGCTCTTTTAGAAAGTGATGGTTTTTCAAACATACGGCAACGAGGAAGCCATCGTTTTTATAAACATGCTGACGGGCGTACCACCGTAGTTCCCATGCACGCGTCAGATTTGGACAGGACGCTTATTCGCAAAATCCTTAAAGATATTGATATGTCCACTAGCGAGTATAACGGCAAGGTATAAACATAAGCGGAAACCCGGGTTGTGCCGTAAAGGTATGCGGGAGGCTGCCCGTTGGCCGGGCAGCCTCCCGCATCGCCGTTCGGCGTTTTTCTACGCTTTGCGTTTTGCCCTCTTAAATGCTGCCAGGGCGCCGAGCGCGAGGAACAGTCCAAGACCGGCTCCGGTGTCGCATCCGCCGCCGCTGCTGTCCCTGGGTGGATCCTTTTTCGCCGTGAACTCGAGGTCCCCGGTTACTACTACCTCCTCACCCTCAATTGCACCAATCACAAACGCAGTAAACGAAAGAACAATCTCGGCAGTGTTGTCATCTATGCGCGTCATTTCTAAGCCTATAGATTGGGTGCCGATTGGAATAGTCATTTCGTAACTGTCTTCACTCTCATTAAAAGTAAAAGCTAATTCCGGCGCAGGCTCACGCCAAATCATTGGAAGAGACTCCGGTTCATCATTGATCGTCGCCGACAAAGTGTAACTACCTATTGACAATGCGTCGAGAGTACCGGCTTCACCATCAAAATCTACATTTCTTATTGCGAAGCGTCCCGAACCCGCTGCGTCTACCGATTTTCCAGTTTCTGGGTCTCCACTTCCAACTTTAATGACAAAGCCCTCGCCTTCGCCATTTCCCATTCGCCAAGTACCCTTAAGCCACTCTGAATCCGCCTGCGCGATGCCGGCTGCCGACAGGCAGATTGCCGTGATCAGCAAAAGAGCCAGACAAAATTTCTTCCTCATATCGAATCTCCTCTCGTATAGTGATTCCGGTTAAGATAATTTTTCAAACAACTGCGCGCGCGAATGTGCCGCATCGGATTTCTGTCCCCGCAACCACCGCCTCCCCGAATCAAAAACTCCGGCGGACGGGCACAAAACCCGCCCGCCGGGTTACGGAAGGCCATACAAAAAGCGCGCAGGGCACACTTGCTTCGCCTACGCGCTTAAAAAAATACAATTAGCGTTTACGTAAAAACCGCTGCCGAAACAACGGTCAAATCAGCTTGAAAATAGCCAGACACATGGCTATACTGATTCCGTCGTAGCGGCGGGGTTTCCCGTGTTTGTAGGCTGTCGTTTAAGCTTGTCCCTACATTCGCCGTGATGGTGTTGGCGCACCCTCACGGTCGCTGCGGCCCTTTATATGGCCTCACATGTATGAATAATATCATAGGTTATGAGCACATTCAATAATTTTTGAAAGAATTTGTCGTTCGTCTGTGATAATGTCCTCTCGTAACTCGTCTTTGAATACGATTTTTAGTTTTTCCGGAACGGTTTTGCGAGGGTCGCTCAAATATATTTCATGGTGTTTTCTGTTTTCGGAAATAAAGTATAATCAGTGTATGGATAAAATTTTCGCCTTTATTGACAGCCAGAATCTGCATTTGAGTATATTGAGCTTGGGTTGGAAATTGGATTTCCAGCGCTTCCGTGTTTATCTGCGTGAAAAATATCATGTTCGGAAAGCTTATTTGTTTATTGGATTCATGACGGAGAATGTGGAGCTTTACAAACGTTTGCAGGAAATGGATTATATTTGTGTGTTTCGTCCTACACTAATTGGCACGGATGGTAAGACTAAAGGCAATGTTGATGCCGAATTAGTGTTACACGCTATGATAGAATTCCCGAACTACGATAAAGCAATTATAGTCAGCGGTGACGGCGATTTTCAATGTTTAGCAAAATATCTGCTCGAACAAGGTAAATTAGGGGCGTTGTTGATACCGAATCAAGACAAGTATTCGGCACTGCTGAAATTCAAAACATTCAAACCGTATCTGAGGTTTGTCAGTGACTTAAAAACAAAACTTGAAATGCGATAACAAAAAAGAAGAACCTCCGCGAGGACTAACCCTCGAAGAGGTATTCTTCCATTGGTGATGCCTATATTCTATAACAAATCCGAGTGAAAATCAACGCGTGCGTTTCTTTTGTCTTTGAAAATCTCCTCATGCAGCGAGATTATCCAACGCTGTACGGCAACCATGCAATTCCGCCTGCCGCGCTTTCAGATTTTAGCGTCATGTTTGATAATTTGTATAATATGGCGTATATTTCATATCCCCAGCGATCTCCACAAATCCTCTTTTGAGGAAAAGGGGCCAATAAGCTGTTCTGAGCCATTTTCAATCCCGTCTATAAACGCAAGCGTTTCCGGTTTTGGATTATGGCTGAACGCGACAACCTCAAAGGGCAGAGCGCGTTGAATCCTTACCTGGTGAAGCATCAGGTTAAATGCTTCGCTGAATGTCAAACCCATCGCGTCAAGGATTTTTCCTGCCTGCTCTTTGACTTCGAAATCCACGCGAAGATTTATGGTAGTATTCTTTGCCAAGGTAATCAACTCCTTTACAGACAATTTAGCACAAATAGCGCACAATGCCAACAAAATTACGCTATACTGGTTATGCGCGGCGGCGGTTTGTGGCCGCGCTGATACTGGTAATTAAAGCGGGAGGGCGCCACGCATGAAACTTGATCGCCTGCTCGGCATTCTTACTCTGTTGCTTCAAAATGACCGCGTGACCGCGCCGCAACTTGCCGAACGGTTCGAGGTCAATCGCCGCACGATAGGGCGCGACATTGAAGCGCTTTGCCTTGCGGGGATTCCCATAGTCACCTATCAGGGAGTGGGAGGCGGCATTTCGATCGCCGAGGGCTTCAAACTGGATAAAAGCGTACTGACCGCCGAGGAACTGTCCGACATTATTGCCGCGCTCAAAGGCATCGGAAGCGTATCGGGAAAGCCGCGCATCGAAAAAACTTTGGAAAAACTTCACGTGAGCGGCGATATGGTCGTTTCCCTGCGCGAGCCTGTGGTTATCGACCTCGCCTCGCATTACAAAGGACAGCTTACCGATAAAATTGAATTAATAAAGCGCGCGGTCCTCGAAAGCCGGCTGATTGAGTTTGACTATTTCTACGAAAAAGGCGAGGCACATCGCGTCATTGAACCGTATTTTGTTATTTTCCAATGGACGTCCTGGTACGTATTCGGATTTTGCCGAAAGAGGCGGGATTGGCGTTTGTTTAAGCTGACGCGTCTGTGGAATTTGCTGCTGCGCGCTGAGCGTTACGCGGAACGTGAGATACCGCCCGACAAACGTGATTTCAGCGCGTATTTCGCGGACGATAAAAAAATTGTCGCGCTGTTCGATTTGTCCGAGAGATACAAGCTCATTGAAACTTACGGCTTGAATTGTTACACCGAAAGCGACGATGGATTGCGGCTTGAAATCGGATTTACCAACCGCGATTATCTGATAAGCTGGCTGCTTGGTTTCGGAGACAAGGTCAAAGTGTTGGAGCCGAGCGATATAGCGGATGACATTCGAGCCGCCGCCGAAAAAATCGTATCGAGATACGGATAAACGAGGCGCACTATACATAATATTATGCGGACGGCTGCTTTTTGCCGGGAAACTATCAGGGTCTTTGACATAACCCCCCTATGTCTGTATAGTTATGCTTCATATAAAAGCTGCCTTGCAGAGAAGGGACGTGAGGATGGGGTTGAGCGGGAAGATAAAACTCTACGGCTTCAACAACCTGACGAAAACACTGAGCTTTAACATCTACGATATTTCTTACGCCAGAACCGAACGCGAGAAGAAAGAGTATATCGAATATATAGACGAGCAATACAACTCCGAACGGCTCACCGGCATTCTGCTCGAAGTGACGAATATCATCGGCGCCTACGTACTCAACATATCGAAACAGGACTACGACCCGGAAGGGGCGAGCGTCACGCTCCTCATCTCGGAAGATATGGTGCTCCCGGAAGCTATGGACCCCTCTTGCAACCAGTCGGCTATGATACAGGCGTTCCTGCGTGAAAGAGCCGTGGGCGGGGAACACATCTGCGCGCTGCGCGATACGGTCGTCGCGCATCTCGACAAGAGCCACGTCACCGTCCACACATACCCCGAGTTCCACCCGAACAACGACATAAGCTCGTTCCGTGTGGACATCGACGTGGCGACCTGCGGCAAGGTCTCCCCGCTGAACGCGCTGAACTTCCTGATAGGTTCGTTCGACTCCGACGTGATAACGATGGACTACAGGATACGCGGCTTCACCCGCGACGTCGACGGCAAGAAATACTACAAGGACCACGAGATAAATTCCATCCAGAATTTCATCGACGAGAAAACGCTGGAACGGTACGACGCGATAGACGTGAACGTGTACCAGTCGAACATCTTCCACACAAAGATGATCTTAAAGGAGATAGTGCTTGCCGACTATCTGTTCAACGTCGATCCGCGCGAACTGCCCCCGAAGGCCCGAATCTCGCTGAGGGACAGGATCAGCAAGGAGATGCTTGAAATATACCAGGGGAAAAATATCTACTGATGGGACATTCCCAAGACCGGGCGCCCATTCACGAGGCGCTTGCGGAATACAGGACGAACCGCATCGTGCCGTTCGATGTGCCGGGGCACAAGCAGGGCAGAGGCACGCCGGAGCTGACGGAGTTCTTGGGACGCGACTGCCTCTCCGTTGACGTCAACTCCATGAAGCCGCTCGACAACCTCTCGCATCCGACGTCCGTGATACGCGACGCGGAAGCGCTCGCGGCGGAGGCGTTCGGCGCAAAGAGGGCGTTCTTTATGATAGGCGGGACAACATCGGCGGTCCAGGCGATGATAATGGGCGTATGCAGGTCGGGCGACTCGGTCATAATCCCGCGCAACGTCCACAAGTCCGCCATCAACGCGCTGATACTTTGCGGGGTCAACCCCATCTACATCGACCCCGGCATCCATTCCTCCCTCGGCATTTCGCTGGGCATGGATTCGCGAAGCGTGGCGGAGGCGGTGAGGAATAATCCGTCGGCGAAGGCGGTGTTCATAAATAATCCCACGTATTACGGCGTCTGTCCCGATCTCGCGAAAATCGTCGAAATCGCCCACTCCGCCGGAATGGCGGCGCTTGTTGACGAGGCGCACGGCGCCCACTTCTACTTCGGCGGCGACATGCCCTTGTCCGCGATGGCGGCGGGGGCGGATATGTCCTCCGTCAGTATGCACAAGACCGGCGGCTCGCTCACCCAGAGCTCGCTTCTCATAACGAGCGGCGAGAGGGTATCGCCGGACTATGTGAGAACCATTATCAACCTGACGCAGACGACGAGCGCGTCTTACCTGCTGTTATCTTCGCTGGATATAGCGCGGCGCACGCTGGCCGTGAGAGGGAGCGAGATTTTCGAGCGGGTGCGCGAGCTCGCCGATTACGCCCGCTCGGAGATAAACGCCATCGGCGGCTACTACGCTTTCTCGCGCGAGATAATCAACGGGCGCGATATAGCCGACTTCGACACGACGAAGCTTTCCGTACACACATTAAAAATCGGGCTCGCGGGAGTGGAGGTCTACGACCTTCTGAGGGACGAATACGGAATACAGGCCGAGTTTGGCGACATGGGCAACATGCTCGCCATAATCTCGGTCGGCGACACGCGAGGCAACATCGAACGGCTGGCGTCCGCGCTGTCGGAGATAAAGAGACTGCACGGCAAAGACGGCGTCGGGCTGTGGGATCACGAGTACATCGCCCCGGTGGTTAAGCTCTCGCCGAGGGAGGCGTTCTACGCCGAACGCCGGCCGATGCCGCTCTCGGAGTGCGAGGGGCGCGTGTCGTCGGAGTTCGTCATGTGCTACCCGCCCGGCATCCCCATTCTCGCCCCCGGCGAGCTGATAACGCGCGAGGCTCTTGGTTACATCATGTACGCGAAATCGAAGGGCAGCCTCGTCACGGGGCCGCAGGACATGACTCTCGAAAATATCTTCGTAGTAAAATAATTGACCATAGAAAGGAGCGGGCTTCATGGAACTGTGGTTCACTGAGGAGCACACGCCGGCGCTACACTTTTCCATCAAGGTAAACCGGCATATTCTCTCGCAAAAGAGCGAATTCCAACAGATAGACGTGTTCGACTCGGACGAATTCGGCAGATTTTTCGCTTTGGACGGAATGCTGATGCTGACGGAGAAGGACGAATTCATCTATCACGAGATGATAACGCACGTTCCGATGGCAGCGAACCCCGAGGTGCGAAAGGTTCTGATCATAGGCGGAGGGGACGGCGGCACCGCGCGCGAACTGGCGCGTTACAAGACGATCGAACGCATCGACCTTGTGGACATAGACGAGTTGGTGGTCAAGGTTTGCCGCGAGCACATGCAATTCACGGCGCGCGGCTTCGACGACGAACGGGTCAGCGTCTACTTCGAGGACGGCCTTAAGTTCGTGAGGGGCAAAGAGAACGAATACGACTTAATCATCGTGGACTCGACCGACCCCTTCGGCCCGGGCGAGGGATTGTTCACGCGCGAGTTCTACGGTAACTGCTTCAAGGCGCTGACGCGGGACGGTATTCTGGTGAACCAGCACGAGAGCCCGCACTTCGAGTATTACTCACGCGCAATGCGGAGAGCCCACGCGCGCATAAGGGAGCTATTCCCGATCAGCCTCGTCTACCAGACCCACATCCCGACTTATCCGTCGGGGCACTGGCTTTTCGGGTTCGCGTCGAAAAAACACGACCCCGTGCGCGGCTTGGACGCGGACGCGTGGAACGCCCTCGGAATAGAAACCAGTTACTATAACACCGATATACA
>Ga0099364_10014099_pt1 | contig 10670 bp, 10 predicted proteins | sample TergutTh196P3_FD_73070 | JGI IMG/M metagenome (GOLD analysis project Ga0099364, IMG submission 73070) | Microcerotermes parvus P3 segment gut microbial communities from Pointe-Noire, Republic of the Congo - Th196 P3 | ecosystem: Host-associated > Arthropoda: Insects > Digestive system > Gut ...
CATCCTTTATTTCTCAAATATACTTTTGGAGGAACTCCGGATATTAGGGTAATTGTTTATAATAGTATTCCAGTGATGGCGATGTTGCGTTTGCCCACTAAGCAGTCTGGAGGGCGGGCAAACTTGCATCAGGGTGCGCTGGGATTAGGGATTGATTTGGCGACAGGAGTGACTATCCATGCAATTACTGGCGGGGGGCAGAACATTAGTTATGTGCCGGGGACGAAGAAAAAATTGAATGGCTTGATGGTGCCGTTCTGGGGGCAAGTGTTGAAAACAGCGGTGGAGGCGGCTAATGCTGCGGCTTTGGCTTATGGAGGAATTGATTTGTTTGTACATAAAGAAAAGGGGCCGATGGTGGTGGAGGTTAATGTGCGGCCGGGCTTATCCATTCAACTGGCAAATCAACAGGGATTGAAGGGCAGGTTGGAGCGAATTAAGGGGTTAAATGTATTAAGCGCGGAGCATGGAGTGAAGATTGCGCAAACTTTGTTTGATAGCCATCTACGTAATAAGGTGGTGGCAGCAGACGAAAAGGTTTTGATTAAGCCGCAATTGGAGATTATGATTTATGATCAGCATAAAACTGCTCAGAAGATTATGGCTCAAGTGGCTACGGGTAGGCAAAAAAGTATTATTGCCGCAGAGACGGCAGAGCAATTAGGATTGGTAAATCCGGATGATTTGTTGTGGTGGACTAAAGAAAGCGGCGGGGAAAAGGCACCGGTGATTGCAGTCGCTTTGAATGTGGCGCGCAAAAAAATTACTACCACATTGGTGGTGAGTAAAACTTTGAATCGTGATAAAATTAAGATTAAATTGGGTCGGGATGACCTAAAGCAATTTTTAATTGAAATGGAATAATATGGGATTGATTTCTGGCTTAGTGCCGGTAAATATGGCAGATCAAAAAGCGATGTGGTTGGCTAGTGCGCCGCGCTATGATTATAATCCGCAGTTTGTTTATGGGAGAGAGTTTAGTCAAAAAACTTTGACTAAGTATGGTTTTCCGGAGGAAGGGTTGGTGGAATTGGCCAAGAAGATTTTGGAGGAATTGCCGTCCAATTTTTTCCCGAAGCAGATTGCGAGCCAAGAGCCGTTTTTGAGTAAAGAGCAAATAATCAGCGAGGTTGGGGAATGGGTAAAAAAATTGAAATTACCCGAGCTGACGGTGGGATTTGATGAAAATCAGGTTAATCGGGTGATGCTGCTGGAAAACAAATTGTCTTTGCGTTGGCCTTTGAAGATTGATAGACGGCAGCTGGAGCGAATACTAACGCATGAAATAACTGGGCATTATCAACGCTCTTATAATCACTGGCGGCATTTTGGAGTGTGGTTAAAGAACTTGACTCCGGAGAGGCGGATGACGGAGGAAGGATTGGCTCAATATTTGGCGGATCACTCGAGCGGGGAAAATAACCAATGGTCTTTGGCTTTGGCGGCGCTAAAATATTATTTGACCTATTTAGCTTTAAGCAAGAGCTTCGCTGAGGTTTTTGAGGTGGCATATAGTTATTTGCAGGATATTGAGAGAAGTTGGACTTATACTTTTCGCTCTAAGCGAGGAATAGAAGATACTTCGAGGGGCGGAGGATTTACTAAAGATTTAGTATATTTTGAAGGCTATTTGGCGGTGGATAAATGGATAAAGGAACATCCTGATGATTGGCAAAAAATCTTTTATGGTAAATTGAGTTTGGCGGAAATTGAAAAGTTTACTTAAATGTTATACATTTTACATGGGGAAAACACAGATCAGATTGGAGGGCGTAGTCAGGGGATAATCGCGGGATATGTGGCTAAAGGTTTTATGGTTAAACGCCTAGATGACTGGGGAAAAATGACGGGAGAGAAGCTGCGAGAGGAAACACAAACGGATAATTTATTTGGAGGAAAAACTTTGATAGTGAGCGAGCATTTGCATTCTCTGCCGATGGGCAAGCGCCGGACAGGATTGATTGATGAGTTAAGCGAGCTTTATCGGAGTGGCTTGGTTGAGGATTTATTATTAATAGAGAAAAAGAAGTTAACAGCCTTGATGCTTAAGAAGTTTTCGGGGGCGAAAGTGGAGCTTTTTGAGCCGAGCAAATTGATGTGGAGATTTTTGGGCAATTTGGATTTTAATGATTATCAAACTTTGATAGAGAAGGAAGGGTTGGAGCCTTTCTATATTTTGGCGATGGTTAATAGACAAATCAACTTGCTTATTCAGGTAAAGAGTGAACATCCGATGAGGATGGCGCCATGGCAAATGAGGTCTTTGGAGGAGCAGGCGAGGAAGTTTAGCTTAAAGCAGTTGTTGGCGGCGAGGCATGAATTGGTGGAGATAGAGTATAGGGCGAAGACGCAGAGCAAGGAGCAGCCGCTGGAATATGTTTTGGGGCGGTGGATATATTCACTTCCTATTTAACTGCTTCCGATGTAATTTATGCAAAGGGTCGTATTGAGCGACGAGACGCCAGAAGGCGGCGGAATGGTTCATTTCTTGCAGATGAGCGAGCTCATGAATAATGACATAATCAATAATCTCGGGAGGGTGATGAATGAGAGCATAGTTAAAGTTGAGGTTTTTATAGCTGGAACAAGAGCCCCAGCGGGTGGATGCTCGTTTGAGGCAGATGCGGCGATATTTGCCAGCTAAGTTCATTTTTTGAGCTAACAGAGGGGTTTTTTGGAGAATGTATTTTTGAGCGAGGAGCTCCAGCCAGTTAGTGATTTTTTGGTCAACTAGTTTTTTGTCGGAGCGAGACAGTTTAATATAGGGAGTAGAGAGAGAGGAAAAAGAGTGATGATTAATGAAGATCTGGTTTTGGTCTAAAAAAACACCTAGTGGCTGGTTAGGATTATGGAGGGCGACTTTGGGATAGGTTTGGCCAAAAATCCGAACGCTATCCATATTATTCCACAAACTCTGTTAGGTCGGTATTAGTGATTTGGTCGGCGGAAACGCTTTTGTCGTCATAGCGCATTTCGGCGAGCCACTGATTGAGGTGATTGGCCCAAGTGCCGCCGGCGGCAAAACAAGGAGGGCAATATTTTTGCATGATGGCGATGGGGTCGGTGAGACCTTTGTCGAGATAGCTTCTTTTGAGCGAGGAAGCGACAACTCGAAAACCTTCTTCGTAAGAGGTAAACTTGCCGGCTTCGGTGATGCCGCTGGCAGGAACGCCGTAGCCAAAACAATTATAATAAGTGCGGCCAATATTGCTTTTGCAAAAAGTGGATTCTTTGCGGGCGATGGCGGGAAGGAGGCGGAAGTCTAGACCGAACTCATCGGCCACATCGACAAAAAGCTGGCCATATTCGAGATAGGGTTGGAGGGGAGAGTTCTTTCCGGAATCGTTGCGCTCGATAAAGTTGGCGACTAAGAGAGCACGAGCGTCGCGAGAGGCGACGAGGGAAGCGGAAACGGTGGCTTCCGAGGGATATTCTTCAATTTCCTCGAGAACGGGAATGTGGCTCTCGGGAGTGAGGAGTTGATCAAAAAAAGTATAGTCCCAAGCAATGAGACGAGGAGTGAAAAAGAAAATGCTACCGATGATAAAGAGGGTGAGGAAAAGGAGCCAAAGGAAGGTTTTGCTGAGGACAGAAAGAGGATACATGGGTTTATTATATCAGAGTTCTGCGCTGCTTTATGATAAAATATGGGCAGCGCACCTGTAGCTCAATGGATAGAGCAGTGGTCTTCGGAACCAAAGGTTGTGGGTTCGACCCCCGCCAGGTGCACTTACTTGAGGAAGATTCCCATAAGAAGGGGGAGGGTGATGACGCTCAAAGCGGTACTGATGGCCACCAGCTCGCTGGCTTCGAGGGTATTGCCACCGTATTTTTTGGCGAATAGTCCTAGGGAGGTGGCGGTGGGGAGAGCTTGGATAAGAACAAGAATGCTTCTGATTTCGGGGTCGATGCGCAGGGCAGAAAGAATAAAAAAAGTGAGAGTGGGGGCGAGAATGAGCTGAGCGAGGGCGATGAGGAAAAGTCTCCCCTGATGGATGAGATGAACTAAAGGAGCTTGACTTAGCATATAACCAATACATAAAAGGGAGAGCGGGGTCATTACTGCGCCCAGAAGGCTTAAGCTGTCGTTGATGACGGCGGGCATAGGGATGGAAAAAAGAAAAAAGATGAGTCCGGCAAAAACGGCGATGATATTGGGATTGATGATGATGCCTTTGATGAGCTCGGCGTCGAGGCGGCGCTTAAAAAGAAAAACACCATAAGAAAAGAGAGCAATATTAAAGACAAGAATGAAACCACAATAGGGCATGAGGGCACTAGGGCCAAACATGGTCATGACCAGAGGGTACCCTAAGAAACTGGCATTATTAAAAACGAAGGCAAAACGGCCTTCGGTGGCGAGAGAGGTCTTGAGGAGTTTTTTGTTAAAGAGGAGATGGCTGACGAAGATCATGGCGAGGAGTACTAAAGTCCCACCAATGAGACCAGTGAGGAAACGATGGAAAGTGGTGGGATCGAATTGCTGAGGAAAGGCAATGAAAATGGCGCAGGGCCAAGCGACGGTGAGAAGGATATCAATGAGGTGTTTATTAGTTTCGGCGGAGATGATTTTGAGCTTGGCGAGAAGAAAACCCAGAGCGATAATGAGGCCAACAGCAGCTAACTTAGAATAAAAGAGGGCAATATCCATATAGCAATTCATTGTAGCATGCGCCGGAGCAACTTGCTATATGGCATTTTGCAAAAACATGTGTTATGATGGGAAAATATGAACAGAAAAGAACTAAAGACGCGTGCGCGCGCAACCATTAAAGGTAAGATTTGGATGGTGTTAGCCATCACTTTGATTGTGGGAATAGGAGTGAGTTTGATTGGACAATTTACGTATGGATTGGGAACTTTATTGGTGACGGGAAGTATCATGATTTCTTTGGCGGTGATTTTTTTGAAGATGGTGCAAGAAGATAGAAAGCCGGAGCTGGGAGATATTTTGATTGGCTTCAAGGGAGATAATTTCAAACGCGGGCTGGTGGCTTATCTTTTGATGACAGTTTATGTGATGTTATGGTCGCTATTGTTGATTGTCCCTGGGATAATCAAGGCATTGGCTTATAGTCAGGTATTTTATATTCTGGCGGATGATGACAAAATTGACCCCAAGGAGGCATTGAAGAAGTCGAATAAGATGATGGAGGGGCATAAAGGAGAGTTCTTTATGCTGGGTTTGTCGTTTTTGGGTTGGGGTTTATTAACTGCGATTACTTTTGGGATAGCAGCGATTTGGGTGGCTCCATATATGCAGGCGACTTATGCTAATTATTACCTTTATCTTAAGGGGGAGTCTGGAGAGGGAAAGAAAAAAGACGAGTAGAGCGTGGCGGGTAAGATTTTAATTACTGGCGGAGCTGGATATATTGGCTCGCACGCAGTGCGGGCCTGTTTGGAGGCAGGAAAAGAAGTGGTGGTGTTTGATAATTTCTCTACAGGGTGGCGCGAACCGATGCATATTTTGGATAAATTGGGGAAGCTAGACGTGGTGGAGGGAGATTTGAGGGATTTTGCGACGATAAATCAGGTGTTTGCTGATTATGAAATTGAGGCGGTGTTGCATTTTGCGGCGATGCTTTTGGTGGATGAGTCGATGTTGGAACCGGAGCTATACTGGCAGAATAATGTGGGGGGGAGCGCTAATTTATTGCGAGCAATGAAGGGGGCGAGTGTTAAGAAAATTATTTTTTCTTCAACTAGCGCGGTTTATGATGGGTTTAATACGCCTTTGCCAATTATGGAAACAGCAGTCCCTCACCCGCTTAATCCTTATGGCGAGAGTAAACTGATGACGGAAAAAATGATTAAATGGGTGGCGGATTTGGATCCGACTTTTAGGTTTGTGATGCTGCGTTATTTTAATGTTTGTGGCTGTGCGAGCGATGCTTTAATTGGAGACAGCTATCAGCCACCACACTTATTAATGCAAAATGCGGTGCGCGGAGCGATGGGGATAGCGCCTTTTTATTATACTTATACGGAAGTGGATACGCCGGATGGCTCGCCGATCAGGGATTATATTGACGTGGAGGATTTGATTGAGGCGCATATGATGGCGCTGGATTACTTGGACAAGGAAGAAATGAAGAATGATGTTTTTAATCTGGGGAATGGGAAAGGAAGCAGTGTTAAGGAAATTGTGGCGGCGGTGGAGAAGGAGTTTGGGAAGACACTGGAGAAACATGAGGCGGAGGTGCGTAGGCAGGGAGAGAATAAGGCGGCTTATACTAGTCCGGCTAAGGCACAGGAGGTGTTGGGCTGGCAGGCGAAGAAGTCGATTGCGGAGAGTATTGCGAGTTTGCGAGCTTGGTATGAGAAGTATCCGGAGGGGTATGGGGTTTGAGGCTCGCCTAATATTGGTATCTTCATCGTTGATATAAATGTGTTTATATATCTTTGCTCTTAAGTATCCACTTTTCAAAAATGAGAGAGTTTTATTTTTGGGGTATTGCAAAAAACTAAAAAATATGTTGAAATGGAAGGGTGAATAAAAGACTACAACAAGTACTGGTGTTTACTTTAGGTTTTTTGATATTGTTGAATGTGGTGTTATATCTTTGGAGGTTCTTTACCCCGAGGTTGGTGCTGGGACGAACGAGAGTGCCGGCGGAGTTTAGGCTAGAAAATGATGAGTTGCTGGCCAAACAGTATGATATTAAGCAATATGGCAGTTTGACTCGCAATAAGATTGACGCAGGGGAGCGGATTTTTGAATGGATAATCAGACAGAAAGATTTGCGGTGGACGGGGATTTACGCTGACAATACTACTTGCGAGATTAATAGCGAAAAGCAGGCAATTGACTGCGTTAATCCAGCACAAGAAGGCTATGCTAATGTAAGCAATAATAGCTTTGCGGCGCCTTTATGGGGGCTACTAAAGTATCACCAGCGGACGAGAGATAAGAGCGCCTTGAATGCGCTGGAGGCGGATTTGCTGGCGGTGGAGAAAGTGCTCTTGAACTTCCCAGAGGAGGAATGGATTATTAATAATGGTTGGCACTGTTTATATTTGAAAGATATTGCGTTGGCAAAGGAAGTGAGTCCGAGGGGGAGAGATATTGCAAGAAGGGCGTGTTTGGCGAGTGAATATGTGTGGGCTCCGGGAGAGGATGTTGGTGAGTTGTTGACTGGGGAAATTATGGCAGCGGGTGTTGTTGATCCTGCTGAGATAACGGAAGCGATGACGTATTATCGACATCAATTGGGTATGGCGGCGGCGGAGGTGTTAGCGGATGCGTTAGTGGCTAATGAATTGGTGGGTGAGCTTAGGTATGATGAGGGGTTGCTGACGAGACAATTAGCCTATCTTTATGCAGCAATAATCGATAATGAGAGCATGAGGGGTGTGATGAGCGAGGAATTGCGTGCTAAGATAGTGTTGGCTTTGGAACTTTATCGAAGACAAATTGGTGATAATCAGGAGGGGTGGCTAGGAGTTACAATTAGTGATTTGTACGCGGAGGTGGTGAGCAATGAGGAGATGGAGACTTCGGCAGTGATGGCGGAGGCGATGTTGCAGTATCATTTAGGAAGGAGCTTATATCGCCAACAAAGCAAGCTACTGCGGGATTTTTATAGCGAGATTAATTATTTTGGTGGATTAAAACCGACCTTCATTAAGAGGACTCAAGCGCAGGGGAATACTAATCTTTTGCTGACGGCGGATATCAAACTGAATGGGGAGTTATTAGGGATATTGAGTATATGAAGAAGTTATTATTGTTTTTAACGTTAGTGATGATAGTGTTGATGGGTGGAGGGAGGAGAGTGGGAGCTCAAACTTATTCCTTGAGAGTGGGTGGGGTAGCGCCAAGTGGTTTCGTTGATGTCCCCGCTGGAGGTGGAAATCTGGTGGTTAGTTTGTGGGCGGGTAGCAATCAGTATTCTGATTTCACTTTATTTGTGAGGGATCCGTGTAGTGCTCAGGTGCATAATACTGGTCAAACGAGAACAGTACAGTTTAGTGCTAACAATAATGGTACTACAAATCTATGTCAAGTGTATGCTGATAGGGGTGGTTCACGGAATGTAGCGACTTTTAATGTTAGACAGGAAGTATTTTCTACTGGCCGTTCTGGTACTTTTGGAGACAACACAACTAACGGCTCTAATGGCCGTTCTGGTACTTTTGGAGACAACACAACTAACGGTTCTAACTGTTCGAACATGGGGGGAAAATGTATATCTCCTTCTGATGAGTATTTTGAGTTGGATGGGGTGAAGTACTATCATGATAGTTGGTGGCGTAAACAACTTAATTATGGTGGTTGTAGTAATGGGAAGGTTTGTGTGGATAAAAGTAACTCGAGCCCTAATTTTAATGGACGATGTTTGTCTTCTTGTGGAGGGACACGTTTTACTGGGGGGACTGGCAACTTTTACGTTGATAACTCATCTGGTTACTTAATTCGTGAGTATATAACTAAGTGTTCTGACGGCCGAGATTTTTGTCGGATTCAAGATAGCCTTCAGGCTATTTGTGGCAATGGTCTCGGGGGGGATTTTCAGAGTGACCGAGATACTAGCAGGCGGTGGGTTCCTCACGTGAGTCCTGTGGCTGGTTTAGATCTTAATAACGTTTCGGGATGGGGAAAAGGCTATTGTTATGAGAGGGCTAGCTCTACTCCCACTACTCCTACTGGTGGTGGTGGTTCTGATAATTGCAAGGCGCGCATGAATCCTCGGGGGGGTGTTTTGAGTAGCTCAACAGTATGGGAGTTGTTCAGTAGTGGATATTATAGGCCAGTGACCTGTAATAATACAAACATTGCATTACCTAACTCCAGTACGCTCTCAAGGTCTGGCTATAGGCTGCTTGGTTTTGCATCATCATTAGCTAGTTGTGGTGGGGCAGGGATGCTTCAGCCAGGAGCGAGTGTTAGTAGGGAACGAGATGGTAGTTATGCGTGGTATGAGGCGTGTTGGGAAGGCACAACTCCAACCGAAAGAGTATTTAATGTCTCTTTTGATTTGAATGGAGGTACTGGCGCGAAACCGGTTGGTACGGGAATAGGGACGGATGTTTGCAGAACAACTTCGAATTATTATACGTATACTATACCTGCTCCCGCCACTAATAATCAGAGGAAAGATGGTTATACGTTCCAAGGTTGGGGAAAAACGAGCGGTTGCGTTGGTGGAGCAAGAACCGGTGAAACGACATTTCTATTTGAGGATAATACGACTTTATATGCTTGTTGGTTATCGGACACTCCTACTGAGTATGAGTACTTGCCCGATTCTTGTGATCGCGATGCTGGCGAGTATAAAGTAAGAATTACTAGCGACCATACTTGGGATGCTGATTACAGCTGCAGTGAGTATTGTAATACGGATGGTACGTTGAGAGTCACTACTGGAGCACAATCATGGAGGGATGCACAGACTCAGGCTTGTGATCAGTGTTGTCGGGGCAGTGGCGGCAGAAGCGGCGGTGGCGGTGGTGGCTATGTCCCAGAAACTCCAGATGAGGGCGACGATCCTCCGGGTGGTGGCGGTGGTGGTTCTAGCCCAGAAACTCCCAGCGGTAGTTGTGGCGAACAACCAGACGAAGATAGAATCTGGATTGGCTTCAGGGGCGCTGATGGAAACGGGACTTCTAAAGATGAAGTGACGGAGTGGTTAGCTGGAACGAGTGATGATGGGGCAAAGCGCTGTCTATATGAGAATGCTAGTCAGTATTCCTATCGCACTGCTCCTGACTCTGATTTGGTTTGTTGGGCGAGTTGTTCTGGTGGCGGCGAGCCAGACATAACGCCCGTAATCAGGGAGTTTGATAGATGCCCAGAAGACACGGATAAGTACAATTTTTGGGCATATAATATTTGGTGGTCGGTGGGAAAGTATGATCCAACTAAATTGTATACGGCGGAGGCAATCAGACAGGCGTTTAGAGCTTCGAGCTTCTATAAGGAAGATTTAGAGTGTGATTTGTGTTACCAAACTTATAATCCGGATACCGGAGAGGATTGCTTTGTAGATGATCCGGAGAGTGATGAATATGAAGCACAATGTATGAGAGCATATTGCTTGAATCCCGCTTGGGACGATTTTGAGGGGCCGCGCAGACCTCATTTTAGAGGAGACTGCGATCCTGATGGGGATGTTGGAGCGCGCAACCCCTTAACTGATGGGAGGAGTTCTGTTAGAGTTGATGAGCAGGACGAGGAGCAGGAGACAACTCCGGGAACTGATTCATATATTAGGGTTCCTAGCGGGGAAGGAGTAGGCGAGAAATGCGATGATTCTGGACTGGTGCTGACAGGGTTAAATCAACAGAAACTGGCGGCGATGAGGTGTGTGGAAAGAACTGCAGATAATGTGTGTCCAGAAGCAGGTTTTGTTCAAGGCTTCCCTACGGTGCATTTTGGAATCACTAATGAGGAGGAGGATGCGATGTGTGGAGCGACGGAAAGATGTAAGTTTTGTTGGAATCAGGAGAGTTATGAGGAGGCAATAGATGGGGATGAAGTGGTGAGGATTATGTCCACTACACCATCAGGCATTTGTCCAACTAATGAACAGTGTGCTTGGTATGGAATTACCTCGGGACCTCCTTACAAATGTTGGAGTCTTGGTCGACCGCAGTGTGAAGTGGGAACTCTTGTGACTTTGGGGGAATCATGTTACCCTATTGCTCAAGAGTCTACGCTTGCTTAC
>Ga0099364_10014100_pt1 | contig 10670 bp, 13 predicted proteins | sample TergutTh196P3_FD_73070 | JGI IMG/M metagenome (GOLD analysis project Ga0099364, IMG submission 73070) | Microcerotermes parvus P3 segment gut microbial communities from Pointe-Noire, Republic of the Congo - Th196 P3 | ecosystem: Host-associated > Arthropoda: Insects > Digestive system > Gut ...
CATTGTCGGCGTCGATTCTCGGCGTGTCGATTGCAGGAGCGGTCAGCCCCGATTTGAAGACCGAAAAACTCGCCGATACGGTAAAAACCGTAGTTATATGGATTTTAGGATTCCTTGCGACAATATTCACGGGGTTATTGACAGTCCAGAGCCTTGTGTCTGGTAATACCGATTCGGTCGCCATGAAAGCCGTGAAGTTTACCGTGTCTGGAGGCGTTCCTATAATAGGAGGTGCAATCTCGGATGCGTTGGGGGTGGTCAACGGCAGTGCCGCGATTCTTAAAAGCACGACAGGTGCATTCGGCATTGTCGCGATTGCCGCGGTCTGCCTCCCTGTATTACTGTCAATCGCAGGGTATCGAATCGCCTTGACTTTAGCGGCAACAGTAAGCGATATGTTCGGTGCATCTCGCTTGAGTGTGCTTTTGAAGAGCGGCGAAAACGTCCTGACAATAATCCTTGCGATGCTGGTGTGCTTTGCCGTAATTATGTTAGTTTCGATTGCACTGATGATTAGAATCGGAACGGGAGGTTAAAATCATGCGTGAAATATTACTCAACATATGTATAACTGCGATTGCGTTGTGCTTGTTCAAGATGTTGTTACCCGAAAATGCCATGAAAAAGCAAGCGAATTTCCTGATTGCGTGTTTCTTTTTAGCGAGCATGGTGTTCTTCTTCACGACAGGGAAACTTGAATTTGCAGGAGGGGACGATTTCACGGCTGTTTTCTCCGATAGTGACGATAACGATAATGCTTTCATCGACTTTGAGCAAGCATACGCACACGCACAGACCCGTGCAATCGAACGTGAAACACGCTCAAAACTCACCGAAATTTTAGCCAAAGAAAAACTTTTTTTCGAAGAAATTTATACAAGTATTAATATTTCAGACAAGTACAGCATATCTATTAATGAAATTAGGCTTGTGCTTGACCTTGAGCATGAAAACAGCCGGGCAATTAATCAAGAGGAGGATGCGGAGGAAAATGAGTTTGTTGAGAATGAACCAAATGACGAATCACTCGAAATCCTTAAAAAAGCAATGCAAATTATTCAAAAGGAGGTCGGTGATAAAATACTTATAACAGGGGAGTTTAAATCGGATAGTGTCTAAGAGAACAATAATAAAGGAATAATTCAAGTTTGAAAGTAAATCTGCGTAGGTGTGGAAAACGAAACTGTCAACAGAACATTTGTGCAGAAAGGGCATGGGTAAAAAAATGAATGAAAATACAAATCAAAAGAAAGCCGCAATCTTTGATTTAAGGTCGTTTATGAAAACGAATCCAAAGGCGGTAAAAATAATAATCTACGGCGGGTTCGCGCTTATTTTGCTGATATTCATATCGGAAATGTTTTCGGGAATAAGCGGCGGCAGAAGCCCGGGCAATTCCGCGGGCGGCTTGGGCGAAGGGTTCAGTGAGGGCAACAGTGTCACGGATTATGAAAAGCAGTTGGAAAAGGAACTGGAAAGAGCCATTTCCGCCATTGACGGAGTGGGTGAGCTTACTATAATGGTCACCCTTGACAGCATTTCCGAAACCGTTTACTCCGAGAGGGGGACAGGTGTCAGAACAGTAATAACTCCGCGGGTGCGGGGAGTTGCGATTATCTGTGACGGGGGCGGCGATATTGTTGTAAAACAGAAGATTGTTGAGCTTGTTTCACGAGTTTTGGGAATCAGCACAATGAGAATCAGCGTTACCGATTAAATTAATTTAAAAAATTCAAGAAAGGAACGTGTGAAAGCCGTAAATTACACTGTGCGGCAAATCACACACGGTGTGTACAATGGGTAAATTAAAAAGACTTAAAATCAACATGATAATTGGCAAAAAGCAGATTATTATTGCGGGGCTGACCATGTTGTTAGGATTGGCGGTGTTTGCGAATTACGCCGTCACCACTAACAGAAGTGTTCAGCCCGCCGAAACTGAAACAGATGCGGGAACAGAGGCGGACAGAGGAGTCAATTACGGGGACGCGCAATTTGTTTCAGGCGGGGAAATAGTCGATGATGATGTATCGGCATTTTTCGCGCAGGCAAGGCTCTCTAAGCGGGAAAGTCGCGACGAAGCCAAGGAATTCCTCCAGACTATAATCACGGGCGGCGATGTCAGAGGGGAAGAAATTCAGGCGATTGCATATGAAGCGGCAACATTGGGCAGTTTTATTGAAAGTGAGGCGCGTGTTGAAGCAGTCCTCAGGGCGCAGGGTTTTTCCGATGTGTTGTGCTACATATCGGACAGGGGGACTAATATTATAGTCCGCACCGATGGCTTAACCGCACAATGCGCCGCGAAAATCAAGGATGCATTGCTCTCCGAGGTGAGCGTTGCCGCCGAAAATATTACAATCGTTGAGATTAAATAAAAAAACACCTTGCACCTTTTAAAAATTTGTGGTATACTATTCTAAGAAATTAAGAAATAGTATACCACAAAAGTTTTTTATATACGAAATGAAAGGGGTTAAAGCTTGAAATTAAATCTACGTAAATGCGGAAAACGGAACTTTGGGTGGCATCCTTGGGTGGAAAGGAAAGGGGTTAAAGCTTGAAATTAAATCTACGTAAATTCGGAAAACGGAACTTTGGGTGGCATCCTTGGGTGGAAAGGAAAGGGGTTAAACTTTGAAAACGAGAAGCGATACTGTGGCGGGGAGCTTAAAAATATCAAACGAGGTAGTGGTCAAAATTGCGGAGTTGGCGGCGTTAGAGGTACCCGGAATTTCGGTCAAGGGCGGGCGGCTTGACACGGGTGAAAACACCTTGCTTGTGGCAAATCGGTTTATTAATCCTATAAAAGCTGCTCTTAAAGGCGAAGCAGCCGAAATAGACATCAGCATAATAGTAATTGCGGGACACAAAGCCGTAAAAGTTGCCGAATCGGTTCAGCAAAGCGTAAAAACCGCTGTCCAAAACATGACGGGAATCGCCGTTTCAAAAGTAAACGTGCGGATTGCGGGAGTACGCCTGCCCGCCGACTACAGCAGGGACGACAGGTCTGAATTCTTTTCGGGCGGCACGGGGTTAATTTCCGATGATGATTCGCTGAAAGGGTAAGGGTAAAAATATGAGCAGGAGTGAGAAAAGGGAGGCGGCATTTTTATTGGTATACCAATCCGATTTTAATGATGAGCCTATTGAGGAGATTGCTGAGTCGACAATTTCCGAGTTTGATATGACGGTAAACTCCGATGAAGAAGCGGGCGGAATTGTTGAAAAGGCAAAAGCGATTTTGGACAATGCGGGCAATGCCGATGAGATTATCGCAAGATACAGTAAGACTCGCAAGGTTGAACGCATAGCAAAGGTAAGCGCGGCGATTATGCGGGCGGCATTATATGAAATGGACTGTGACGAAGATGTCCCCGATAAAGTTGCGATTAATGAGGCGATTGAGCTTTGCAAAAAATATGCGGAGAAACCTGATTGTAACTTTGTGAGCGGCGTTTTGGGGAGTTATTACAGGGAGAAGAACGGGATTGAAAGTGTAAATGGATAATGGAGTTGATTTTACAGTTACCGTATCGCAGGTAAACAAAAAAATAGCGAACCTTTTAAAAAACGATAAATCCTTGTCGGGAATAAGCGTTAAGGGCGAAATTTCCAATTTTACCAACCATTATAAGACAGGGCATTTTTACTTTACTTTAAAGGACGAAACATCGTCAATCAAAGCGATAATGTTCAAAAACTGCGCCGATTCGTTAAAGTGGTCGCCTGAAAACGGCGAGTATAACGGAATGAAAGTGACTGTTAAAGGCGATGTCCGAGTGTTCGAGCGGGACGGGCAGTATCAGTTTTACGCTTTTGATATGCAACCTGAGGGACAGGGTGCATTTTACATTGCATTCCTTGAGTTGAGGGAACGGCTCGAAAAAGAGGGATTGTTTTCGCAAAAACGCGCAATTCCGCGAACGCCGCGCAAGATTGCCGTAATAACTGCCGAAACGGGGGCGGCATTGCAGGACATTTTGAACATTATAAAAAGACGCAATCCGCTTGTTAAAATCGTGTTAATTCCCGCTTTGGTGCAAGGTGTAAACGCGCCGGATTCCTTAATAAGCGCGTTTTCGAAAGCAGGAGAAACCGATGCCGATGTAATTATATTCGGGCGGGGCGGCGGCTCTGTTGAAGACTTGCAGGCGTTTAATAACGAGGATTTGGCGCGGACAGTGTTCAAAAGCAAAATTCCCACAATAAGCGCGGTCGGCCATGAGGTGGATTTCACAATTGCCGATTTTGTCGCCGACTTACGCGCACCGACTCCTTCGGCAGCGGCAGAACTGAGTGTTGCCGATATAGGCGAGGTTTATGACTACTTGGGTACACTAAGCCGGGATATGCTGTTTCGGATTAAACGGTTGATTTCGCTGAACGCCGAGCGAACCGATGCAATAGGGCGTGAGATTAATGCAAAATCGCCGTCCGCGCGGTTGGCAATGTATCAAAACCAACTTGCTGTAATGGACAAGCATTTGGGAGATTCAGTCAATGCCGCATTGGCGCGGAAAAGGCAGCAATTGATTGCCGAAATGAAGCGGATTGACGCTTTAAGCCCGCTTAATGTGCTTATGCGCGGGTATTCAATTGTGACCGATTCAAACAATAAAGCAGTTACTGTGACCGCCGATATAAGCATTGGAGATATTGTCGGAATAAAACTGCATAAAGGGAAAATTACCGCTCAAGTAAGAGAAAAGTTTGAATAATAGCGGAGGTGTCATCGGCTTCGCCGGTGAGCAGTCCGCTTGACAGGCTTATTCATGGAGGCTTTGTGCCTCAGAAAAGTATGGTCATAAGATTGAAAAGTAATTGCAGAAAGGCATGAAAGGCATGGTGTAAATGAGTAAAAACATAGAGGGAGTCAACAGTCGCCCGGGGTTGACATTTGAGCAATCGTTGGCGCGGCTTTCGGAAATATCGGCGGCGATGAACGATTCCGAGTTGCCGTTGGAGGAATCGCTCAAGTTGTACGGTGAGGCAGTCGGGCTGATTGACGTATGCAAACGGCGGATTGAAACGGCGAAACTAACTATTGAAAGAATTGAAAATGAAAAAAAAGTTTGAAAATAATCGATTGAACGAGTATCGCGAGCTAATTGAAAAAGAGCTTGAACAATCGTTGCACTTTCCCGAAACCGACTGCAAAGCAGGGGAAGCAATGAGATACAGCGCGTTAGGCGGGGGGAAACGAATCCGCGGAGTGCTTACATTGGAGTTTTGTCGCATACTGTCCGGCGGAGGAAATATGGACACTGCCGAAAAAGCTCTCCCTGCGGCGGCGGCAGTTGAGATGATTCACGCTTTTTCGCTTATTCATGACGACCTGCCCTGTATGGACGATGATGACTACAGGCGGGGTAAGCCTTCGTGCCATAAACAGTTTGGTGAAGCCTCGGCATTGCTTGCGGGGGACGGGCTGTTGGCGGCGGCGTTTAATACGGTGGCTTCGGCGGCATTTTTGCCAAAACCGATTAAACCGCAGAATGTTGTTTCCGTTATCTCGTCGTTGTCAAATGCGACAATGGAGATGATTAAGGGGCAACAGTATGACATGGATTTTGAACAGAGCGACAAAGACCGGGTTACCGAAGAGGAACTGCTCGCCATGTACAACCGCAAGACCTGCGCTTTAATCAGTGCGGCGTGTGTTTGCGGTGCAATGTGTGCAAACGCTTCCGAAAGGAATCTGCACAATGCACGCAGTTACGGATTTTCATTAGGATTGGCGTTTCAAATTACCGATGATTTGCTCGACCTTAAAACCGAAAAGACAGGGAAGAAGACACTGCCTTTGTTAATCGGCGAAAAAAAAGCACGCGAAATGGCGCAATCTTATACCGATGCAGCGGTTAAGATTGCCGAAAACCTCCCACACGGGGATTTTTTAAAGGAATTGGCTCTCTCTTTGATTTCGAGACAGATATAGATAGCAGAGTATAAAACAGAAAGGGATGGTGTAAAAGTTTGGAAATAAATTTGAAGTGGTGCGGAAAACGCACTTTACAAGGCTTGTTAATGCCGGAAAGGGATGGTGTAAAAGAGTTTGAGGAGTTTTATCAGCAATAACGCGCTTTGGTTCGCGCCTATTTTCAGCTTTGTAGTTGCACAACTTATGAAATATGTTGTTTACGCTGTTCAATATAAAGTGTTGCGCAAGGAACGGCTTACCGGAGCGGGGGGGATGCCCTCTTCGCATTCATCGGGAGTATGTACGCTGATAGTCATTATGGCACGTCACCAGGAGGCGGGGGTTCAGTCGCCGATGTTCGCAATCGCGCTTATACTCGGGTTGATAGTAATGTACGATGCCGCGGGAGTTCGCCGGGCGGCGGGATTACACGCGAAGGTAATTAATATGCTGAGAATCAGCATTGATGAGTTAGACGGAAACACTTCCGAAAAAGTCGGCGATAAAGCAATTGCGGAAAAGTCGGACGAAAAGCCCGCGGAAAAACCGCTGAAAGAATTTGTGGGGCATACTCCGCTCGAAGTTCTTTGCGGGGCAATGCTCGGAATATTTATAGGATTTATGTTTGCGGTATGATACTAAACAAAGAAATTTCACCTGAGTGTCTTAAAAGCCTTGATGAAAAAGAGCTCAGGCAATTATGTTCCGAAATACGGCGGTTTTTAATCAAAACTGTCTCAAAGACGGGCGGGCATTTAGCCTCCAACTTGGGAACTGTTGAGCTTACTGTAGCTCTCCATAAGGTTTTTTCAGTCCCGCACGATAAAATTATATTCGATGTGGGTCATCAATGTTATGCCCATAAACTGTTGACGGGGCGGTTTGAGCGGTTTTCTACTCTGAGAAGCGAAGGCGGTGTCGGTGGATTTCCGCGTCCCGCCGAGTCACCTTATGATGCTTTTATCGGCGGACACAGCGGGATTTCCGTTTCCGCCGCTTTGGGAATTGCCGAAGCAATGCGTTTGGCGGAAACATTAAAAGACGGTAAAAATGTAAAAACTCCCAAAACAATCGCAGTCGCAGGGGACGGGGCATTTACCGACGGCGGGATTTATGAGGGGCTGAACAATGCAGGTAAAAGCAATGCCAACTTGCTTGTAATCCTCAACGATAACGGAATGAGCATTTCTAAAAATACCGGGGCAATTGCCGCTTATTTGTCGAGTTTGCGTTCAACAAGAAAGTATCACAAGGCAAAGACCGAGGTCAAGAGTTTCCTCGAAAAAAACCGAATGGGCGAGGCGTTGAGCGGCGCGGTCAGTGTTACTAAAAAATTTGTAAAAAATGCCATTTATCAAAGCAACTTTTTTGAAAATCTCGGGTTTAAATATTACGGGATTGTCGATGGGCATAATCTGCGCGATTTAATAGAAGTATTAGAGCTTACTAAGCTGATTAACGCACCATGCTTGATTCACATTAAAACAAAAAAAGGTAAAGGTTTTAAACCTGCTGAAATAAACTCCGGTGAGTATCACGGTATTGATAAAGAAAAGAGCAGACTGAATGAGCAAGGGGTAAAACCTGCTGAAATAAACTCCGGTGAGTATCACGGTATTGATAAAGAAAAGAGCAGACTGAATGAGCAAGGGGTAAAACCTGCCGAAATAAACTCCGGTGAGTATCACGGTGTCAGTGCTGATTCAAACTCGGTAATCAGCGGCACTGAATCGTTTTCAACGGTATTCGGCAAAGAGATAGCGGAGTTGGGTGAGAAAGACGAGCGAATAGTGCTGATAAGCGCGGCGATGAAATATGCAACGGGTTGCAATTACTTTAATGATAAATTCCCCGAAAGGTTTTACGACTGCGGAATTGCCGAAGCGCACGCCGTTACATTTGCGGCGGGGCTTGCGAGCGGGGGGGCGTTGCCTGTATTCGCTGTGTATTCCACCTTTTCTCAAAGAGGATTTGACCGACTTTTGCACGACTGTGCCATTGAAGGATTGCATATTGTTTTGGCAATCGACCGCGCAGGAGTAGTCGGCGAGGACGGTGAAACTCACCAAGGTGTGTTCGATGTCGCAATGCTGTCGATGATTCCGGGATTTACCGTGTTTTCGCCCTCAACTGCTGATGAACTGAGAGTGTGTTTGAAACGCGCATTATATGAGTGTGAAGGCCCTGTTGCAGTGCGGTATCCCCGCGGCGGACATAATGGTGTCGTCGGGGGGCGGGATTCGCTCATCAAAGCCGAGGCGAATGAGGACTATTGCTTGTTCAAAGAAAATCCGGCGGAATCCCACAGGCTGAACATTACATACGGGAGGTTAGCCTGCAAATTGTCAAAAAGCGGCGACTTGATTACGCTTTTAAAAATAAAACCTCTCCCCGACGGAGCGATTAAAACGGCAATGTTTTACAGCAAGATAGTATTTTATGAGGAGGGAGTTGAACGTGGCGGAATCGGTGAAGCACTGTTGCTGCGGTTAATCCGAATGGGCTGGAAAGGGGAATACGACATAAAAGCGGTAACAGGGTTTATCCCGGCGGCAGACGCGGACACACAACTACGGAATATTGTCGATGCCTAAGGAACTGTGCAAAAATAAATTGAACTTTTGCTCTTGTATTTTTGCGCCATACTGTGTTAAAATTTTTCGCAATACACCAAGTATTACTCAAAATTTTGCCTTGTCTGACGACAAAAATTCTGCGGCAAGAAGTCCAACTTATTCTTGCGCAGTTCCTAAATGCTCTCGTTGGTTTTTTCGTAACTCCCTGAGTTTATGTTGCTTTTTTTCAAGAAGGGCAATCGCGAACAATGTATCGGAAAGCATATCGAAAAGAATAGCCGCCATTTCGATTTCTTCAACGCTTTTCCCTTTTGCCATCATTGATGCCATGGCATTAATTGCCGCCGCCAATTCGGCGGAATCGGAGTTACAATATTTCATTAGACCTCCTAAGAAATTAACGCGCGGCGGTCTTGCGGCAAATTTTCCGCCATACTGCTATTAAATATTATGTGTAGATTAGATAAAGAATTACATTCCAAAGGATTTGCGAAAAGCAGGACTGTTGCCGCAGAATTAATTGCAGAGGGGAAGGTCACCGTAAACGGCAGGGTTTGCAGTAAACCCTCCTACCCGGTTGAGGCGAATGACTTGATTGAGGTGAGCGGCGGCGCGGCGGTGCTTAAATATGTTTCGCGGGGCGGGTTAAAGTTAGAACATTCGCTTAAAGTTTTTGACATTGAGCTTGACGAGCTTGTTTGTTTGGATGTCGGGGCGAGTACCGGAGGATTCACCGATTGTATGCTTCAAAATAATGCAAAGAGAGTCTACGCGGTCGATGTCGGAACAAGTCAGCTTGATGTGTCTTTGCGGGAAAATGAGCGGGTTGTTTCAATGGAACAGTGTGACATAAGGAATGCGGTGCTACCCGAAAAAGCGGATTTTATCGGAGTTGACGTGTCGTTTATTTCGCTCAAACATATCATTCCCCATTTAGGGCGGTTCTTGAAAAACGGCGGAAAATCGGTTATGCTCATTAAGCCGCAGTTTGAATCGGGCAAACGGCATAAAGGGCTCATTTCCGACAAAAAAGTGCGTGACAAAATTGCGGACGATATTTCGCTGTTTGCCGAAAAATGTGGTTTTAATGTAAAAGGGCTGATTGAATCTCCTGTTACGGGCAAGTCCGGCAATCGAGAGTTTTTAATGTATGCGGAGGCAGGTAGCCATGAGTAAAAATTTAAAGGTATTTATTGTTTCCAAAACGGAAAAGGTTGATAAGGCTGTTCTTGACAAACTGTCGGCATTGGGGATTGAACGCGCAGACTGTCTTGGCGATTGTGACATTGTGATTACGATTGGCGGCGATGGGACGATTCTCCGCGCGGGAAAAGAATCCGCCAAAGTAAATAAACCGTTATTGGGGATTAATACAGGGCATTTGGGTTTTATGGCAACGCTTGAGAGGGACGGGCTTGACAAGTTGGCGCGATTGGTTCGCGGGGAATACACTACAAGTCGGCGAATGTTGCTTGATGTGCAAATCGGCGATATTGCTTACAGAGCGTTAAACGATGTAGTTTTGCATAGAGGCGCGGCATCAAGACTGCCCGATTTTACGGTTATTTGCGAAGAAACAGAAGTTATTCGTATACGGGCGGACGGGATTATCGTTAGTACTCCTACAGGCTCAACCGCTTATTCGCTGTCTGCGGGCGGGCCGATTATCGAACCCCGCTTAGAATGCTTTTTAGTGACCGCACTTTGTCCGCATACTCTTTTTAATCGCCCGATGATTTTTTCGCCCGAAGGTCAACTGCAAATCTGTACAAGCAATGTCTCTGTCAGCATTGACGGCGAGGAATCGGCTCTGCTTAATAAAGAATGCGGCGTGATTACCATAACAAAATCAAAAGAATACCTTGAATTAATTGATATAGACGGCAACAGTTTTTACGATTCCGTCCACAATAAGCTGATGAAGCCGTTAAAGTAAGGGTTAAAAGGGTAAAATAATAGCGGAGGTGTCACCGGCTTCGCCGGTGAGCAGTCCGCTTGACAGGCTTATTGAAAGTAAGGGTGTAATACCCCGCCCCTTGGGGCGGCTCTCTCGCCGTAGGCGAGGGGTGCAGGGCTTGCCCTGCGGTGTTACCTTACATTCATGGGGGCTTTGTGTCTCAGAAAGGCATGGTCATAAAAATGAATAAGAAGCGGCTTCAGGAAATATTAGA
>Ga0099364_10014101_pt1 | contig 10670 bp, 9 predicted proteins | sample TergutTh196P3_FD_73070 | JGI IMG/M metagenome (GOLD analysis project Ga0099364, IMG submission 73070) | Microcerotermes parvus P3 segment gut microbial communities from Pointe-Noire, Republic of the Congo - Th196 P3 | ecosystem: Host-associated > Arthropoda: Insects > Digestive system > Gut ...
TGTGAAGTAAAAGATAAAATGATAGAAGTAAACAACCTAAAAAAATATTTTACTGTTAGAAAAAGTGGAATTTTTGAAAAACCCGGAATCATTAAGGCTTTAGATGGAGTTGATTTTCAAATTCAAAAAGGCACAACTTTAGGATTAGTTGGTGAAAGCGGAAGCGGAAAAACTACCGCTTCGCGGTCAATGCTTAGGCTTATAGAACCCGACAGTGGATCGGTATTAATTTCAGAAACCGATGTCTTAAAATTAAAAAAAGAAGATTTACGAGAATTTCGTAAAAATATGCAAATTGTTTTTCAAGATCCATATAGTTCACTAAACCCTCGTTTTACGGTAGAAAAAATAATAGCAGAACCATTAAGAATACATACTAAACTCACAGAACCAGAAATCAAAGAAAGAGCAGCCGAGTTAATATCCATTTGCGGATTACAAAGTGACCATGCTCAAAGATATCCGCATGAATTTAGCGGAGGACAAAGGCAAAGATTAGGTATAGCAAGAGCTATAGCACTTAATCCGGCATTTATAGTATTAGACGAACCTGTATCGGCTCTCGATGTATCTATTCAAGGGCAAATTTTAAACTTGCTTACCGATTTACAGGAAAAATTAAATCTAACATACTTGTTTGTTGCCCATGATTTAGCCGTTGTAGAACACATGAGTACAAAAATTGCCGTTATGTATCTTGGAAAAATAGTTGAAGAACAATTAACAACAGAGCTTTATAAGAATCCATTACATCCATATACTCAGTTGCTGCTTAAATCGATTCCCCCTGTTAAGCCGCAAAAGCATAGTTTTTCGGTGCTTAAAGGTGAAATACCTTCACCTGAAAATCCACCTGCAGGGTGTCATTTTCATCAACGATGCCCGATGGCTAAGAAAGTGTGTTCAGAAATATATCCTCAAATGAAAGAGACGGCAAATGGAAGAGTTGCCTGTCATTTATTTGATTAAATCTAAAAAGGAATAATTTTAAAAATATGAATTTTATATCTATAATGTTTATAGCTATTGCATTGGCTATGGATGCTTTTTCAGTTTCCATATCGTGCGGATTAACGCTTAAAAAACCCGCTTTTATTCATTATTTAAGATTGGCATGTGCATTTGGAGGATTTCAATTTATAATGCCTATTATAGGCTATTTTTTTGCAAATATAGCTGCAAAATTTGTGACACAATATTCGCACTATATTGCATTTATTTTGCTTTTATTTATAGGCATAAAAATGATATATGATTCTATAAAAGAAGGTAAGGTTTGCCATGATCCGTCTAAAGGGCGTACACTCATAATATTGGCTATTGCAACCAGTATTGATGCATTGGCTGTAGGTTTTAGTTTTGGGGCATTGGAGACACCTATTTTAGTTCCAAGTTTGCTTATAGGATTTGTGTGTGCATTATTTACAATAATAGGTATAGCTATAGGTGATAAGGTTAGTTCACATTTAAGTAAAGGCGGTGAAATATTTGGCGGTATTGTATTGATAATAATAGGTGCCAAAATATTAATAAGTGGACTATATTAATTGAAATTAATGGAACTTTTTATATTATATTGAGGTCAAAGTAGTATACGATCGTAAAAAAAAGAATATTAAAATTTAGGAGTAAGTTAATGAAGTCACAAAAAATAATTATGGTAATATCTTTTGTATTAATAGCAGGAGTTGCTTTTGCTAATACTAAAGGTTCAGACAAGGCAAATCATTCAAAAAAACAAGTTAATTTTTTCATGAGCAATTTAAATGAAATGAAAACTAAACTTGATTTAACAAATGCGCAGGTCACTCAAATTGAGAAGATAAATGCTAATTATAAACCAAGGTTTGAAGAGCAATCTAAACAAATGAGACCATTGCGTACAGAGCTTAGACAACTTATGAGTGAAGAAAATATCGACACAAATAAGGTAAGAGCTAAATTACGTGAAATTTCAAATATTGAAATTGAACAAAAAGTATTAAGAATTGAGCATAGAGTTGAGGTTCAAAAACTTTTAACGCCCGATCAAAAAAAGAAATTAGTTGAAGATAAAAAACATAATCGTGAAAATAAGAAGGGTTTTAAAAATAAAGAGAAAAATAAATGAATGAACGTGAATTTGCTATAGTTGTTAAAGATACAAAATCTGTAGTATTAGCAGCTATTGAAAAAAACTTAATTGCGACATATTATTATTTTATAGACGATGTGGCTCAAGAAACTTATCTTCGAGCCTATCGTGCTTTATCTAAAGGTAATTTTAAAGGTGATAGCTCATTATCGACTTGGCTTTATGCAATAGCGCGAAATGAAGCTAAAAGAATGAATTTGAAATTACTAAAAGAAGAAATTAAAACAAAGCGTAAAGCCGAAAAAGAATTTCAAAAAGTTAATCTAAAAATGGATAAAACTGATATTGATATTTTGGCACTTAACGATGGTATAAACAGTTTACCTAATAAGTATAAAGAGGTATTGCTGTTTGTAAAAGATGGTTATTCCATTGAAGAGATTTCTCTTGAATTGGGAATAAATTCAGGTACAGTTAAATCACGCATCTCAAGAGGAAAGGAAATTTTGAGAAAAGTTTTGGAGGATAAAAATGAGTAGTAATAAATTAAAAGAAGAGATAAATAAAAGATTAAAAGATGACCTATGGAATATAAAAATTGCAAAAAGCGTCATAAGTAAGCAAAAATCGATTAAAAGCAGAAATATTAAAGCGGTATCATCTATGTTAGCGGCATGCTTTGTGGCAACAGTTATATATGTTTCATTATTTTTTAATTTAGAATCAAATCAAGATTTTGTAATGGAGTATAATCCATATCAAATTATTATGGATGATATAATTTCATTTTCTGATGAATTTGATATTATATTTTCTCAAGATATAGATGATATAATCGAATCGGCAATGAATGCAAGATTATAATTATTCTATTATAAATCGAGATAATTCTATTTTATAAACATTGTATACGTTGTAGGTCATTTTTTGTATGTTTCTAATAACTTCTTTATCGATTGATTGACGTGCAACATAATTATCTATTTCGCTTAATTGTTCAAAAAGTCTGCTTCCGATGTTTTCTAATTCTCTAATGACTTTTTCTGATGAGGGCGCGTTTAAACCTTGTTTTAGTTTTTTTAGTTCTGCTTCAAAATCGGCTTTCTTTTTTTCTCTAGTCTCTTTATCTTCTGTTAATTGTTGAATTTTAGATTCTATTATAGGTTGAATATTTATAGGTTTTTTAAGTTCAAAATAATTTTCGAATATAGTACTGTTAGATGTGTGATATTTGGGTATTTTTGTTAAAATAAAATCGGTTGCGATTTCATTTGCTGTTGGAAAATCAAGCACTATTTTATTTGCAAATAAGCTATTATTTGTAATATTAAAAAGAAAATCAGGTAACAATAAAAATTCATCTTTGAATGTTTCAATATTTTCAGTTATTATTTCAATAATGAAATCCATCTTATTGTCAATAAAATAGGTTTTTTGAAAAGATTCAATTTGTGATAAAATTTTTAATCCGCATTGAGCTGCACTTGTATGATCATCAAAAATTATAATGATATCATTTTTATTCATAATAGAAATTTTACCATTATTTTGCAAAATGGGTTCCATAAAAGCCTTATATCGCATATCAGTAAATTCGGGATCGGCAATGCTTTTTTTAGAGTAAAATAATAATTTCATTATTACTTTAGAAGAAAACGTAAAATTATCTTTTGATGGCTCCAAATTATAATATCTTTTAAAAAGAGTGATTAAAAAATTTTCAATTTGGGAAATATTTTCTTTTGGTGCTTTAGATATTAAGTTGATAATATCATCAGATAATTCATAATCGGGAGTTAGTAATGAAACAAGAAAATATAAAAATTCAACTGAATCTAAATTATCTAAAGTTAAAAATATATCTCTTTGTACAGATTGATTTTTAATTATTAACATATCACATATTGTTTTAAATGCATCAGAATGTCCTAATTTGATTAAACATAAACAAGCGAAAAGTCTAACCCAAATATTGGAGTCTTTTAAATAATTTTTTAAATAATTTTCTACAGTTCTTTTATTAAACGTTGTAATTCTATTGATAATATTAGCTAATGCTTTTACGATAGTAGCTTTTATTTCATTTGGAGATGTGAAATATAATTGATTTAAATAATCAATTTCTGTTTCAAGTCCACATCTGCCCAATGCAGTTGTGGCAACTCTTTTTAAATTATGGTCATCGGTAGAATCTATTATTTTTTTGAATATAGATATAGCATTGGAATAATTTTGCATTTTTCGATCTGTTAAAATAGTAACAGCCTTTACTAATATAGAGGGCGATTCGATTTCTGAAGATAATAGGTCAAAAAGTACATTAATTGAATACTGATCTGAATAAACTGAAATAAGTTCTAATGCTTGAATTTTTTCCAATTCATCGCCTTTAAACAACGGAGTTTTAATTTCGCTTAAAATATATGGATAGTTAAACATTGCGAGAGTGTCCATTACAGATTGCATTATTTCAATACGCGGATATTTTTTTAGATAATTGTAAATATTAACTAATAGTGAAATAGCATCTTTTATTTGCAGTTCGCCTATAATTGATATAATCCTTATTATTTTATCCCTAATATACCGTTCTTCAAAATTAATGTTTTCAATATACGAAGCTGCTATTTCATTAGATTTAGCACTCGAATCAAAATCAAAAAGAACTTCAATAAGATTTTCAAGTTGAGATTTCTCAATATTAGTTATGTGAGGTAAATGTTTTTCTATAGTAGTTAGAGTTTTTTTTAATATTTCGGCATCATCGTTAATTAAATTGTGGACTATTTGTTTATTTATTGTTGGATTTAATTTGTTTAAAATAAATTTACGAACTGTCTGAAAGTTTTCGGGATAATTTTTTTCAATAGAATCTCCGGCAATATAATCTTTACGAAATGTATCAAAATAGTCTTCAAGCGTTATAACAAGATATCCGTATAGTTTATCCCTTATAACAGAGAATTTTTTTGTTTTACCTATTCCACTAAAAAACTTATAAAAAATTTTAACAACTAATTCGTTATCTTCGGGCAGGTCTATTTTCAATGAAATTAAAGCTCTAAGTAATTTGTCGGGATCTTTCATATATTCTATGTTTTTTAGAACAGATAGAAGCACCATTCTGATCAATTCTTGATCATCTGATGTTAATGTTTCCATGATATAGGGTATTGTTTCTCTATGATTTATAGTAATTAAGCATGATATAAAAGAAGTTTTTGTTTCATTAGAAAAAGTAGAAAATTTGGGAGAAATTTTCTCTAAAAAAACTCTAATATCTATAACCAAGTTATCTTCTTCTTTCAGATTATCTTCTTCGTTCGGATTATCTTCTTGGGGTAAATTCTCTAACGAGTTTAAAAATATTTTCTCGTTGATTAAATATAGTGAGTTAAATACAGCATTTGTAAGTTCATCGGTAGAATTTTTTGAAATATCTTCATACAAAGAAATATTTTGACACACAGAAAGTGCAATTATAGCAAAACATTTATTATTGGTATCAATTGTAGGAGATTCAACTATATTTAGTAAAAAGTTTTCTATTTGGTTTAGGTCGCCCCCAATAGAATTAAGAGCCATGTATAAAGGCAAAATTGCCTTAGAATCAGGCTTTTCTTCAATAAATTTTGTAATGATATTTTGTATTACCTCGCAAAATTGAGTATTTGGAGATTTTTGTAAAAAATTCATTATTAGAATTATCTCGTTTTCGGTAGGATTTTGATCTAAAACTTCTAAAAAAGATTCCCCTAAATCGGCATCATCAAATGAAGTTAGCACTAAAACTGCACTTTCTCTAATTGGTTGAGATTTTTTTAATTCTTTAACTAATACAGCTTTTGCATCCTCAGATTTGGATATTCCGAGAATTTTATGAAATGCTATTCTATTATACGAATCAAGTTTAAGATTTTTTCTTAAATCGGCTTCAATTGCTTGTAAAAAATTGGTTTCGGTTGTCACAATTCCCTCTATTTTGTTTAGATTTCCTCTTTTACGAATGCCATAATGGGGTCTTTTTATCAAGAAATATTTATGATTAAAAAAGATTTTGGGGTAATATTGGTTAATTATACTATAATATTTTATAGTTAAAAATTGAATTGTTTTATGCTAATGTACATAATTATAATAAATAATTTAAAAAATAAATTGACTATTAAGCATAGATTTGGGTCTAATAGATAAAGTATCTTTATGGATTTTATGGAGAGGTAAATAATGATAAGTAAAAAATTATCAATAGGATTATCAATTATCTTAATTTTTTCAATAGCTTGCGGCGGTAAACAAACTAAATCGTCACAAGCTAAATCGGGACCTGCAAATAGGGGACAAGCAACAGGTTATGCAACTATTTTTGATGATGATATTGCTTTAGCAAAAGATAGAGCTACTGATGATGCAAAAAGTAAACTTGTTATACAAATATTAGGAGAAACTATTTCGGGTAGAAGCGTAGTACAAGATTTTGAATTAGTATCTAGTATAATTGAGGCAAAATCTTTCGGATTAGTTAAAAACGACAGAATAGTTAAATCTTGGCAAGAGGGTAATACTTATTTTGTGACAGTTGAGGGTACTGTAGAAGAAGCTGCTGTTCAAAATGCAATACAAAGTATATTAAATACCTATGGAAAACCTAAATTTATGGTTTTAGTAAATGAAAAATTTGATGGGGTTAATAATACTCCGGGTTTTACTGAAACAGAAATGATTATACAACAGGTAATGGGAAACTCCGGATTTGAGTTTGTAGATTCATCTATAATCCAGTCTTTGTCAACAAGAAATAAGGCTATTATGAATAATGCTGCAAATGGTGTAGTAAATGAAAATGTTCAAAATCTACTATTAAACGATACCGGCGCAGAAGTCTTAATAATAGGAACAGCTGAGACTTTTGATCAATCTGCAGCTGTACAAGCTATGGGTGCTCAAAACATGAAATCTAAACAGGCAATAGTTAGGTTAAGGGCAGTTGATCTTTATACAGGCAAGATTATTGCTAGTGTAACTCAAAATGCTCCCGGATTACACATAGAAGAAAATACTGCATCAAAAGCAGCAATAGAAGCTGTTATGAGAATTGTTTTGGGTAGAACCGATAGGGATACCGGAAAATTTGCTATGGGAGTTTTTCTTAATCAAATAGTAAACGCTTTTGTAAAGGCTGCTAATGAAAGGCAAATTGATTTGTTGATAAACGGGCTTAATTATGAAGACTTGAAAACATTTAGAAATGCTCTTGCATCAAGAATTAGGGGAGTAAAGTCTGTAGTTCCCAAAAGTCAAACAGGGACTACTTCAAGACTTGAAATTTATTTTGCCGGAAAAACAAATGACTTTGCAGATGAGCTTTTGGCTAAAGCATCGGCAATGGGATTTAACATAAGTATAACTGAAAGTTTTCCAAATAGATTGGGTATACGTGCCACAAGAAAATGATAGATAGAAAATTAGTAGATAGTGTTTTTAAAACAATTATGAGAACGAATCTTAGTGAAACTAAAGATTCTATTCCAAACTCTGTGACTTTTTCAAGATTAATGTCATCTCAATATGGGATTGATGATGAAACATTTTTTGAAATAATTTCCATATTAAATGAGTCTCATAAAATATTTATTTTTGAAATTCAGCGAAGCACTACAGATTCGTCTATCAAAATAGAAGGATATATAGATGCCGATGTTGTAACTATACGTAAATTGATAACAACGTATGGCAAAATTCTTATTCGCAGCTATAAAGATAAACATGGTAAAGAAATTTCGGCTCAATCAATAATAAAAGAATTAATGGCAAATATAAGCTCCATGGTTAATAGTGAAATGGGTATGGTTGCAAATAAATTCATAATGCTTAACGAGTATGAAAAATTGATCCAAAAGCAATATCAAGAATATACCGAAGAGTGGAAAGAAAAAAAACTTATAGAAATACTTGCACAACGAGAAACTTCAAAAAAAAGATCTATTGCAGATGAAATTGAAATAACAAACAATATTGAAGATGTAAGTAAGCAAACGAAAAATGAAGAAAAACGAGTAATAAATACACCCGAATATGAAGAGTATGATCATAAAAAAAATAATATACCGGTTGAAAAATTATTAAATATTTATGGGATAGAATTTTTTCTAAGGGTGCATTTTAGAAAATATGATTTTGTATTGGTTGAAAAAATGGTTAAGACAAGAGTAATAAATAGAAAAAACGAACTGATGATCTTAAAAAAAATGTTAGAAACAGTTAAATCACATATTCATTTTGATAAAAATTTACCCAACCATATTATGGAAGTATACTGCTTGGAGAGAGTGGTAAATCAGCGTTTAATTTAAAATAAACAAAGGTACTGTAATGAAAATCTTATTAACTAATGATGATGGACATGAGGCTGTCGGAATTAATATATTGTTTGAAGTATTTAAAAAATATTTTGATGTATATTCAGTTGCCCCAAATACCGAACAAAGCGGCTGTTCAAATGCGTTTACAATATATAGAGACATGAAATTAATAAAAATTTCTGACAAAAAATTTTCTCTTAGCGGGTATCCTGCAGATTGTACAAATGTTGTTCTTCATGGCGATTTTATACCAAAAGTTGATTTGGTGGTTTCGGGAATAAATCATGGTCCTAATATGGGAGATGATATCTTTTTTTCGGGAACTGTAGCCGGTGCAAGAACTGCACATATTTTTGGAGAATCCGGGATAGCTTTATCTATAGATGATCATAATCCGAATGAAAAATATATTTTAGAGTTTGCCGAGTTTGCTGCAAAATATATAATTGAAAATTTTAAGGTTGGGATGAAACCAATTTTTCTAAACATTAATTATCCTCATATACCCAAAGAGCAGGTTAAGGGCATAAAATATACAAAACATTGTAGAAGAAAATATCACGATACTTATCATATAACCGATAAAACAGAAACAGAACTTACTTTTAAGTTGCATGGAACAGTTGAGTCTATAGGAAATGAGGAAACCGATTATTTTGCCGTAGAAAACGACTATGTATCAATAACCCCTGTTTCGATAGATTGCACCGATTATGCAAAATTGGAAGAGTTGAGAAAAAAGAATATTTAATCAAAGAGCATCATTTCTAAGTATGGTGCTTTGTTTAATTTATTGGTTAAACAGGTTTATGTACGACTTAGCTGTTTTCTCCCATGTAAAATTATTACATACATTATAATAACTCTTTTTCCCCATATTTGCAAGAGATTTACGATTATTATATAAAAAAATGATATGTTCAAAAAGCTTTTTTGAAATATCGGTATCAATATTAATTATATATCCATTATCTGTTACCAACTCATCGCTTCCTTCGCAATTTGTCATAATAATAGGTAAATGCATAGCCATAGCTTCTAAAACAACATTTGGCATACCTTCCCAATGAGATGTTAAAACAAAAATGTCTGTGTTTTTTAATTTTTCTATAACATCATCAAATGTTAACATACCTGTAATATATACATGTTTACTAATATTGAGTTTTTCTATTAGTGTTTCAATATCTGTGCGGTATGGACCATCTCCGATAATTGTGTAAATAATGTTACCATTGGTTTCAGCTATAATTTTGGGTAAAGCTTCAATTATATGTTGAATTCCTTTGCGTTCTATAATACGCGCTGTTGTTGTAATGTTAAAAAAACTTTTTGAACTAAAATGTTTTTTGACTGGATAATTTTCGATATTAATACCGTTTGGAATTATACAAAAGTTATCACTATCATAAAAATTTTTAGCTCTTTTTAAAAGCCCCGAGCTGTTGGCTACAACATAGAGCGCATTTTTCCATATACGTTTAATAAATGGTGCTAAAATAAAATATAATTTGTCAAATCGCTTTTGTGTTCCCGGCACATCACCACCACCCAGTCGTACAATATAGGGAATATTATAGCGTTTTTTTATATACCATCCCAAAGGTCCACTAGGTATACCAAAAAATATATGTACTACATCAAAACGTGTTTTTTTCATCAAGGATGGTAAAAAAATAAAAGCTGCAAAAAGGAAACTTAGCATTTCTTTAAAAGATGAATGGTCTTTATTTTTACGCTTACATTTAAGTCGGTAAATTTGCACTTCTTCATTTTGCTCATCAATCGGCATATCTTCAAAAGCTGCAGTAATAACTGTTGTTGGATGTCCGGCTTTTACATATTGACGCGTGATGTTTTTACAAGCTGTTGCACCTCCGCCTCCAATTGGAGGATATTCATGGCTAATACACAATATTTTCATAACAAATCCCCAATTTTGGCACTACGATATATAGGTAATGCACATTGATAGTGTGTTCTGAAGGTGTAATAGTTGATTTTGTACTTATTGTTCGGTCTGTTATGTTAAATGTTTTTAGGTTTGAATGCCGGTTTCTTAAAAAAAGTTTTAAAAACTTTTTTCTTGATTTTTTAGGGTTGTTTTTATAATTGTATGTATGTATGTATGTATGTATGTATGTATGTATGTATTAAATTTGTGCATTGAGCATACACACAATACGCTCCTACCAACGACAATATGTTCGCATTTAGGATTTTAAGATTATTGA
>Ga0099364_10014102_pt1 | contig 10670 bp, 13 predicted proteins | sample TergutTh196P3_FD_73070 | JGI IMG/M metagenome (GOLD analysis project Ga0099364, IMG submission 73070) | Microcerotermes parvus P3 segment gut microbial communities from Pointe-Noire, Republic of the Congo - Th196 P3 | ecosystem: Host-associated > Arthropoda: Insects > Digestive system > Gut ...
ATCCTCGTATTCGGCAAGTTTATCTATTGCGTCTCCTTGCCAGCATTTTGCGCCAAACTCGTCCGACAGATAAATAGAGTCTTCGTTAGGGATATATGCCGGGTTATCTGAGTCTTTACTAACGGTAAACCTCTCCATCTCACAAACTCCTTTCACTTTAGTAAATCACAAGTTTGATTATTCGATTTCCACCCACTTGCCATCCACGACGGCTTCGACCTTAATGTTTTTCATTTCCCGCTCAACCTCTGCCTCAAGCCTCGCCCACTCTCCTGTGCGACGGGCGACCTCTACACGATGCCATCTCTTGAACTCATCCTTGGTAATCAATCTCACAAAGGCCTTCTTTTTGTTTTGCTCGAAGCTGCGCTCCTCTTGGCACTCGGACACAGCTCCGCTTGCCGGATGGATGATGCGGCAAGCGCTCATAGTCTTGTTTCGCTTTTGTCCGCCTTTGCCGCTACCCTTAAATGGTTCCACGACAAAATCACCCTTCGTTTTTGATTAGTGTGATTGGTTTTTTGTTTTGGTTATTATTTGGCATTATTGAACCTCCACTTACTTTATTTGGTCACAAGACGAACATTTACGTCAAAAACAGCGTTATAGACACCCTTATAGGCGTCTAAACCTCTGGTAAATATGTACTGCTTTTCGCTAAGAGCAATAGGTATTTCACAGGCGCAGGTATCAAGGCTGGAAAAAAACGCGATAGGGCAGATAAAGAAGTACTTGTATTGACTCTCCCCCGTCCCTCAGGGCCGGGGTTTTTCGTTTGCGGAATCCCTTCGCCTGTGCTATAATACCCTAAAAGAGGTGAAGCCGATGCGTGCCGCCGGAATAATCGCGGAGTATAACCCCATGCACCTCGGGCATGTTTATCATATAGAGCAGACGCGCGCGCTGCTCGGGCGCGGCACGCCGATAATCTGCGCCATGTCAGGCAGCGTCACACAGCGCGGCGACCTCGCCTGCCTGCCCAAATGGGAGCGTGCCCGCGCCGCCGTGCTGAGCGGCGCAAACCTTGTCATAGAACTGCCCGCTCCTTACGCCTGCGCGGCCGGGGAGCGGTTCGCGCTCGGCGGCGTACACTTGTTAAACGCCTCCGGCGTCGTTGATACTCTGTCGTTCGGCAGCGAGTGCGGGAACATTGACGCTCTCAGACGCGCGCAAGCCGCGCTTGATGAGAACACCGAGCTGTTCCGCTCGCTAATGTCCCAAGGTTACTCATACGCCGCCGCGCGCGCGAAAGCGGCTGACTTTTCCGGCGGCGCGAACGACATGCTGGGGCTGTGCTATCTTACAGCCATAAAATCACTGGGCGCGGATATGAACCCCGTCACGGTGAAACGCTCCGGCGCGGAACATGACGGAGTTTCGGACGCGGGATTTAAGTCGGCGATGGAGATAAGGCGGCGCCTGTTCAGCGGCGAACAGGTCGAACTGCCCGAAGCCCCGCGAAGCGAGCTTATATCACTCCATGCCGGCGAACGGCTGATACTCGCGGCCCTGCGCGGCATGAGCGTTGAGGACTGGGCATCAGTCCCCGACGTAGGCGAGGGGCTTGAGCACAGGCTTTACGCTGCGGTCCGCGCGGCGTCAAGCCTTGACGGGCTGTACATGTCAATAAAAACAAAACGCTACACGCTGGCGCGGATAAGGCGCGTCGTGCTTTGCGCGTATCTGGGAATACCGCGTACCGAAGCGCTGCCGCCGTATATAAGGGTGCTGGCGCTCGACGGCACGGGCGCGGAGCTGCTCAGGCGCATGAAGAAAGTATCGGCGCTGCCAATAATAACAAAGCCCGCGCATTACCGCGGGCTGGGGGAGATATGCAGACAGTTTTTTGAGCTGGAGTGTCGGATAACCGACAAAATAGGGCTGCATTACAGGGATATACGGCCATGCGGACAGGAACTGCGCGCGAGCGCGGAGGTTGTCGCCTTATAGTAAAGCGCTGCGTTCTAACCGCGCCGGTTGGTTGCTTTTTTGCTTTTGCAACCTGCGGTTGACAAATCGCAAACCCCGGTTGGTAGTATTTCAACATGATTAACGGTATGCTTGCGGCGGATCATGATTCAAAACTTAAAAAAAGGATTGGTGACTATGCGATTCCATGATAAGCTGCAAAAGCTGCGCAAAGAAAAAGGATTTTCACAGGAGGCGTTGGCTGAAATATTAGGGGTGTCCCGTCAGGCGATTTCCAAATGGGAAAGCGGGCAGACGTATCCCGAAACAGACAAGCTGATCATTCTCAGCGAGATTTTCGGAGTAACGCTGGACAGCCTGCTCAAAGACAGCGGCGAGCCGCTGACAATGACGGCTGAAGCCGCGGGACCCACGGGGGCGATACCGCCGTTTTGGTACATGCGCGGAAGAGGTTACGAGTACAAGAGCAAGCGGACGCTGTATGGGCTGCCGCTCGTGCATGTCAATATCGGGTGGATGAAAAAAGCGAAGGGTATTATTGCTGTCGGCAACATCGCGCAGGGCGTTATTTCTATCGGCCTTTTGTCTATGGGGTTGTTGTCTTTTGGGCTTCTCAGTCTGGGAGTGATTGGATTTGGAGTTTTTGGGATTGGGCTGCTGCTTGCCGTCGGCTCAATCTCTGTCGGTACATTCTCCATTGGCGCGGTTACCATCGGGATATTTACGCTTGGCGCGGTATCAGTCGGCGTTTACTCCATCGGCGCGGTTGCGGCAGCGTCACGCGTCGCGGTCGGCGACCGCGCTTACGCGCCCGTCGCTGTCGGAAGAGTCGTGCAGGGAGTGCGGACTTTTATCGACACATCTGTTCAGAAAGATTTTTCCACCGTCAGCGCCGAGGCGGTCAGGCAGGCGATACGGGCTGAGTTTCCCGACACATGGAACTGGATTGTGAATTGGATGACCTGGTTTTTAGGCATGTAGGGCGCGATGTCCTCATCGCGCCCTGAATATGCCGCCTTACGCCTGCCGCTCCCCTACTTAACCACCGAGCAGACATGCCGGTACAGCTTCTCGGCGACCGCTAAAACCCCTTTGGTCGTCTCCTCGGTGACGGGCAGGGGCAGGTCGGTCGGGTACCGCGTTTCTATGTAATAATGCCCCATGCGCGCGCAGTCGGGCAGGTACATCGCAAATCCGCCGTCAAGCCTTAGCGCTTGGCGGCATAAATACATTAGGTTGTGCCCGTCTGCGTGCTGGCGCGCGGCGTACAGCAGAAACGCCTTGAACGACTTCTCCATCGTCTGGTGTGCGTGAAAGACCGCCAGCAGCCTGTCGCCGCTGTTTTCAAACAGGAGCCGGCTCGCTTTCAGATCGGCGTGCGCACGCTCCAGCCAATCGACATACCGCCGCGAATCATGCGGCGCGTTATACCGGGCGCTCATAAACAGTTATCCCTTTTCCCACGATCCTGTGGGCATAGCTCGTGCTGTCCAAGGTAAGCCGCGCCCATTCCTCGGGCGTGTACAGCAGCAGATTGAACGAAACGGCGTGGTCAACGTTTAGATAAATTGAATTTTCAAGGGTTTCCTTGTCGTCAGTGTCAACGATTACGCAGAGGCTTATGTCCCTGATCTCGTCGCTGCCGTGATGCGTTTTCCGCCCGAACAGTATGATACGGCTCGGGTCGCACAGCGCGCATATCTCGCGGCTGATCTCTGTCGTCGCGTCCATAGAACCACCCTCCAATTATCATTCCGATAAAATCATCAATTTCCACTCGAAAATCTCATATCGGTAAAAACCTTTTTCGATAATAGGGTCGTTTTGGGCGAATTTCCGCGCCTCTTCCAAGTTCGCGGCCTCGAAAAGACACATCCCGCCGTCTGTGTTTGAGAAGCCGCCGCCCAGAAAATACCGTTCTCCGGCGGCATTTCTCACATAAGCCAGATGGTCGTCAAGGTCTTGTTGCGTCATGTCTTTTTCGCCGGTCTTATAATCGACTCTGACGAACAGTTCAGTTCCTTTTTTGAGTTCCATTGCTTTTTCCCTCCAAACATTTTATGCACAGTTAGTAATTGACAACCGTGTCTGTCTGTAATAGTATTATACAACAGCGCACGTAAAATGTCAATGCTCCTCCATGCCGCGGTCTGCCTATATGCTTGAACGTTTCTGTTTTAGAAAGGATTTCTCCATGAAAGAAACCATCTACACAATCCCTATTAACGACGCCTTCGATGACCCGAACGGCTGCCCGCTGTGCCGGTTGTTTGCCAAGCTGGAGTCCGACGCGCTGGAATATGTCATGGGCGCGGCGATGATGGAGCCTGATGTGCGCATACGGACGAACAGGCTGGGCTTTTGCCCCGGGCATTTCGAGTCGATGCTCAATATGAACAAGCGCCTGCCGCTGGGGCTTATTCTGGAGAGTTATCTCCTCGAACAGCGCAAAACCCTTGATAAATCGAGCGGCAACCCCGCCGCGACATGCTTTGTGTGCGACCGCAGGGACGGTTATATGTCGGCGTATTACCGCAATCTGCTGTACATATGGCAGACCGATTCCGGCTTCAAAGCCAAGTTTGAAAGGGCAAAGCTGTGCTTCCCCCATGTCGGGGCTTTGCTTGATGTCAGCGGACAATATCTGAAACGCAGGCAGTTGGAGGCTTTCAGGCAGACCGTGGCGGCGGCGGCTTACGCCAGACTGGACGAACTGTCGCCTAAGGTTTCCGCGTTCTGCAAGAGCTTTGACCACCGCTTCGCCGGGCAGGATCTGGGCGACGCGAAAACGGCGCTTGAGCAGTCTATAGCGTGGCTGACCGGACAAGGCTAGGAGAATATATATGCGTTACTGCGTTATAGATTTTGAAACTACCGGACTCAGTCCGTATGAGTGCGAGGTTATAGAGTTCGCCGCCGTGCGCGTCGAAAACGGTGAGCTGGGGCTGAATCTGGCCTCGCTGTGCAATCCGCGCGGATATATTTCAGGCAAAATAACACAGATCACCGGCATAACCCCGCTCATGACCGTCGGATACCCGCCGTTTGAGGAGCTGCTACCACTGCTTCTGGATTTCATCGGCGACGATATACTCGCGGCGCATAATCTGCCGTTTGACTGGGGATTCCTTTCGCAATACTGCGCCCGCGCCGGACGCGAATACCGCCCTCAAACCCTCTGCACGCTACAGCTCGCGCGGCGCCGGATAAGAGGGCTTAGGAGTTACAGCCTGTCGGCGGTGTCAGAGTATTTGCGGATACCTAATCCTTCGGCGCACCGCGCCCTCGGCGACGCGATAACCACAGCGCGTGTGCTGATAAAACTTTTGGATATGAATAAATAAGGGCGGGATTTCCCGCCCTGTTTATCTCAAGCTATCGACTGATATATAATTCTATCGCTTGATAGGTCAGAGGAATTGTCCATAGACCCTGTTGCTGTGTCCGGTCTAAAACACCTTCTCCCAAATCTCGCGGTCGCAGATATGTTCAAAACCGATGGCGGTGTAAAACTCCCGTCCGCCGCCGAAACAATATTCCGCGCCCAGCGCCTTTGTCTTTTTCATCGCCTCCGTCAGGGCGACGGCGGCAAGCCCCATACGCCTGTATTTCGGCACGGTCGCCAGCGGCTCAAGATACGCGTATTTGTTCCGTTTATCAAACCACATGCCAAGGGCGCAGGCGTATTCGCCGTTCGGCGCGACCACAATGGTCATCAGTGTCTTATCGGCGTGAGGCGCGTTCGCAACCTTTACATTGCCGTCGATATTGGCTTCGGGCGGCGCTTCGTCGTGGTCAAAGCCGCGCCAGAAGCACTCGGCGAGCTTGGCGTAATCGGCGCCGACACCGGAGATAAGGCTGAATCCGTCCGGCAAACGGCGGTCCGCAAACGGGTTTTCATAGCGGAAAATCTTGACCGGCTCAATATAGACAGATTTATACCCGCGTTCGCCGAGCAGCTCCCGCTTCGCCGTTTCCTTGCTCGTGATCCAGACTCCGAGCGATTGTCTGCCGTCTTTTGTGACGGCAATCTCTTTTTCCGCCCAATCAAGCAGCTCAGGCAGCAGATGGCGGTATTCCGGCGATGTGTGCAAGTGCGCTTTGCCGATCTCCATTTCATACGCGGCGATTCCGACAAGTTTACCTCCGTCCTCCCACAATCCAATGCGATGTGCGCGGATGTAATCAAACCATTGCAAATGGTGCGCGTATTCCCAATATTGGGGCAGCAAATAGCTGTTTAGCGTTTCAAAGTCGTAGGTTTCTTCGAGGAAACGGTAGACGGTGTGAAAATCGCTCAGAATATCGTATCTTCTCTGTGTAACGTTCATAATTCAAATCTCCTTCGATCGTGATAAGTATACATTATTAACCATGATATTGGCAAGAGGTTTTTTTGTTCGGGGTCGCCGGCGCTTTATTATTTCCGGCAAATGTTAAGAAGTTCTTGTTTGATCACGCTTGCATTAATAACAATGATATTGTTCGTTATTATAACCTGCATACAATTATCATAGAAAATGCAGTGAAAGCATTGACAACAATTGTTCAACATGCCTATAATGTCGTCAAGAGAAACAGATAACGTGTTATAATCGAGTGGCGAGCAATTCTGTTATTTTGTTTCTGATTCGGCAGTAATGCTAATTTTAGAAGGAGAATCAAGATGAAAAAGGTTAAATGGATTTCCCTAATTATGGCGGTTGTCCTCATGGCCGGACTGCTTGGCGCATGTTCAAGCGATTCGGAGACCTCTTCGCAGCAGGCCGCGTCCCAGTCCGGCAGTTCCGGATCGGGCGGTTCCGCGCCCGCCGGGGGCGGAAGCGACGCAACGCTTACTTTCATGGGATGGGGTTCGCCGCAGGAGGAAGAAACATTCAACGCGATGCTTGCGCAGTATAAGGACATGTACGGTGTAGACGTCACTTATATCAATGTGCCGCCTGATGATTTCCCGACAAAGCTTCAGACCATGATTGCTTCAAATCAGACGCCCGATGTTTTCTATCTGCAACCGGAGAGGGTTATGCCATACGCGAAAAACGGCATCCTGTACGATATGACTGACTATGTGGCGAACAACCAGATTTTTGATCAGGACAACGTGTGGACAAAAGCGCTGGACATGTACCGTTATGACGGTAAAATGCCGGGGGTCGGAAGTATTTACGGGCTGCCTAAAGACATCGGTCCGTTCGCGCTCGCGTATAACAGAGATCTGTTCAGAGAAGCCGGTATACCGGACCCCGATACGGCATGGACATGGGATGAGTTTATTGTAAATGCCGGCAAGCTCACAAAAGGCTCGGGAAATGACAAGGTTTACGGCAGCGCGCCGTATTCGCTTGAGTCGGCATTGTGGTCACATGGAGCGGATTTCTTAGACGCAAGCAAAACACAGGTTACGGTTGACGATCCCGTGTTCATCGAGGCGGTGCAGTGGATGGCGGATTTGGCTTTGGTGCATGGAGTCGTGCCGACCAGCGACGAGGACGAGGCATATTCAAGTTTCCAGCGCTGGATGGACGGCAAGATCGGCATGATCGGCATAGGGCCGTGGAGTCAGGGTCAATTTTGGGCAGACCTCGAGTTTGACTGGGACCTCATGCCTTGGCCGGTAAGCCCGAGAACCGGAAATAACAGTATATGGTACGGCGGCATGGGCTTTGCGGTAGCCAATTCAAGCAGTTATATCAAAGAAGCCTGTGATCTTGCCGCGTTTCTGGCGTTCAACGAGGACGCGCAGAGAACCAGTATGCAGATGGGACAGTCTATTCCGAACCTGATAGATATGGCCAAAAACGAATACCTGCAAATGGATAAGAAACCCGCGAACAAGCAAGAATTCTTGAATATTGTGGAAAATCCTAACTATGGCAGGAGAGCGACACAGACATTTACATACAACAGCGAATGGTTTGGCGAGTTCGTCGGAAACGTCGCGGCCGTTTGGAGAGGCGAGCAAACCGCCGAGGATTTCTGCAAAGCTATCAAGGCGCCGATGCAAGCGCTATTAGACAAAGGTATCGAAGAGCAGAACAGATAACGCAAGGGGTATGCGGCCGGCCAAAGGAGCGATTACCGCTCCTTTGGCTGATACCGTAAATATTTATGCCGGGATCGGATGGGATGTATTATGCGGAAAAAAGGCAGGGCGGGACGTATTGAAGCCGCTTGGGGACTGGCATTCATCGTGCCCAGTATGATTCAAGTGCTGTTCTTTTTTTTAATCCCCGCCGCGTTTTGCATATATGCCGGTTTTACTAACTGGAATGTTTTGCAGCGCAGCCAGTCGTTTGTTGGAATGGCAAATTTTGCCGAGCTGTTCGGCGACCCGAAATTTTGGAAGGCCGCCGGTAACACAATTTATATGCTGATTCCAATACCAATATATCTTTTTCTCGCACTGCTGTTCGCAATAGCGTGCAATCGGGGGACCCCGGGAAACAGGGTGTTCCGCGTACTTTACTATTTGCCTTATATTTCGTCCATTGTGGCTCTCGTCGTCATGTGGAAATATTTATTCAACTACCAGTATGGCTTGATAAACAGCGTTTTAAGCCTGTTCGATATACAGGGGCCGAACTGGCTGACCGACCCTGACTGGGTCAAGCGCACGATTGTTATAATGATAGCCTGGAAATTAATTGGAATCACATCTATTTATTATCTGGCCGCCCTGAAAAACATACCCGGAACTCTATATGAGGCGGCGAAGATCGACGGAGCGTCGCCATTGCAGCTGTTTGTCAGGATTACGCTGCCCTTGACCACGCCGATCACCTTTTTCCTGCTGACCGTGGGAGCTGTCGGTTCCCTTCAAACCTTTGTGGAGGTGCAGCTGTTTACGACGGACGGCGGACGAAACTACAGCGCGGCGACGTTAGTGTACTATATATGGCAGAAAGCGTTTGGTGTTAGCGGTGAAATGGGACTTGCCAGCGCGGCGGCGGCTATATTCGGATTATTCATTATGATCGTGACGGTCTTGCAATTCAAATTTTCGAAAAAATGGGTCTATGAGGGAGGGTGATGATAAATGGCGGGGATTATAAATAAAAACCAACGCAAACAGAATAGGGCGGCCGATATAATTATTTTCTCAGTCTTGTCCGCCGGCGCCGTCACAATGGTGTTCCCGTTCTTTTGGATGCTATCTACAGCGCTGAAAGATTCTAAATCTGTCTTTGCCTATCCGCCAACATTAATACCCTACCCTTTGATTTGGCAAAATTTCATTGATATTTGGAAAGTGGTCCCTTTGTTTAACGGGCTAAAAAACAGTTTTATCGTTTCGTCCTGCGTCGTCCTGTTCGGTACGGTTTCATCCACTATGGCCGCGTTCTCCTATTCTAAGTTACGGTTCCCATGTAAAAACTTGTTCTTCATGCTGCTGCTGTCCACAATGATGATTCCGTTTGCGGTGCTGTTGATCCCTTTGTTTGTCATGTATTCCGCGGTCGGATGGATCGACACGCTGCTTCCGTTGATCGTGCCGGGTATGCTTGGGAATGTGACTATGATATTCTTTCTGCGGCAGTTCATGAACGGTCTGCCTAACGAGCTTATGGAATCAGCAAAAATTGACGGCTGCGGCTATCCGCGCATCTATGCCGGAATTTATCTGCCGCTGTGCGGGCCGGCAATCGCCGCCAACGTTATTCTATTGTTTATGGCGACATGGAACGATTATCTGGGGCCGTTGATTTTCACACATTCGCCCTCAATTGCGACGGTACAGGTTGTAATCGCGTCCTTTAATACATTTTACAAAGACCAAATGAACTTCGCCTTTGTTATGGCGGCGTCGCTGATCGCAATCCTGCCGGTTCTGATATTGTTCATTACCTGTCAGAAATATTTTGTGGATTCATTTGTTATGAGCGGAATTAAGGGGTAACACTGATGGAGCGTTATTATCAAAACCCGATTAAAATAAACGGCGATTTTGCGGATCCTTATGTAATACGCTTTAACGGCCGGTATTATCTGTTTTGCACCAATCCGGATATCCGCTGCTGGAGTTCGGTTGATTTATGCGATTGGAAACCGGAGGGCCCGGCGATTGAGGACGGCACGTTTGGCGATCTGGTGCCGTTCGCGCCGGAAGTCGTGTATCATAACGGGATGTTTTATATGTATACCTCTCCTTCGGGGCATGGCCATTATGTGCTGGAGAGCAGTTCGCCGACAGGGCCGTACCGGAGAATCACAGCGAATATCGGACATGCCATAGACGGTTCCGTGTTCATTGACGACGACGGACAATGGTATTTCTATTGGGCCGGCGACGAGGGAATATGGGCTTGCAAAATGGATTCGCCCATCACATTTGGCGAACCGGTTCTGACAGGCGCATACATGCACGGCTGGACTGAAGGGCCGTTTGTGATGAAAAGGAACGGGCGCTATTATATGACGTACACCGGTAACCATTATCTGAGCAAAGGCTATCGCGTCAACGCGGCGGTAAGCGATGATCCGCTTCGCGGCTTTATCGACGACGCGGGTAATCCAATCCTCGTGCGGACAGAAGGTTCGGCAGTGGGGCTTGGGCATAGCTGCAACGTCTTAGGGCCGGATTTGAAATCGTATTATATCGTTTATCATAACTTAAATCCGGATCAGTCAAGGGATTTGAACATTGACCGCATCTGCTGGGATAGAGATAACACACTTATACTCGGGCCGTCGCCCGAGCCCCAGCGCGCGCCTAAGCTCCCAGATTTTCAATCGTTCTG
>Ga0099364_10014103_pt1 | contig 10669 bp, 11 predicted proteins | sample TergutTh196P3_FD_73070 | JGI IMG/M metagenome (GOLD analysis project Ga0099364, IMG submission 73070) | Microcerotermes parvus P3 segment gut microbial communities from Pointe-Noire, Republic of the Congo - Th196 P3 | ecosystem: Host-associated > Arthropoda: Insects > Digestive system > Gut ...
ATACCGCTGTCTCCAGCGTGTCCATAATATACATCACCGTCAGCAAATATTGCAAGTGTTAGCGTCGTATCATAATCATCATGATTTCCATTAGCTTTTTGTTTTATAGTAAACAACGTTTCATCGAACGCATCACGAATAATATTGAGGACATCTTGTAAATTATTATCAAATTTTTTAATACAATAATTAACTGCATTACGCACTGCTATATCACTCGCAACATCAGAGTGTTTTGAAGAACCTAATCCATCGGCAACGGCAGCAACTATAAAACTATTTCCGCTTAGATAATAGTGATTATCTTGACAAACAACGTTTTTGTTAATATGAGATTGTCCTATTTGAGAATATCCACAAACTTTATAATTTGCCATAATTATGCCCATACACGGAGTTGCACAAAACCCATATTTAAAATAACATAAGTCCGTACGATAGTTGCTCCGCATCCTTTCTTATTGTTTTAAACCGCTTATACCAATATAAAATTTAAACAGTAAACACAAGCGGCTCTAAATTTACCGTTGCTCCAATTTCTTTAGATGAAATTATTGCAAAACTACGCCCTACCCATGATAAAAATTCAGAAAAATTCGCCGCCTTTACTTCGATTACATGAGTTGGGTTATTAGTTAATATTTCGAGTTGTTCTCGTTTGAACTGATCAACTCCCAAACCAAAAAATTGTAATTTGTTTTCGTTTTCACGTTGTTTGATTTTATTACCGATTCCTATTAATTTAGAATCGTCATCGTGAAATTCACCATCTGTTATTAAAACAACCCAAGGTTTATATGATTCTCCACCTTGATCGTAAATTCTACATCGTGTTTTCAACATTTCAAGCGCCTTTTCCAACGCATCCACAACATATGTACTACGGTGATTTGCAATTATTTCAACATGGTCACAATCAGTCATTGCTCTAAAACCTTGATAAATAGAATGATTGCCCATTTCTCCAAACATAAAAATACCTAAATCAACAATATCTTTTAATCTTGAATCTGATTTCATTTGGCTAATCAAACCATTTACAGCACTGTTTAAAGATTCCATTTTTGCATTGGATGACATTGAATATGAAACATCCAACACTAATGCTAAAGCAACGTGAGCAATAGAGGGAGTCCGCATAGGACGATCGTACATTTTTTCATTCATAAAATAAAACAACCTTTCTTCATTAATGTTCTTTTTTATCGACAAATTCTATTACAATAAACTATATTTCGATTATACATCTTAACATTCCCTATGTCAAGACATATATACCTATATATTCCCCGATATAAAATCTTTTGTAATTTATAATTATATACGAGGGATGGTGTTTTATATGGATAATATTTCATTCGCTGAAAGATTGACAAAATTAAGAATGGCAAAAAACGTTTCGGCAAGAGAAATGAGTTTTGCAATCGGGTTAAGTGCAAATTACATAAATAAAATAGAAAACAAAAAAACTCTTCCGTCCATGATGACATTTTTTTATATTTGCGAATATTTAAATATTTCTCAACAAGAATTTTTCGATGAAAATAATGAAAACCCAGAACAATTAAAACAACTTGTTGCAGACTTGAAGAAACTTGATGAAAAAGCTCTTACTCATATTACAGGCATTGTAAAAATAATACTTGAAAAAAATTTATAAGTTTCTCGTTGTATAATTTAATATTACTGTAATCCGTTTCTCCTTTTTACATACACTTCAGCAAATATTTTTTTAACCATTACATTCTACTGGTTTTTTATATGTAAAGAAAGTGGTTTTTATCATTTCCCTATTTTTATTTTACATTAAATAAAATCGAAAAAAATTATATGTATGAGCGAGGGTGGCGATAAAACCACCCCCGTTGAATTTTAAGATTAATTAGTATTTTTCAGTTCTGCCTGTTGCCGCTTCCATTCCGCAAATTCCCGCTTGCCTTCCTCACTCTCAAAGAATTTTTGAATCTCCGGTAGTAAACATCTTGCCAACACCTCAATCTCATACCGGGGGATTCCTGTGCCATAATCCTTTTTCTTCAAACCGCATCCTCCATAATATTAAATTTTCAAAGTTCTGTGCCACCATCGGCGACGGGGAAAATCATCTATCACCTCACATATCCATGCCACGGTCGTAATTGTGGCTTTTCTGTTTTTGTCGCTTTTTTTTGTGTGTTAATCTGCCGTTGACGTTCTTTTTCTTCTTCCTCTGATTTGTCTACAACCAAAGATTCAATGAATCTAACTGCTTCTAAAACCAAAGTCTTAGAAGCAGTATCAGCCCCGATAACAACACCGGTATCGATGCTCCGATCCCGAGCCACTGCCATTTCCTTTTCGTCGGTGTATTGTCCCGCACTTGTAGTCGTTTTTCCATGCTCTTTAATTTGTTGATAATTGTGGAACTCAAACTCTTGTTTAAGGTTTCCATTTGCTTCTGAAAGTCCGCTCGCAGGTTGTATTCGCACTTTTTCACCTCTTGCGTGTGACTGTTCATGGCTTCTCTGACCGTCGGCTGAATGTCTTGCTTCCAGTCCTCCCATGTCGGTAACTCCGATATTTGTTTTTGCATCGGAGCCTGATATTTCGCAATTTCGGTCATCATCAGAATCAGCTTGTCGAACATCTGTGGCGGTATCGCATACATCGGCACTTTGATTTGATATTCCTCCATCAAATTGTCCGTATTCATCAACGGATTTTCCAGTTTCTCCGGCGGATATTGTGTTTCTATCGCCGAGTACCGTATTCTGTTTAATTCTTTGAATTTGTTGAGTTGCTCTCTGACCATAAATTTCCTCCATTCTCTCTTTGAGATATATTTCTTCATAAAGCCGATTATCCCGACATTTCTGACCTCCAGGCGTAGTATAAGTGATATATTTGTTATGGTTATACCACTTCACGCCGTAGCTCATTTGCTCCATGTTTGCGATAAATTCACTCTTCGTTCGGCTGTTTTCCATCGCAATGTCAATGGCGTTTATCAGCTCAAACTTCCAACTTTGACCCTTTACTGCCGCCCGATATTCACGGGTGCTGATACCTGTTGCTTTTGAAGTTTTTTCATAGGGTTATAAGGTTTCCAACCCGTGAGTTTGACATATTTCATCTGACCGTTTCCGCAATTCATTCAGGTTTTTTTCGTTAAACTGAATTTTCAACCCGGTTTCGGCATTAACAGAATTTACGATAAAGTGACTGTGCCAGTGGTCATCGTCAATATGAGTAGCGATTAAAACCTCGAATCCCTTGAAATACTCCGCAAGCTCCACCGACATTTGATGGATTTCCGTTGGCGATGCTTTTTCATCGGGTTTGAAACTCTGGACATAATGTTTGTAGAAAACGCCGTTGTTTTTGCCATATTGGATTTTTGTCGCCATAAACTCTTGCTGTGCGGTTTCAACAACACAATTCTGCCCTCTGATTAAGCGGTAGGTTTGTCCGGTTTCCTTGTCGTGGAACATGGTCTTTTTCTCTTGCACCACATAACCCATGACCTTATCCATAGCGGTCTTGCTCTGTATTTTTGTTTTAATTGCGGCTACGATAGCCATACTATTACCTCGCTTTCAGATCGGCGATGGATTCTACAATCGCCCCAAACTTCTGTTTTATAACAACTAAATCGAGGCATTTGATTTTCCCCATGTTGCAAAGAGTCGTTAGCTGGTTGAGGTTTCTGCCGATTGCTTTTAGTTCTGATATGGATTTATCCAACCCTTCGACAACAATAATTTCTTTACCGAGCGTGGCGGATAAAATAAATGCCGTCATGGATAATTTCGCTTTTTCGGCTTTGTTGTGGATTCGTAAATAATCCGATTCACTGAGTCGGAAACAAAACATTTTGCTTTTGTTCATGATTCTCAATTCCTTTCATTCGTGCGTAATGCTAATATCCAATAAAAGTGTTAATAAAAAATCGGCGTAAATATCCGTGCCGACCGCAATCCTTGCGAAGGGTAACGGCACATTAACCATCATATCAAAATTTTTACTTGATTTTTTATAAACTTTTTAATTGGATATTGGTATAAAAAGGGGGTGCAGGGGGATTTCCCCTGCCAAGCAATGTTTGTAATACAACACGCCGATAAGCGAAGCGTATATACAAACAATATGCTTGCCCACCTTTCGTAGGTGGTGTAATTCGGGGGTTGATTCGACCGTTCTTGAAATTAGTGTAATGCTGATAGAACCACCGTTTTTAGAAAAGTGTCCAACTCGCTACCGAATTTTTTGCAAACGAAAAACACCCACTAAAAAAGTGAGTGTAATACGCCTGTCTATACTATAACGACACGAAGAACACAAAATGTTCCTGAGTTAAATGTTAATTTTTTGTTAAGCGCAATCCTCGAAAATTTCTTTCAACTTTTGCAATCGCTTTGTGACGGCACTGTGAGTTTTATAGCCAAGTTCTTCTGCGATTTCTGTTTGATTTTTTCCTTTCATACGCAAACGGAGTAGTTTTTTATCATTTTCACTAATCGCCGCCCAAAAGCCATCCTGCTTGATATTCGTAAAAACTTCATTTGCGACATCTACGGAATTATCGGCGACTTCAAAGGGTTCATCATTTTCCTCGTCCTCAAGATCGCCCATCAGAACAGTTTTCATTTTCGCCCGTGTGTGATTCCACTTGCGGTCAAAATCCTCTGCACGGTGGTTATTATATTTATCGTGGTTAAAGTCCTCATAAGCGGGAGTTCCCTTAACAACTTTTGCAATTTCCTCATACTCCATGACTTGCATAGTAGTTTCAACGGCTTTATGCAGCATTTTGTCTGGATCTACCGTGAAATTGCCCTCATTGTCCAAAAAACCCTCAATTATCGCCGCTGCTTTCTCGGGTTGTTCATCAAGTAATTTGTAGACACCGGAAGCTACAAAGTTTTGAACATTATCGCGTATAGCAATCAGCGGATGATCTTTTCCATAATAGTTGGAATGGGATTTTAACCCCATTTCACGAGAAAGCGGCTCCCAATGCTCGTCTATCAGTTTTTTTTGCATGACCGACTGTTTCAAGTGCTTCAATAGGCAGATTTACATCGTTTAAGTCTATGTATGCCGCTGTTGACCAGTCATTTTCCTTAAAAAAGGTGCGTAATTCTTCTAATGTCGGCGTATGGTCGAGGTCGAGTAGGGTTTTCTTTGGTTCTTTCATAGCAGTTACTCCTGTGATTTTTTCTTAACCTTATTATATATTATCAGTAGACAAAAAACAAGGATTTTTACGAAGAATTTTCTCGGTTGTTATTAATCCAATATTAGGGCATAAAAAAAGAAACGTATCGTTTGCTCTAAGCATTTGACACGTTTCTTTTTGTGGTAACTTCCCCCTAAAAGTAAAGGAGGATTCCAAAGGTTTCACCGACATATACGAGTTCGCCTTTGGATAAGTCTGGCTCGCCAAAAAATGCCCTTGCGGACTACGAAGAATAAATATGAAAAATGAAGAATGAAGAATGAAGAATTAAAAATAGATACAACTAAATTATATAACAGGCATTTTTTGTATTCTTCACTTTTCATTCTTCATTCTTCATTTTTCATTAGCATTGCGAATATCATTTATCATTAAAAAGGAATTAGTGGCTTTATAAACACACCCACGTATAGTGGGTGTGTTTTTGTTCACCCTTATATTATAGTTTCATTTATTATATCGAGCATTTTTACTATTTCTATATTGTTTGGACATTTGCTTTCGCATGAGGTGCATTTGTTGCAATTTTGGATTTTGTAATTATCGCTTAAAAGTGTCTTTTTCAATTTATCAGAATCTTCGGATATTTTTAAAACTTTAATTTTATTCCACAATTTAAATATTTCGGGAATATTTACATTTTTAGGGCAAGGCATACAATATCCGCATGATGTGCATTGAAATTGTGCCGCGTCAATCATTTTCAAAAACTTATCTCTCAATAAAGAAGTTTGTTCTGATGTTAAAAGCGGTTTTTTCATGATTTCCATGTTTGTTTTTGCGTGTTCTAAATTACTCATGCCTGCCAGTGCAGAAAATCCGAATGATGTTATGTATCTTATTGATAAATCTATCGACGAATCAATGTTTTTATCGGATAAACAAGCCGCTGTTTGCCGAATTTGTTCAGAAAGCATCCCGCCTGCAAGCGGATTCATTACGATAGGAGCGACATTTTTGGATTGTGCGTATAAAAGCCCTTCCAATCTCGAATTGTCCACAATATTAAAAGGAGCGATAATAACTTCATATATCCCTTCATCCACCGCCATTTTGATAAATTCGTTATCGCTGTGGGTTGTTATTCCTAAATGTTTGAAAAGACCTTCTTCACGGGCTTTAAGCACACCTTCCATCCAGCCGCCTTTTTTAAAGGCTTCTTTGTATATTTCCTCGTTGTGTGCCGCCCAAAGTTGGTATACATCAAAATAATCCACATTCAATCTTCTCAGTGACTGTTCGATTAATTCTCTGACTTGGTCCGCTGTTGTCACCGAAAAACCGTGGACTTTGTTGTAATCTCCTATTTCCATACCGCCGTTTCCTGTTGAACATTTTGCGGACAAGATTACTTTGTCACGTATGTTTTTTATAGCGTTGCCCGTCCATGTTTCGGTGTTTTCTTCTTCTGACTGAAAGCAATACATCGGCGATGTGTCTAAAAATAAAACTTTGTTGTCCGCACAATAATTAATGATTTTATCGGCTTGTTCCCTACTGTCAAAACGCATACATCCCACTGATAAGAGGGATAACGGTTTTTTATTGAATTTAAATTCTGTGTTTTTCAAGGTGATTTTCTCCTTTACACTATTTTTTCGTTTAACTGTATTCCGCCCAATAAGTGAAAATGTAGATGCGGTACTATTTGTCCTCCGTCTTTGCCGCAATTGTTTATGATTCTATAGCCGTTGTCTAAGTTTAATTCTTTCCCTAATTTTGCGATAACTTCAAAACATTTTGCTACCAATACACTGTTTGTGCTGTCTATATCTTTTGCAGACTCTATATGTTGTTTGGGTATTATTAATATATGCACCGGTGTTGCGGGGGAAATGTCTTTAAACGCTAATATATTTTCGTCCTCATATAGTTTAGTTGACGGTAATTCACCGTTCACGATTTTACAAAAAATACAATTTTCCATTTTATTCTCCCATATTATTCTCTACAATTTTTTCCAATTCTGATAATGCTTTTTCTATTTTTTCAGGCTCTTTTACTCCTGCCATTGCGCTGTCCGGACGTCCTCCGCCTTTTCCGCCGGCGAGAATTGCTATTTCGTTTACTATTTTACCTGCATGAGCACCTTTTTTTACGGCTTCTTTTCCGCATACTGCCAGTAACGAGCCTTTGCCGTCACGTTCTGAGCCTATTACTGCGATTGCTAAGGGATTTTTATCACGAAGTCTATCACCTATTATCCGCAACGCCGCCGCATCGGCATCTTGTACGAACGCACGAATAACTTGACATCCCTTGACTTCTTGCGTATCCATGGAAAATGCTTCCAGTTGCAATGAGGCGTTTTTACTATTCAGTTGTTTTATTTCGCTTTCCAATTTCTTCATTTCCGCCGCAAGTTGTGCGGATTTTGCGGGTAATTCGTTTTTATTTTGTACTTTCAAATTATTACAAGTTTCGCTGATAATACTATTATATGAATATAATAACCCCAATACTCCTGTTCCTGTTACCCCCTCAATCCGCCTTACTCCTGCGGAAATTGAGCTTTCGTTTAATATCGCAAATAATCCTAATTGCGAAGTATTGCCGACATGAGTTCCGCCGCAAAGTTCTATTGAATATCCATTTATGTCAACGACACGTACTTTGTCGCCGTATTTTTCGGAAAACAACGCTAATGCTCCCATTTTTTGTGCTGATTCGAAATCTGTTTCCACCACATTCACGGGCAATGCGGATAAAATCGCTCTGTTAACTTTGTCTTCAATTAATTTTAATTGCTCGGGTTCGACCGCAGAAAGATGATGGAAATCAAAACGGACACGGTTATCATCAACAAGTTGTCCTGCTTGGTGCACGTGTTCTCCCAAAACTTCCTGTAAAGCTTTTTGCAATAAATGTGCCGCCGTATGGTTACGCATTGCGGCAATGCGTTGGTTTATATTTAACTCCAATTTTCCTGTTGTATTGCTGTGGACAGTGCCTTTTTCAATTATTCCGTAATGTGCATAATGTCCGCTCGGAAGTTGGTTTACATCTTTTATGTCGATTATCGCACTTTCTGTGATGAATTTTCCTTTATCCGCCGCTTGTCCGCCGCTTACCGCATAAAAAGGTGTTTTGTCGAAAATGAAAATTCCTTCTTCGCCTGCCGCTAAACTATCTTTATTTTCGCCGTCTTGATTTAAAACAAGCAAAGTTGCATCACATACAAATTCATCATATCCCACAAATTCGGTAAGTTTCACACCGGATAAATCGAAAATATCGTCCCATGATACATCTCCTGCTTGCTCTCTTGCTTCACGGGCACGTTGTCGTTGTTGCTTCATATGTTCCAAAAATCCATGTTCATCAACATTAATATTGTGCTCTGAAATCATTTCTTTGATTAATTCAAAAGGAAATCCGAAAGTATCATATAATTTAAAAGCTTGCTCTCCGGAAATTGTTTTCATTGTTTGATTGTCGAATTTATCAATCATTGTCGTTAAAATTTCAAGCCCTTTGTTTAAGGTACGTCTAAAATTTTCTTCTTCTGCTGTAATTAATTTTATGATATAATCACGTTTTTTTAATAATTCCGGGTAAGCTTCTTTGTTTTCGTTTATTACAACTTCGGCAATATCAAACAAAAAAGCTTTGTCAATACCGAGAATTTTCCCATGACGTGCCGCTCTTCGCAATAATCTTCTTAATACATAACCGCGCCCTTCATTAGACGGCGAAACTCCGTCACATACCATAAACACCGTGCTTCGGATATGGTCAGTTATAACTCGCATGGAAATGTCGTTTTTTGCATTATCTTTGTATTTTATATTCGCAGTTTTACTCACGGCATCCATAATGTTTTTAATGGTGTCTACTTCAAAAAGGCTGTTAACATTCTGCATAACGCAAGCAAGGCGTTCTAAGCCCATTCCTGTGTCTATATTCGGATTTTCAAGTTTGGTATAATTTCCCTCGCCGTCACTTTTAAACTGTGTGAACACTAAATTCCAAATTTCAACATATCTGTCACAATCACATCCAACTTTGCAATCTTGTGAACCGCATCCGTTTTTCGCTCCTCTGTCAAAATATATTTCACTGCAAGGTCCGCACGGCCCGGGGCCATGTTCCCAGAAGTTGTCTTCTTTACCCAATCTTACGATGCGTTCTGACTGCACACCGACTTCTTTTGTCCATATATCAAAAGCTTCATCGTCTTCAAGATAAATTGAAACCCACAAAAGCTCTATGGGTATTTCCAGTGTTTTCGTAAAAAATTCCCATGCCCATGCGGTTGCTTCTTTTTTAAAATAATCCCCGAACGAAAAATTACCCAACATCTCAAAAAATGTACCGTGCCGAGAAGTTAATCCCACTCTGTCGATGTCCGGCGTTCTAATACACTTTTGGCACGTTACCATGCGTTTATTCGGTGGTTTGCGTTGTCCCAAAAAGTATGGTTTTAACGGTGCCATTCCAGAATTTATCAACAATAAGCTTTTATCATCTTTTGGTATTAACGGAAAACTGTCAAGTTTAGTATGACTTTTCCCCTCAAAAAATGTTAAAAACTTTTCACGCAATTCATTTAAGCCTGTCCATTTCATAACTGTTCCCATGCCTTTCTTTCCCAGACAAGCTGGAAATAATAAATAACAAATAATAAATAAAAAATAAAAAATATTTTATTAAGATTATATTGCGTTGGTTTTGTGGATATTTTCGCTTTGACATATTCCCAATTCTATATTAATACATATCAACTACAATGTCAATATATATTAAACGTTTCATATCATCACGAATTATCCTAATTTTTAATTCCTATTTCCTATTTCCTATTTCCTAATTCCTACGTTTATAAGTCCTCTATGTTTTCTGCTAAAATTTTTATGATTTTTATAAAATTATTTCTTTTTGTTTCGGATTGTTTTTTTATAATTGCTTCAATGTTGTGTAAAATATTTTCTTCAAAAATAATACCGTCGATTATTAATGAATCAAGACTTATGTTAAAACAATTAGCTATTTTATAAGCTGTTTCTAATGATAACTTTCTTGAACCGCGTTCTATGTGTCCTAAATATGATGTTGATATATCGCAGATTTCCGCCATCTTTTCTTGTGTTAAATAATTCATTGATCTCAAGCGTTTAATTTTCTGCCCTATCAACATATAATCAATATTTTCATACATAATAATTATGCCCATGCACGGAGTTTGCACAAAACGGTAATTAAATTATATTATCCGTGCCGGCCGTAATCCTTTGCGAAGGGAACGGCACATTTTGCCCGTTCGGCAGTCGTTCCGCATCCTTTCTTAAATTTTTGAAATATTATACTTAGTATTTTACCAAATTTTTACTTGATATTTCAATGACTGCAAGTGTATATTTATGTCTATTAGTAGTTATATTCAGGTTTTTATAATAAAAAATAAAATAAACTGTAATTTTATAAAATTACAGTTAAATTTAAAATAGAAAT
>Ga0099364_10014104_pt1 | contig 10668 bp, 10 predicted proteins | sample TergutTh196P3_FD_73070 | JGI IMG/M metagenome (GOLD analysis project Ga0099364, IMG submission 73070) | Microcerotermes parvus P3 segment gut microbial communities from Pointe-Noire, Republic of the Congo - Th196 P3 | ecosystem: Host-associated > Arthropoda: Insects > Digestive system > Gut ...
ACTTTAGATTTGCATAAAATTTATCATTTGTCAAGGTTTTCTATCAACATATGTTAAAAAATCATATCAACATTCACTAACAATGCTCTTTTTCGCCCATTCTTTCAAATAGTTCTTTGGATCACCGGCAAGAACTTTCAGTAGTAGATCTCCGGCTGCATTCAGTACAATTTCCAGCGTGTCCGTCTCCTGGGCGCTAAAGCCTGACAGAACCCAGTCGACAATGCCTTCCCCGCTTCCGGGAGGGCCGCCTTCTCCGGGGCTGCGGCTGTCCGGCCTGCCTATGCCTATCCTGATACGCCAGAAATCCGCACTGCCCAGGGAAGCTTTCATGGAACGCAGCCCGTTATGCCCCCCAAGGCCGCCGCCGAATTTCAGGGAGACGGTTCCAAGGGGCAGTTCCAGCTCGTCGTGAACGACAAGAATGGCCTCGTTTTTTATCTTGAAAAATGAAGCCGCTTCGGCAACAGGCCCGCCGGAAAGGTTCATGAAAGTTTCCGGTTTGATGAAGTGAACTCTGCCCTGATCAGCCCCCTCTTGAGGAAATCCTTCTTGAGGAGAAATCCCGTCCGGTAAAAAACCGGAAAGACGGTTTCTATCCATAGCGGAATAGATCCCTCTGAACTTATTCTGCCAGGGAAGAGAATCATTAAGCGGGAGCTTATCCGCCAGCATAAATCCCGCATTATGACGGTGGCGGGAGTACTTCTTCCCGGGATTCCCGAGAAACACTGCAAGGTCAATCATGGTCAGAGTAAGCCTGTGAACTACAGTTTGAGCGTTAAGGCAGCTCGGCCCTGTTTGTAATTATACGGCTAATAAGGCCGTATTTTTCAGCCTCTTCCGCAGTCATCCAGTAATCCCTGTCGGTGTCTTTCTCTACCTGTTCATTGGAAATACCCGTTTCTTCGGAAATCAGAAGGTTTATTTTTTCACGGAGTTTTTCCAGTTCCTTTGCATGAATCTCTATATCTGTGGCCACCCCGCGTATCCCTGAAAGGGGCTGGTGGATGAGGTAGTGGCTGTTGGGCAGCCCCACCCGGCGCTCTCTCGGACTGGCAAGCTGGATGATAGCCGCTGCACTCGCAACAAGACCCATGCCCACAGTCCAGACATCGGGTTTTACAAACCGGATCATATCAAAAATCGCAAAGCCGGCATCAGCGTCCCCGCCCGGAGAATCAATAAATATCCGTATAGGCTCATCTCCCATGGCCTCAAGCAAGAGGAGCTGCCTGATGGTTTTTTCCGCCAGATTCTTGTTGATCTGACCTGATAACAAAATTGTCCGTGTCTTCAGCATCCTGGCAGCCAGGAAATTGTTCTCATTCTTTTTCATGGATCTATAATAGGAAATAATCGTGGAAGGGTCAAACCCCCGCATTACATATCGTGAAAGATGCAATACATTTTCTATATAGGCAGTCTGCTATTTGTCCGCTATTTGCTTGACATTTGTCCGACGATATAGTACCATTAAAATTACATAGGAGAAAAAATGCAATTTTTATCGATCCGTGATTTTAGCAAGGCGCCAAAAACAGCATTAAATAAGCTATCTTTGGATGGTAAAGCTGTGTTGACAAATAATGGGAAACCAGCCGCAATAATGATTACCGTCAACGCAGAAAGCTTTGAACATATATTCAGTCTCGTGCAAGAAGTGGAAAGACGCAGTTGTTCACAAATTCATCATCTGAGTACAAATAACAAAGAACAGGTAAATGCATTTGAAAGGCTTATGAAATTTTCCAGAAAGAAACCCCATGGTGGTTTTGACTATAAAAAGGAACTTATTGAAGCAATAGATGAGCGTTATGGTAGTATTGATTGATACCGACATACTTATCGATTTTTTAATCGATCGGGAACCATTTACAGAAAATGCAAAGAATATTATTCAAAAATCCCAGGAGAGCATAATTACAGCTTACATGGCTGCCCATAGTATAACCAATATATTCCATATCTTGCGCAAAATGTATTCCGTATCTGAAAGAAAACAACGCTTGATGGATCTGTGCAAAATTATCCCCGTCGTTGAAATAGGACACGATTTAATAGTGAAATCTCTTGGTAATAATAATTTTGATGACATTGAAGATTGCCTTCAGAATGAATGTGCCAGGGCAGTCAGTGCGGATTTCATCATTACCCGTGACATTGAGGGTTATGTACATTCAGAAATACAGGCTATATTACCGGATGAATTTCTGTTAAAAATAAAAACCGGGAATCCTTAACCAATAATGTCTGCGTTTTTTTCGATTTTCTTTACCATTGCCTTTATCTTTGCCGCCGCTGTTTTTCTCTTTAACGCCTCCTTCTCACGTCTTTCCGATGCCTGTCCGTCGACACCCCTGATAAGGTATTCCAAAGATACTCCCAGAGCCTCGGCAATTTTTATGGCGGATAAAACATCAGGATATACACCATAACACAGCCAGTCTTTTAAGGTCCCGTAAGTTATACCCACATAGGCGGCAAAATTTCGCTGAGTGACCTTATGTGATTTTATCAGTTTTTTTGTCCTGTCCCAAAAGGGCAGCTTTATTGGTTTTCTCACATATCTAATATGTGCTTTTTTTGAAAATTGTCAAGTTTTTGTAAAAAATAAAACTTCCGACATCCCGGAAGTTTTTGATTCACAGAATTTCCGAGATGTCGGAAACTAAATTTCTTCCGACATCTCGGAATTTATTAAATCACATTATTTCCGACATATTGGAAGATTTTGCCGATTTTATTGCTCAAAAACAGGAAAATATCCGAGACCACAAAACCTAATTGCCTTGTAAATCAATACCTTTGCGGGGGAAGTCTAGTTAATATTCGTATTAATTCGTACAACCCGTTGACGATTCTTGGTGCCTTTGTGTCTTAGTGTGAGGTATTTGTCAGAATCCTGTCGGGGATGCGGATGTCGGGGGATAAGCAAGGTGTCTGTTCACAGTATCTGCACGGTAAATGTGTTTGACAAAATACCGGTTTTTGTAATACAATATATCGGTGATTTATGGAATCAAATGCGGTGAATGATGTATTACTTTAAAGTCATTTTTCTTATAACAGCGATGCTTGTCCATGCTCTTTTATCCAACATAATTAAGCTGGTGTTTTTCTTTAGCCGCCGCTGCCGCATCCTGTATATTTCCAAAGTCAACAGGGTAATGTGTGTTTTTACATGTGTCTTGGTTGGTATGCGGGTCAGAAAAAACAAGGAAAAAGTCCGATATAAAAAAAAACCTGTTTTGTATGTGGGTAATCATCTGTCCTACCTGGACATACTGGTAATAGCGCGCTGTCTCCCCATGGTGTTTATAACCTCGGTTGATATGAGTGAACGACAGAGCGAAGGCTGGCTCACGTCAAACGCGGGTTCACTGAATGTAGAAAGAAGGCTTGATAAACTTAGTTTTGAAGAATTAAAGAAAAACATAGAAAACATCAGAAAATTTGTATCCATGAACTGCCCGCTGTGTGTGTTTCCCGAAGCATCGTCGGCAGGCAATGAAAATGAGCTTGTTTTTTTTAGTTCCCTGTTTGCCTCTGTTGAGCATACCGACACAATGATAGTTCCTTTTGCGATTTCCTATAAATCGGTTAATGGAGAGAAGCTTTCAAATGAAAACAAAAGTCTGGTATATTTTTTCAGAGGACAGCGTCTCATTCCCCATTTAAAGAATTTTTTACGCTGCAAAAAAATAGAAGTAGAAATATGTTTTTTCCCCGGGTTTTCCGCAGTTGATAAAGGCAGAAAGGAAATTAGCAATATATGCAAGGAATTAATCAGCCATGAAATCTACAAACTGCAGAATTAAAGACAGTAAAAATGTAAGCAGCATTAAGGCCGGGAAAAAGGCATTTTACCTGGTGCTGTAATCCTGTGCATCTTCATGATTGTCTCAAGTTTTGTGGGAATATACAAAGGCATGGTTCCGCTGGTTATTTTCATTATCCCCATTGCATTATCCCTTGGCTGGGACTACCTTACCGGCCTTGGGATGAGTCTTTTACCTCTTGCCTTTGGCTTTGCCGCAGCTGTTACCAACCCCCTGTTACTCATTGCTCTGTATAACGATACAGGAAAAAGAAAAAGAACAGTTCGTATATATATATCCTGGAACGAAAAGCTAAAAAAAGTTATTGTTGGCTGGATAGGAAAACATCTTTATTTACCATAAAAAAACCTGACCACTCGCAGTGGTCAGGTTTCATACATCATTAACGGGTTAGGTTTATTGCTCAGCTAAGATAGACATTTCTGTTTCTTTGTCAAAGTAGCGGGCCTTGTCCATTACCGGGAGGAAGTAGGCTGCATCCCCGACCTTGAATTCCCTGTTCGGTTCGGTTCTGGCTACAAGTGACTCCTTCACATGGCCTTCTGCAGACTCGGTAGTCAGCCAAAGGTGGATTTCCGCACCCAGAGGTTCAACTACGGTGATTTTCACAGGAATAGTGTTGGCTTCACTGGAGGCTTTGAAAACCAGGTCTTCCGGCCTGATGCCGAAGGAAATCTCTTTACCAACATAATTTTTCAATGCCCCGGCATGGGAAGCATGGGGTTTAAGTTTAAATGTTCCCTCGTCAAGAACCACGCTGCCGCCTTCTTCAATGACGTTCATGGTCAGGAAGTTCATCGGGGGCGAGCCAATAAAGCCGGCAACGAACTTGTTAACCGGATTATTGTAGAGGTAGAGGGGGGCGCCGATCTGCTGGATCTTGCCGTCTTTCATAACAACGATCTTATCGGCCATGGTCATGGCTTCCACCTGGTCGTGGGTTACGTAGATCATCGTTGCGTCCAGCCTGAGGTGCAGGTCTGAAAGTTCCGCCCTCATCTGAACCCTGAGCTTGGCGTCCAGGTTGGAGAGGGGTTCGTCAAAGAGGAAGACCTTGGGGTTCCGGACAATGGCCCGGCCTACCGCAACACGCTGCCTCTGACCGCCTGACAGGGCCTTGGGCTTCCTGTCCAGCAGCTTGTCAATGTCCAGAATGCGGGCAGCTTCGTTAACCCGGCGCTGGATCTCGTCTTTGGGTACTTTTTTGATTTTCAGCCCGAAAGCCATGTTGTCGTACACCGTCATGTGGGGATAAAGGGCATAGTTCTGGAAAACCATCGCTATGTTCCTGTCCTTCGGGGGTACTTCGTTCATCAGTTCCCCGTCAATATACAGTTCACCTTCGGTAATATCTTCAAGACCTGCGACCATACGCAGGGTTGTAGACTTTCCACAGCCAGAAGGACCAACGAGAACGACGAATTCCCTGTCCTCAACCACAATGTTGGCGTTATCCACAGCCCGGATACCACCGTCAAATACCTTACTCATACTTCTCAATTCTACTTTTGCCATGTAGGCCTCCCTTAGGGATTATTTTATTCTATTAGTATATTACATTCTTTAATGAGCTGTCAACAAAAATATTATTATTTTTTTAGAGCTTGAACGGGATACCCATAAAATGATACTGTTTAGCAATGTTTTTGAAGAGCCTTGACATATTCGGCTTTAAGTCCTTTGCAGATAAGACCCGTGTAGAGTTTTCCGGGGGGATAACTGCCCTTCTGGGCCCCAACGGCTGCGGTAAGTCCAATGTGGTGGATGCGGTCAAGTGGGCCCTGGGGGAGCAGGCTTCCAGGGCCATGAGGGCCGAAAAGATGGAAGACGTTATTTTTAACGGAACCGAGGAAAGAAAAGCCGTAAATGTTGCAGAAGTAACCCTTACCCTAGATAACACCATGGGACTTCTTCCCCTGGATGTGCCCGAAATCGAAATAAAACGCCGCCTTTTCCGCTCCGGCGAGAGCGAGTATTTTGTCAACTCCACGCAGGTGAGGCTCAGGGAAGTACGGGAGCTGTTCTGGGACACGGGCGTAGGGAAAGCCGCCTATTCGGTGATGGAACAGGGCAAAATTGATCAGATTCTCTCCTCCAAACCGGAAGAACGGCGCTATCTTTTTGAAGAAGCGGCGGGAATTACCAAATATAAGGCCAGGGGTGCCGAAGCTGAACGGAAACTTGCCAGAACCGAAGAAAATATGCGTCAGGTTGAGACGATTCTTGGGGAAGTTAAGCGTTCTTACGATACTCTCCGGGTTCAATCCGAAAAAACCCTGAAGTACAGAACCCTCAGGGATGATGTTTTTCAGTTTGAACTTGATATTCAGTTACTTAGGTTAAAAAACGTAAGAAACGAGAGGGACGAAAAGCAGGGAATCCTAAAAAAGAGGACTGCCGACAGGGACGCCATCAGAAACGATATAGAAGTCGCCAACAAAGACCTTGAAGAAAACATGGATCTGGTCAACTCTCTGGTGGCTCAGTTTGCCGAGTATCAGAAAAATATTTACGGGCTGGCGGTGGAAAAAAACGCCAGAGAAAAGGAAATCCGCCTTCTTTCGGAGCAGCGGAGCGATATAAAGGCGAAAATCTCCCTTAATGAGGGCCGCGAAAAGACCGCCGCTGAAAAAATCGAAGAACTTATTCAGGACGCTGATGAGCAGGATCAGGTGGTCAGGGATCTGCGGAAGAAGGTTTTTGACATTGAAGAAAACATCAGTTCCTTTGAGAAGAATGTCCGGCACACAGCGGACAGGATCAAGGAGAACGAGAAAAATGTCCGCCATGCCGAGGACGAAATACAGGATCTGGAAAAAAGCCGTTCCGCCTTCGAGAAAGATCTGGAGGCCATTACCGACGACATTGTGGCTGCCCTGGATGCAGGGTTGAGGGAAGCGGGTTATTCGGCGGCTGAACGGCGTAACTCCGAGGCGGCTCTGGATGAAACCCTCACCCTCCTCAAGACAACCTTGGCAGGCCGTGAGGCTCTTATCCGTGATATTGCAAAAGCAGCAGAGCGGGCTGTTTCCGGCGGGAAGATCCCGGGTCCCGAGGAACTAAAACGCCTGGCGGATAATCTCGCTCTGGGTCTTTCGGAAGCCGCCGGTCGTGCTGATAAGGCACACTCCCTTTTTGTCGCTTACAGGAAAAGTTCACCTTCGTTTCTGGACGAGTTTTTAGCCCCTGAAGGGATCATCACCAAAAAGAGGACTCTGGACGAAAATACCCGGGGCTGCCGGGAAGGGGTTCTGGAAAGAAGGGAACTCATTGCCGGGTTAAGAAAGCAGAATGAAGAGTTAGGCGTAAAGATCAACGAGTACCGGGCAACTCTCGAGGAACTCAGGCTGAACCGGATGCAGATGGCAACTCAGGCACAGGCGGCGGAGGAACAGGGCCGGCTGATTCGGCGGGAACTCACCGGACAGGAGAGCCTTCTAAAGACAATTCAGGACGAGCTCTTTTCGGATCGCAAGCGCCTTGGCGAAATTGACGAGCGCATCAGTGATGCGGAAACAGAGATAAAAGACATAGAGAAAAAAGGCCAGCAGTTGACTGCCGATCTGGAAAAACTGGAAAAGAACATCAGTGTAAAAAACAGCGACGTGGCGGGTAAGCAGGATAAGATCCGAAAGCGCATGACGGAGCAGGTCCGCGCACAGGAAGCTCTGGAAAAAATTCATCTGGAACTTGTTCAGGCCGAAACAGAAATAAAAAACATTCAGGATAATTTCCGGGAAACCCATTCCCGCGATCTCATGGAATTTGAGGAAAGGATTTACACCATCACCGCCGCCGCGGGGGATCTAAGAGAAAAGCTTGCCAGAGGCAGGCAGGCTCTGAAGGATCTTGGCGCGGTGAACCTTGCCGCCCCCGAGGAATTTACCGAAACAAAAGAGCGCTATGAGTTTCTTTCGGGGCAGCTTGAAGACCTTGTTAAGGCAAAGACGGACCTCGAAAAGCTCACCATAGAAATAAGGACGGAATCGTCGGCTCTGTTTAAGTCTACCTACGACAAGATAAGAAGGAATTTTCACAACATGTTCCGGCGGCTCTTCGGCGGGGGAAGGGCGGAGCTGCGGCTCTCTGATCAGGATCACGTTCTGGAATCGGGGATAGAGATCTATGCACAGCCCCCGGGCAAAAAACTGGAAAACATTAACCTCCTTTCCGGCGGCGAGAGATCAATGACGGCGGTGGCACTGCTTTTTGCAACTTATCTTGTCAAACCCTCTCCCTTCTGTTTGTTAGACGAAATTGATGCCGCCCTCGATGACGAAAACGTCGGCCGCTTTGTCCAGCTCCTAAGGGAATTCGGCCGCACCAGCCAGTTTGTCATCATTACCCACAACAAAAGAACCCTTACTTGCGCCAATACCCTTCTGGGCGTAACCATGGAGCAGTCGGGCATAAGCAAGGTCATTTCCGCAAGGCTGGAGCGCGGGGAAGATTATGTCGAAGAAGATGAAGAACACGTGTATATTGACGATGATCCTTCCCAGAGCATGTTGTTTGATGAAGAGGCGGGTAACGAGGGGTAAGAGTTAAGAGGTGAGAGGTGAATTTTTTTATCTGATTTCCTTGACGGCGTCTTCTATGGTTTTTAGTTGTTCCTGAATTGCTGGAATTAGCAGGCGGATGGTTTCTATCGATTTGTTGTTATTTTGGACAGAACCGGACGTTAAGTATTCGACGGATGTGTTAAGTGAGGCCGCTATGCGGATTGCTTCGTTAACTCTTGGAAAGATGCCTTTTGAAATCCAGCCATGTAGAGTGTTAAAATTAATACCCGAATTTTTTGCCAGCCATTCCTGAGTTGTATTCTGCGTTTTTACCTCTTTTTGGACATTTTCCCAAAAAATTGAAGCATCGTCATTCATATCGGAATTCATTTTAGACTGAAAAAGTCAAAAATATGTCTAAATAGACAGAAAACCCCTTTACAAAATTGTCAAAATAGAACAAAATAACAAAAAAATTATCTATATAGATTATTTTTCTAACAGAAGGGAGGATGGTTTTTTATGAAAAATATCTCAAAACTCGGCTTTTTTGGTATTTTAGTTCTGGCAGTGTTCATGACATTTGTGCTTTCTGCCTGTGATGATTTGTCAGTTATTCCAGACCCAGGCGGTGATCCCGTATCCATCATAAGCGCAGAAATTATCGTTATTAGCCCTGTTAAGGGTGCAATTCCTGTTACAACAGCAAGCGGCTCAGGTAATTTTTCCATCAGTGCCGTGTCTTGGTCGCCGTCTCCCAGTGTGTTTTTGGGCGGTACTGCCTATTCTGTAACGGTTATTTTAACTGCAAACAATGGTTATACCTTTTCCGGTTTAAGTTCTCCGGTTATCAATGGGGAAAATGCCGTAATATCAAATAACATTGGCACGGCTGTTATTCTGTCATATACATTTCCGCCAACTGAAGATGATGACATAAGTGTAAACAGATTCCAGGCGATCCCATATACAGCCAATGATAAAATCAAGTTTTCATATAAATTTAACGAATATGATGTTTACTATATCTATCTTGGTGAATTGAGAAATATTCCCATGTTCAGTTTTGACCATCAGATGCACGGAGGCATTGCATCAGAATATATTGTTACCGTAACGGATGAAATCAGGGAAAGTGTAACCCATGAAGTTTCTGAAAGCAGCGAAAATACAATTCATACCATAAAAGAAAATACTGTTTCCAGTGAGTTCGGAACGAATATAAGTGCAGAATGGGAATTTAAGGCAAATTTGGTTGTTGTTGAAACGAGCATAAAACTTGGAGTTGAACAAAGCTGGAATGATTCAATCAGTAATACTTCAGGCACGATAGTCATAGAGGGTAGATCACTTACCAACACTGTTTCCCACGCCTCTGAACGCGCCAGAGCCACAATGCAGGGGAGGACAATTCCCCTCACCACGGACATGCCGCCCGGTGATTACAGATTTTCGATGTTCATGGATTCCGATGTTTATCTGTTCATTATCAGAGAACCCGTCAAGGATTCTGAAACAGGACAATTGTTACATTACGAATTTCATTATGAATTCAGGGAATATGTGATTCCAAGCCCGCCTCGCTGGGGTATAGATTTCTGTGCTGACGGTATTTTTGGAAACAACAGCGGTACAAGTTTTGAATTTGATGATGCCATATTGGATAATCTTCCTTCACCAATACTGGATTTTAGCGACAACAACATACAGGTATCAAATATCAACGAATGGGACTCAGCCCTAAACCGTATTAGAACAGGCGGGAATAACAGAGAGTACACCATATATCTGAACAACGACGTTTCAATCCCCGGAACTACAACCAACAGCTTTAATGGTTTAGGCGGCCTTACAGTAACCATAAATGCCGTAAACAACAGCAAGTTATCCCTCAGCAGCCGTGGCAGCATATTTCACATTGGCAGCAGCCAGACACTGAACATCAACGATTTAACTCTTGAAGGTCTCCAGAACAACAACTCCTCTGTGGTGTTTATCAATGGTACCGGCATTGTTACCATGACGGGTGGCAGTGTTAGCGGGAATACAATTGACAGTGGAAACGGTGGTGGTGTGAATGTTGATAATGGAACATTTATCATGCAAGGTAGTGCTGCTGTATTTGAGAATTTTGCTATAAGAGGCGGAGGAATATATCTATCTGGAAATGGAAACATTGTTATACAGGGTAACGCTTCAGTGCATGATAATAGCTATGTAATTGACGGTGGTGGGGTTCATATGACTAGTGGCAACTTCACAATAAAAGACAACGCTTCAGTAAATGGTAATACCAGAAACAATTCAAATTCTCAAAGTGCCCT
>Ga0099364_10014105_pt1 | contig 10668 bp, 14 predicted proteins | sample TergutTh196P3_FD_73070 | JGI IMG/M metagenome (GOLD analysis project Ga0099364, IMG submission 73070) | Microcerotermes parvus P3 segment gut microbial communities from Pointe-Noire, Republic of the Congo - Th196 P3 | ecosystem: Host-associated > Arthropoda: Insects > Digestive system > Gut ...
AATCCCTCCGTCCGCTCCGGAGGCAATCAGCGGAAGCGTAATGGCATCGTCGCCCGAAATTACAAGAAAACCGTTGGGTTTGCGATGAATAATGTCCATAATTTGGGCAATATTACAAGAGGCTTCTTTAACGGCAATAAATTTTGGATTTTTTTTAGCCAGATGCAGCGTTGTGTCGGCTTCCAAATTGACGCCCGTCCGTGCAGGAACATTGTACAAAATCACAGGCAAGGGACTTTGTTCTACAATTGCCTCGTAATGGGCAATTAATCCTCTCTGTTGCGGACGGTTATAGTACGGCGTTACCGATAAAATCGCCGAGATTTTACGCAAATCAAAAAGACGAAACTGTTCATAAATTTCCGTTGGATTATTTCCGCCGATGCCCGCAATAACGGGGATTCTGTCATTGACAGACGCTATAATTGTGTCCAAAACCTGTTTCCTTTCCTTTAAAGACAGGGTAGGCGTCTCGGAGGTAGTCCCCAAGGCAACAATGTAGTCAATCCCATTGTCTATGGCGTGATTGACCAGAATGTTTATTTTTTCTACGTCAATCGAAAAATCCTGTTTGAACGGTGTAACCAGCGCCACTCCTGTTCATGAAAATATGTTGTTCATACGCGTGTGTTTGTAAAGACATTTTTTTTGCAAAGGTAGTATTTTTTTTATAATGGTTCCCTTTGCGTTTTTTTTACTTATTCCCGTGGTGATACGGTTCATTTTTCAAAATACTGGCGGCGCGGTAGAGTTGTTCCAAAAAAATAAGCCGTACCATTTGGTGCGAAAACGTCATGGAAGACAGGGAAATTGAACAATTTTTGCGGAGATATACCTCTTGCGAAAAACCAAACGCCCCGCCGATAACAAAAACCAATTGTTTGTTTCCCAAAAGCATCTTTTGCTGCAAAAACTCCGAAAAACCAACGGAAGAAGACTGCGTTCCCGCCTCGTCAAGCAAAACAACGATGTCGGACGGCGTTATTTTTTTTAAAACAAATTCCCCTTCCCGTTTTTTCTGTTCGTTGGTACTTAGGTTTTTTGTCTGTTTCAGGGCGGGAAGTTCTTCGTATTCAAACGGAAAGTAATGAACTATCTTCTTGCAATACAATTCAATACCCGTTTTAAGATATTCCTCATCCGTTTTTCCTACCGACAATAATTTTATTTTCATTTTCTCAACTTCAACCGCATTCCTACCTCTACGTCAGCCTCCGATTTATCAATATTATTTAATTTGTATATCGAACTCAACCGACAACCATATTGCTGTGCCACAGTACGTAAGGTTTCGTTTGGCTGCAATACGTGGTAAGCGGTTTCTGCATACGGGCTTTTTCGTTGCAAATAGATTATTTCTCCTGCGTATGGTTCGTATTTTTTATTTGAAACATCATTGTAACGCCGTAATTCTCCGATACTTAACTGCACATCTACGGCAATATCGTAAAAGGTATCGCCCGCCTTTGCCACTACGAAATAAGCCCCGTTGTTCATATAAACCGTCCGCGAAGTGTAAGGATAGTTCACGGGAGAGAAATGATTGAAATTTTCCATTGCCGTATTCGTCTCCGTATGTGTTTCTCTTGGTTTGGGAGCGGGTTTTTCGGTGTTATTTCTTGTTGTTGGAACGGAAGAAACGGGAAAATCTTGCCTGTCGTACTGTGCCAAATCGTATTCTTCTATAATTCGGATTAGTTTTTGAGGATACTGATTATCAGTAGCATAGCCCGCTTTTTTCAGTCCGTTTGCCCAGCCTTTGTAATCGGTGATTTTTAACGTAAACAGTTCCTCATACCTGGCGGCTTTTAAAAACTGACTGTGGTCTTCAAACGATTCCAAGGGCGAAGAATATTTCCGAAAACATTCATTTCTTTTGTCGTCGTCTTTGTGATAGGTTTTTCCTGTCCACGATTTATGGCATTTTATTCCAAAATGGTTGTTCGCTTTGGTTGCCAATTCGCTTTTTCCTGCTGCCGATTCCAATATTCCCTGTGCCAAGGTGATGCTTGCTGGAATTTTATGTTCCTGCATTTTTTGCCTCGCCACATCGGAATAAGTGCTGATGTAATTGCGTATATCCGTTTTGTCGTAACTTTGCCCAAACAGCATAACCGAGGCGAAAAGAAAAATTACTGTGTTAATCTGTTTTTTCATTTTTTATCTTTTTGTTTTGAACTGTGGTTTGTTTGATTATATGAAAACTGTGGTTTCTACAATAATAATACGTTGCTAATCACCCAAAAATGCCGTCAGTGGACTGCTTGCTTCGGCGTAGTTTTTTACCGTTCCGAGTTTGGAGTTATAGGCAATTCGTCCCGCAATGGTTGCCATTTTAAAGGCGATTGCCATTTGTTCGGGGTCTCCTGCTATGGCGATGGCGGTGTTTACCAACACGGCGCCAGCGCCCATCTCCAAGGCTTCTGCTGCATGACTTGGCGTTCCTATGCCCGCATCAACAATCACGGGAATTGTGCTTTGTTCGATAATTATTTCCAACATATCTTTGGTTTTCAGTCCTTTATTTGTTCCTATGGGAGCGCCCAAGGGCATCACCGTAGCCGCCCCGACTTCCTCCAAACGTTTACAAAGAACAGGGTCTGCCTGAATGTACGGCAAAACGATAAAACCCATTTTTGCCAACTCTTCGGTAGCCTTCAAGGTTTCGACGGGGTCTGGAAGAAGATATTTTGGGTCGGGGTGGATTTCCAACTTTAAAAAGTTTGTTTCAAACGCCTCGCGCGACAGTTGGGCGGCGAAAACCGCCTCTTTCGCATCACGAACCCCAGACGTATTGGGCAACAACTGAATGTGCGAATGACGGATATGTTTAAGCATATCGTCGTTTTTGTTGTCCATATCAATCCGTTTCATTGCCACGGTAACCATTTCCGTTCCCGAAGCGAGAATTGCTTTTTCCATCACCTCGTTTGAACTGAATTTTCCCGTTCCTAAAAACAAACGGGAGGTAAACTCTTTGTTTGCTATTGTTAATTTGTCCATTTTATTATAGATTCATATCCATAACGCTATATATAGTTTTATTTTTCAACCTTAAACTGACGAACCAAATCGGGTAAAAAATTCATTGCTGCGAAAATTCTCAGCATTTTTTTTGCATCCATTGCGGGAGAGCCTAAAATAGTTTGATTGGAATCTATGTTTTTATGGACACCGCACTGGGCGCCAATAATCACATTATCGCCAATCTTTGCGTGGTCTTTCACTCCGACCTGTCCAGCGAAGACACAATTTTTTCCAACCCGCACCGACCCCGCAATTCCGCAGCACGCCGCCATAACCGTATTCTCGCCAATATCGCAATTGTGGGCTATTTGAGTGAGGTTATCAATCTTCACCCCCTTGCGAATAATGGTAGATTCCAAGGTGGCTCTATCGACGCAGGAATTAGCCCCAATTTCTACGTTATCCTCAATTACAACGTTGCCAAGTTGGGGGATTTTTTCGTACACGCCGTTCTCGTCGGGCATAAATCCGAAGCCGTCCGCCCCGATTACGCAGCCGCTATGAATGATGCAAAACTCGCCAATGCGGCAGTTCTCGTACACTTTTACGCCCGCATACAAGATGGTACTCTCGCCAATTACAACGTTATCGCCCACGTAAGACAGCGGATAAATCTTTGCATCGTCTTCAATCGTTGCCTCTTCTCCAACAACCGCACCCTCGCCGATGTACACATTTCTGCCAATCTTTGCACTCTTTGCGATGAATGCCTGTTTGGAAACGCCTAATTTTTCGCTCCTTAGGCTGTCGTAAAATTGCAGGATTTTTACAAACGCCCGCTGAGGCTCTTTTACGTGTATCGCCGTGCATTGAATGGGTTTTTCAATCACAAAATCCTCTTTTATAACAACGATACTTGCCTTTGTCGTGTAAAGACAAGCATCGTATTTTGAATCGGCGATAAAAGAGAGCGTCCCCTTTTCGCCTTGTTCGATTTTAGAGAGTTTGCTTACCTCGACGGTCTCGTCTCCGACTATTTTGCCGTCTATTAGTTTTGCGATTTGTTGGGCGGTTGCTTTCATAGTTCCGCCCCCGTCGATTTTTTTCTCCCCGCCCGCTGCGCGATGGTATTTTTATACTTGTCGATAACCACGTTTAGGTTTTTGATAAATCCTTCGTACTTATCTTGTCCTTCGACGATTACCAGGGCGTCGATGCGGTCGGTGATGGTGCGGTAGGCGTCGTCCACCTGTGCGCGGACTTGCTTCAACACCAAATCGGTCTTCTCGGCGGACTCCTCGTAGCGGTCTTTGACAAGCCGGTCGAAGTCCTTATTTGCCGTTTCGAGTTCGTCCGCCCACTCGTCGAGGTGCGTTTTTTCGGCGTCGTCGGCGTATTTTCCGCGCAAATCTTGCAGCAGGTTATACAGCGCCGACGTCTCCTCGTTGAGGGGTTTTTGGGCGACATTTCCATAGGTGTCGAACAGGACTTTTAGCCGTTTGGCGGCGTCCTGCTTCTCTTTTTGGAAGTGATTTAACGTCGATTTATTGGCATCAATCATACCTCTAAACAGCAAATCGCGCCGTTTGTCCGCCTCCTGAATCTCGGCGGTGATGGCACTTTTAACAATCTTTTTAAACGCCTCGTCTTCCTGCGCATACAGCGGCAGATAGGCGCTAAATTGCGGACGGACACTCAATTCTTCCGCATTAAATTTATTCACCAAATCGCGGAACTCGGTTTGGAACTGGAAGTGTTCGTCGTTCCGTAGGTGGGCAAGATGTATGTTATCTATCTTCATAATGATTTAATTTATATGTTAATAATGATTGTTTTCAACGGCGAAAGTCGCAAAAAGTGCTTTTTCATGGTTTCGCAAGGTTGCGAAAGTCGCAAAAAGTGCTTTTTCATGGTTTCGCAGGGTTGCGAAAGTAGTAAAAAGGGCTTTTTTATGGTTTCGCAGGGTTGCGAAAGTAGCAAAAAGGGACTTTTTATGGTTTCGCAGGGTTGCGAAAGGTTATAAACTGTTTGTTTCATTGTGTTCATGATTTTTTTTGCAAAGGTAGTATTTTTTTTTTTTATACAAAATGCAGGCTTTGGAAAAAAATTGTGTTGGTGCAATCCCCAACCAATTTCAATACCTACTCTCCACCACTTTCCAATCCACGATTGTCCACAGACTTTTCAATTGGTCGGCGCGGCGGTTTTGAAAGTCGAGGTAATAGGCGTGTTCCCAGACGTCAAAGGTCAGCAGGGGGTTCAATCCTTTTGTAAGCGGATTTCCTGCATTGACTTCTTTGATGATGGACAGATTTCCGTCCTTGTCGGCAGCCAACCACACCCAGCCTGACCCGAATAATCCGACACCTGCGGCTTCAAACTCTTTTTGAAAATTCTCAAACGAACCCCAAGCGGCATCAATTGCTTCAGCCAAACGACCACTTGGTTTTCCGCCTCCCGTTGGGGAAAACTGCGTAAAATAGAGATTGTGGTTCAATATTTGTCCCGCATTATTGAATATAGCCCCCTCCGATTCTTTAACAATCGTTTCGAGGTCGGCGTTTTCAAATTTTGTTCCCTGAATAAGATTGTTCAGGTTGTTCACATACGTCTGTAAATGTTTGCCATGATGATAATCAATGGTTTGCTTGCTTATCACAGGTTCAAGCGACTCCGTTGCATAGGGCAACTGTATTAATTCAAACTTCATATTGCTTTGACTTTTAATTATTTCGTTATTACAATAGATACATAAAAACAGTATCGCGATTTTTTTTATCATACTACGTTTATTTTTTAGATATTTACTAATGATGATGTTCCGCCTCTTCGGCTTCTTCAAAGGTTTTGTGGACTGTGCCGCGAGGATGTTCCGCAGGCGAATAAATGGAATACAATTTTAACGGTTTATCCCCTGTGTTGACGAGATTGTGCCACTTGCCCGCGGGAACGATTATGGCAAAATCCTTTCCCGCCGTTTGGATAAAGGTTAACGATTCTTTTTCGTCTCCCATCATCACTTTGGCTTCGCCGTCTTCGATGCGTAAAAACTGGTCGGTGTCGGGATGTTGTTCCAAACCGATTTCTCCGCCCGCAGGAATTGACATCAACGTAACCTGAAATTTTGTCCCTGTCCACAACGCTGTTATAAAATTGTCGTTAGACATCGTGTAAGCGTCAATATCCAACACGGTTGGTTCGGCGCCGTAATCTTTTAGCGTTACCTCGACACTTTTTTCCTGTTCTGTAACGCCCTCACTCTGCGGATTTCGATTGCACGACATCGCAAACAATCCGACAAACACTAAACTTGCAACTACGCTTAATTTGATATTCATATTATCTACAATTTTTGTTATTTATACTAAATAAAAGTATGAGACTGCAAAGGTATAATTTTTTTTAAAACTGTTGATTTGCTGATTTGGTTATTTGGTTATTTGATTTTTGTCTGAACTTTGATTTTCTTGATTTATTTGATTCTTTATGATGCTTTCTTTATTTTGGCATTTGTATTGTGGAAAATTCTATCCTTGCTGAAATTTATTTTATTATTTAAAACAGAGCAACGTTCAACGGAAAAAAATGTTTTACGGTAAGGAATGCTGTCCAGCCGCAAACGCCTAAAAAAATCAACGCCGTTATTTGCGCGGGAATGCCTACCGATTTTTTAATTAACGCCGCATCGCCCGCTTTGTTGGATATTTTAAACGCAAGATATACCAACGTAAAACAGGAAAACAGCGAAGATAAAAACAAAATATTTGCATAAACGTCCGCCAAAATGGTGATTATTTTTATTTTTTCCATAAACAACAGGTAGGCATTTGCCGCTATGAAAGTGATTGCCCAAAAAAATCCGTATTTATTTCGGATGTAAAACAGCAGAAAAAACAGGGTAATTCCGCAGAGCGTCCACACGAAAACGGTGTGATAGCCGTGTTTTATCGTCCAAAAACTGCCGTATGCAAACGCTGAAGAAAAAGGATAACCCGCCAAAGCAATCAGCAACGTTCTCAATTTTCCCGCTCCAGCGATGTGCGTTTCCCCAGACGTATCGCTAAAAAGCCTAATTTTACTGATTTTTGTCCCGACAATCGCCGCCATCAACACGTGTCCTCCCTCGTGAATCATCGTTTCCAATACGCGGATGTATTTGCCGATGTAGGGAATGTACATCACCAACAAACAGGCGGTTAATAGTATGTAAAATAGGGTTGTCGGGGTGTTCATCGGAAAATAAAAGTTTGACGAATTATTATTTTTTTTAATTAAAAACGCAAAGGTAGTGTTTTTTTTAAAAAAAGTGCTACCTTTGCGTTTTTAAAATTATTTATTCATAAAATAAAGATATGGAATTTTATTTTTTTTCGGGGCAGTCGTATTTGGGTGTTGGAAAAGATGTAATAAAGGAGATAATTCATCGTTAGTGGTTCGTAATTCATAATATAATTAATATAACAGATGGCAAAAGTAGAGTCAAATTTTCGGAACATTTTTCTTTGTTTGTTTATCATTTCGGCGTTGTTGGCGGGAGTGTTAGGGACTGTAAATCACATTACAAAAGAACCCATAGAACAAACAAAAATCACAAAAAAACAGGAAGCAATCAAGCAGGTAATACCTGATTTTGATGAACTAAAAGAAGCAAAAATTGCAGTCGAAACAGTAGTCGAAAACAATATCTTTAAAAAAGGACAGTCGGCAGATTCTTTAATCGTGTACGACGCTTACAAAGATAACCAATGGGTGGGGACGGCTGTCGAAACCTTTACAGACAAAGGGTTTAGCGGCAGAATTAAACTGATGGCAGGCTTCCTTCCCAATGGAAACATCTGCAAAATAGAGGTGCTGGAACATGCAGAAACCCCCGGACTGGGCGACAAAATGGAAGTGGGAAAAGGGAAATTTCCCGACCAATTTGTAGGAAAAAATCCTGCCGATTACAAACTGTCCGTAAGCAAGGACGGCGGCGACGTAGATGCCATAACGGCTGCAACTATATCTTCGGTAGCCTATTGCGATGCGGTTGAAAAAGCGTATAATGTATTTATTAAAAATGGAGGAAAAATAAAATGAATAAGTGGAAAATATTTAGTAATGGTATTTTAAAGGAAAATCCCGTTTTTGTGTTATTGTTGGGGATGTGTCCTGCTCTGGGGGTTACAACTTCCGCCTTTAACGGACTGGGTATGGGATTGGCAACAACGTTTGTTCTTGTTTTATCGAACATTGTTATCTCGTCTCTTAAAAATCTTATTCCCAACACGGTACGTATTCCTGCGTTTATCGTCGTGATTGCAACTTTTGTTACGGTGGTCAATTTAATGATGCAGGCATATCTGCCTGATTTACACAATCAATTGGGCTTGTTTATTCCCTTGATTGTTGTAAACTGCTTAGTTTTGGGACGTGCAGAAGCCTTTGCCTCGAAAAACAATATCTTCAATTCCACCATAGACGGCGTAGGAATGGGATTAGGTTTTACCTTGTCGCTGACTTTGTTAGGATTGGTGCGGGAAATATTGGGCAATTTGTCTCTTTTTGGATGGAAATTTACTGAGGCAGACGGAATGATTGTTTTCGTATTGGCGCCCGGTGCTTTTCTTGGCTTAGGGTTTTTGCTGGCGATTTTTAATTTGTTGAAAGGAAAAAAGGTATTAAAATAAAATAAAATAAATAAATAGATGGAAGCATTAATTGTTATAATCGTTTTTACAGTGTTTGTGAACAACATTGTTTTTTCTCAGTTTTTGGGGATATGCCCCTTTCTGGGAGTTTCTAATAAAATATCTACGTCGGTAGGGATGAGTGCCGCCGTCGTTTTTGTGATGGCAATCGCAACGCTGGTAACTTATTTAATCTATACTTACGTACTTGTTGGTTTGGATTTGGTATTTTTACAAACCATTTCTTACATTTTAGTTATTGCCGCCCTGGTTCAGATGGTTGAAATTGTTTTAAAGAAAGTTAGTCCTTCTTTGTATCAGGCTTTGGGGATTTTCTTGCCCTTAATTACAACTAATTGTGCGGTATTGGGGGTTGCGATTATGGTTATTCAGCAAAATTACAACCTTGTAGGTTCTTTGGTATTTGCTGTCTTTTCGGCTATCGGTTTTGGGTTTGCCTTAATCATCTTCGCCGGACTGCGTGAACAACTTGATTTAGCTGATGTCCCAAAAAATATGAAAGGTGCGCCCATTGCCTTAATCACGGCGGGCATTTTAGCACTTGCGTTTATGGGATTTGCGGGATTGGTGTAAAAGAAAATCGTAATAAAAAATACTTCTAAACACTATTTACCGCCTTGCGGGGGATGCGTTAAACCCGCCATCCCTTTTTTGACCGAAAATATGGTAGCGTACTGCTCCGCCACCCCTTTTTTGACCAAAAACATAGTAGCGTACTGCTCCGCCACCCCTTTTTTGACTAAAAACATAGTAGCGTACTGCTCCGCTACCTCTTTTTTGACCAAAAATACAGTAGCGTACTGCTCCGCTATTACTTTTGTCCACATCGTCTGTTTTTGAAATTATTGCTCTGATTGGGACTTTATGGGGTTTTTAAGGGAGGTTATTTATTTCTTCTCTTTCCGCCCAAACACAGTAACATTAATATATTTCTTCGGGTTTTTCTGCAAATCGTTTAACAAATTGTCCAGACTTACCAGCGAGTTTTGCAGACTGATGTACAGACTGTCGTTCGTTACCAACTGCCCCAAGGTTCCTTCGCCTTGATTCATTTTGTTAAGAATACTGTCGAAGTTTTTAATGGCATCTTTTGCGTTGTTGATGGTGTTTTTTAATTCTGCTTCTGCCAAATCGGACGATACCGTGTTTAATTTGCCGATAATTTGGGTTATTTTTTCATTGTTTTCGTGCAACATGGCAGCAAACGACTGCAAATCAGACATCGCATTGTCTATTTTAGGAGAATTTTGTGCTAAAATATTATCAATATTTTGCGTGATGGAATGAAAATCTTCCATTGCCATTTTGAAACTGTCTATTGCCCCTGAAAGTACTATTTTTTGTTTCATAGCGACAATAATTGTATCTATATTGGAAACGATATTGCCAAGAGACCCCAATCCGTCCAACAATCCAGCAACAACTTCCACCCGTATCGTATCCCCCGCTTGATGATATTGGGTTTCATTGCTGAATAAAATCTCAATCTGCGGAGAACTTAACGGATTTGATGCGGCTACCCGCGCGACGGAATTGACAGGAATTTCTATTTTTTTATCTATATTCATTGTTACCAGTATCTTATTGGCATCGTTTTGACGCATCAACTGTATATTATCCACAATTCCGACATTCAATCCGCTAACTGTTACAAAATGAGAGGGCATTAACCCCGACGTGTTCTCAAAAACGGCATAATATGTGTACTGTTTTTTGAATATATCTATTCCTTTCAAAAAATTGACGCCCCACACCAACAAAAAAAGTGCGGCGATGGCAAAAACGGCTATCTTAATTTCTACGGATTTAAAAAATTTTTTACCCATAATAATCTATTCCTTTTTATTTTCTAATTCTTTTGCTTCCTGTATGGTGATTCTTGTTCCGTCTTTTTTGTACGCAATCATAAAGGCATCTGAAAAACCTGTTGCTCTTATTTTATCCAACAATGTTTTTGCCTCCTCATACGTAGAACATTTTCCAGACACATATTTGCGAACACTTCCGACCC